>Ga0100377_1001327_pt1 | contig 21429 bp, 14 predicted proteins | sample CryGeymeta201501_FD_83664 | JGI IMG/M metagenome (GOLD analysis project Ga0100377, IMG submission 83664) | Groundwater microbial communities from Crystal Geyser aquifers in Utah, USA - Crystal Geyser metaG 2015-01 | ecosystem: Environmental > Aquatic > Deep subsurface > Groundwater | place: USA...
CACCATCCTGCTCCCGGCCACCGAGCCCGCCACCCTCGAGGCCACCGTCGTCGAGCTCCTGACCAGCGAGCAGCTCGGCCTCCAGCCCGAGGCCCCCACCGACGCCAGCCGCGCCGCGCTGGGCGAGCGCCGCGCCTTCGTCGACGGGGACGACAGGTTCATCGTCACCCGCGCTGCAGACCACGTGCGCTGCGATCTCTTCGTCTTCGACACCCCCCCGGCCGACCCGCTCGCCGCAGTGCTCGACGCGCTCGACCACACCCCGAGGACCGCCCGACCCCGCACGCCCGCCCTCAACCACCTGCTGAGCCACGACGGGGTCGCTGGCGTCCTGGTCGACCGCAGCCGCATCCTTGCGCTGACCACCGCCGTCGGCCTCTCCGCCGGGCTCAACGCGCTCACCGGCGCCTCCAGCGAGTCCCGCGTCACGCTGCTCCAGGCCATCTGGGCCACGCTCCTGAACACCGCCACCATCATGGCCCCCAGCGAGCGCCTCATCCACGACAGCGCCTGGAGCCTCCACGTCGGCGACACCCTCGAGCTCCGCGGCATCGAGACCCTCACCGCCCGTGGCGCCACCGCCTATGCCGCCGCCCGCAAGGCCGCAGGCCCCGTCTTCGCCCCGCGCCCCGACGTCAAGACCCCCAACCTCACGGTTCAGCTCGGCCTCTCCCTGCGCGCCCTGCTCGCCGAGGGCGGCAAGCCCGGCTGGACCGCTGACGCGGCCGCCGAGCTCGTCAACGAAGGCGGCGCCCTCGCCCTCCTCTACCTCGCCACAGGCTCCCTCAGCCGCACCTTCGCCGCCCTGGCCGAGTCCGTCCTCCGCCTCCCCGACAGCCTCAGCGCCGTCGTCGCGCCGAAGACCGGCGGTGACGACGAAGACGAGCTGCGCGGCGCCCTCATCGCCACCACCGACTCCGAGGGCGCCCTCATCGACGACGAGTACTCCCGCGAGTTCATCGGCCCCGTCGAGGAGGGCATGGCGGCCTACGCTCGCCAGAAGCTCGGCGCCCGCACCCGCCACGACCTCGTCTTCGGCGCCGCCGTCACCGACCTCCTCGACCCCGAGCAAGCCCTCTCCCCTGGCGCCAACGTCGAGGGGAGCGTCCTGCTCGTCGATCTCAGCCAGGAGCTCGGCCTCTACAGCGAGGAGCTCGATCGGCTGGCCGCAAACTTCGGCCAGGCCACCTTCCGCTCCGAATCCGACCACGCCACCCTCGCCAGCGTCGTCCGGTTCGCCCCCACCGCCCGGTCCACCCCGGCCGATGGCGCCGCCGCGCCTGCGCCGCTCGCCGTCACCCTCATCGGCGGCGCCAGCGCGCCGCCCACCGCCACCAGCGCCGGCGCCGTCTGCCTCGAGGCCCACACCGCCGCCGCCGCGCGCTACTTCCAGGGCCTCGTCAACCTCGCCCCCGAGCACCGCAGCGCCTTCATCGCCCAGACCACCGACGCCATGGCCACCAACCTCGCCTGCGCCCGGCAAGACCCCGCCACCGCCGACCTCGCCGCTCACGCCGAGGCCTCCCTGCTCTATCTCACCGCGAACATGCTCGACATGACCGGCGACGAAGCCACCGCCATGGCCTGGGCCGATCGCGGCTGCGCGCTCCTGCACGCCCCCTCCTGCAAGCTCGCCGGCCGCCTCCACCCCGCCTGGCCCGAGGGAACCCTCGTCCTGCCCACCACCACCGCCCCCCTCCTCGGCACCGGCCGCGGCGACGACCAGCTCGAGATCGCCGTCAGCAGCGAGGGCATCTACGTCGCCCGGCAGCGCGTCGCCGGTCCCGACGGGGCCGCCTCCGGAGCCGTCGCCCGCGCCGTCAAGACCGAGCTCGACGCACACCCCGGCCTCCCCCTCGGCCTCAGCCTCGATCAAGGCGCCCCCTTCACCGCCCTGATGGCCCTCGTCCAGCTCGCCCAGGAGCTCGACCTCGCCTGCGCCGTTCGCCTCCAGTCCCCCGCACGCAAGACCGGCACCTGGCTCGCCTACCTCGGCAACCAGCGCCCCCTGGCCCGCCGCGCCAACCCCCGTCAGGTCTGGCTCAACGCCCAGCCCACCGAGTTCTTCCTCCAGTGGTACGGCGACTCCGGCAAGCTCCAGAGCGCCACCGTCCCCGTCGGCCCCACCATGGACCTCCAGCTCGCCCGCGTGCTCGCCGCCAGCTTCCCCTACCCCGAGGACTACCTCGAGGTGCAGCTGCACGCCCACGACGCCCTCACCCTCCAGCAGCTCGGCACCCTCCTCGGCGCCATCTACGCCCCCAGGAGCCTCTCCCTCGACGGCGCCACCACGCTCGCTGGCGCGCTGGAGCAACTCGACCCGAACGCGCCGATCCTGTATGGTCTGCAGCCTGGGTTGACGCTGTCCGCGGCGCCCTTCTCGCTCGCGCCGAAAAAATAGCGCGGGGCACATCATCGCGCGCAAATTGTGCGCGCCTCGACAGCGCAGCACGGATTCTACGTGCCCCCTGCCCCACCGCTGCCCCGCAGTTTTCGCGCGGGGCACGCTCCTTGCTCAACACGAGCGACCGGGGGCCACGCCACAGGTCTTGAAAGGGTCAGCCGCATGCTCAGCTCAGATGTCCACGACGCCACCATCACCGACGACAGCCACTACCGCGCGCTCCTGAGCTCCTACGACAAGCCCGGCCCGCGCTACACCTCCTACCCCACCGCCATCCAGTTCACCGAGGCCTTCGGACCCGACGACTACGTGCGCGTCCTCAACGCCTCCGACCGCGATGACCCCGTCTCCATCTACCTCCACTTGCCCTTCTGCGACGAGCGCTGCCTGTTCTGCGCCTGCAACACCATCATCAGCCCCGACCACGACCGCGTCGACTGGTACGTGGAGACCCTGCTGCGCGAGATCGAGACCGTCGCCGGACACCTCCGCCACACCCGACACGCCGCCCAGTTCCACCTCGGCGGCGGCACCCCCACCTACTTCAGCCCACCCCAGCTCGAGCGCATCCTCGGAAGCGTCCTGAGCCACTTCCCCGTCCAACCTGGCGCCGAGCTCAGCATCGAGGTCGACCCCCGCGTCACCAGCGACGCCCACCTCGAGCTCCTCGCGCGCTTCGGCTTCAACCGCCTCTCCCTCGGCGTCCAGGACCTCGACCCCGTCGTCCAGCAGGCCATCCATCGCATCCAGCCCATGGAGCAGACCCGACACGTCATCGACAAGGGCCGTGAGCTCGGCATGCACTCGGTCAACATCGACCTCATCTACGGCCTCCCCCACCAGAACGCCACCTCCTTCGAGCGCACCCTCGACGAGGTCGTCGAGCTCCGCCCTGACCGCCTCGCCATCTACAGCTTCGCCTTCCTGCCCTCCCTCAAGGGCCACCAGCGCAAGCTCGACCGCGGCGCCATGCCTGACCGCGACGGCCGCTACGACCTCGTCGGCACCGCCCGACGCGTCCTCGGCGCCGCCGGCTACATCGACATCGGCATGGACCACTTCGCCCTCCCCACCGATGAGCTCACCATCGCCCAGCGCGAAGGGCGCCTCGGCCGCAACTTCATGGGCTACACCGTCCACCGCGCCCCGGACATCCTCGCCTTCGGCACCTCCTCCATCGGCTTCTTCGAGGGCTCCTACATCCAGAACACCAAGAAGCTCAACACCTACCGCGAGGCCGTCGAGGGCGGCACCCTCCCCGTCGAGCGCGGCCTGACCATGACCCGCGATGACAAGATCCGAAAGGCCGTCATCGACGACATCATGTGCAACTTCCACGTCGACAAGACCGCCGTCGCCGCCGCGTGGGACATCGACTTCGACGCCTACTTCGACCGCGAGCTCAACACCCTGTCCTCCATGGTCGACGACGGACTCGTCCAGCTCACCGACACCGCCATCGACATGACCCCCCTCGGAAAGCACTTCGTCCGCAACGCCGCCATGCACTTCGACATCTACAATCGAACCAGCAACGGCGAAGCTCCCCGGTTCTCCCGAACCGTCTGACCCGCGCGATGCGCCGCCGAGCCCCGCGCTCGAACACGCGCCCACCGGGGCGCGCTCCCCCGACGCCCGCCGCGCTCCCCCCCACCGCTCCACCGATCCCCTCGGCGACGACGGCCATCCTGGCCCAAACCGCCGCCCTGCGTCGCCCCCGTGGCCTCCTCATGCGATTTGCGCTAGGCTGTCCGCGACACCCCGACGTGCCACGATGACGCCACTGAGGTTCCCCATGCGACACACCCTCCTCCTGCTCCTCACCGCCGCCGCGCTGCTCGCCTTCACCGGCTGCGCTGAGGACGGCGTCGCCGAGGTCACCTGCCAGTCCAACGCCGACTGCGACAGCGCCGCGAGCTGTCAGGCTGGACAGTGCGTCAACAACGGCGCCACGAACAACGGCGGCCTCAACAACGGCGCTACGAACAACGGCGGCCTCAACAACGGCGCTACGAACAACGGCGGCCTCAACAATGGCGCCACCAACAACGGCGGCCTCAACAACGGCGCCGCGGTCGACACAGACTCCGATGGCATCGCCGACGCGCTCGACAACTGCCCCTCCGATGCGAACCCCGATCAAGCCGACGCCGACGCCGACGGCACGGGCGACGCCTGCGACGCCGCTCCCGCCTGCGCCTCGGACGACGACTGCGGCGCCGACGCCTGGTGCCGCCCCGACGCCGACAACGTCGGCCAGTGCGTCCCCTGGGTCGGGGTCGGTGAGCTGTGCGGCGGCTTCCGCCCCGCCCACCTCGTGACCCGCTGCAGCCCTGACCTCAACTGCGACGTCCGCCCCGGCCCCACCGACATCCCCGGCACCTGCCGCGCCCGCTGCGACGAGAACACCCCCTGCGAGACCGGCGACTACTGCGCCCTTGACGGCGTCTGTCGCCCCGCCGGCGCCTGCCGCGCCGACCTCGACTGCGACCTGCCCGGCAACGACTTCGACCACGACGCCTGCGTCGGCTACGCCGTCTGCGATCAGGCCACCTGCGCCTGGATGTGCGGCGACGTCGCCTGCCGAAGCCTGCCCGCCGACCACGACTTCGGGGACTGCGCCCAACCGCTCGGCTGGACCCTCGTGGACGGCCGCTGCACCGCCGCCTCCGGCTGCCCCGACGCCGGCCTGCACACCTTCACCACCGAGCTCGAGTGCGCCACCTCCTGCGCGCTGACCCCCGACTGCGCCGACGACGCCGACTGCGCCGTGGGCACCTGGTGCCGCCCGACCCGCGACGGCGGCGACCAGTGCGTCCCCTTCTCCAAGGAGGGCGAGTGGTGTGGTGGCTTCACGCCCCGCGAGTTCCAGACCCGCTGCCAGCCCGGCCTCACCTGCACCGACGTGCCCGACTTCATCGCCGACGCCCCTGGCATCTGCCGCGTCCCCTGCGACACCAACGCCGACTGCCCCGACGGCCGCTACTGCAGCGCCAACGGCGCCTGCCGCGACGACGGCGCGTGCCTCGACCACCTCGACTGCGAGCGCCAGGGCAACAGCTACCTCCACGACGGCTGCGACGGCTTCGGCGTCTGCGACGCCAGCGCCTGCTCCTGGCAGTGCGGCCCGGCCACCTGCCGCGACTTCGGCGACGTCTTCCTCGGCTTGTGCGCCGACCCGCTCGGGGTCGGCGTGGTCAACGGCGAGTGTGGACAGGTCAGCGGCTGTGACCTCGGCGCCTACAGCCCCATCTTCGACAGCTACGGCGCCTGCCGCACCGCCTGCGGCCTCACCCGCACCTGCTTCGGCGACCTCGACTGCCCCGAGGGCCTCTGGTGTCGCGACACCGACGACCGCGACATCTCCGAGTGCGTCCCCTTCGCCGCCGAGGGCGACTACTGCGGCGGCTTCACCCTGCCCGCGTTCCAGAGCCGCTGCGCCCCCGACACCACCTGCAGTGACTATCCCCCCTTTCTCCCCGACGCTGGCGGGCGCTGCCGCCGCGCCTGCACCGCGGACGCCGACTGCGGCGCTGCGCAGTACTGCGCCCCGGGCGGCCTCTGCCGCGACATCGGCGCCTGCCTCACCCCGCTCGACTGCGATGTGGCCTCCAACACCTTCCCCCGCGACGACTGCAACGGCTTTGGCCTCTGCAACGCCGGCACCTGCGGGTGGGGCTGCGGTCCGGTCGCGTGCCGTGACCTGAGCGGCGCCATCAACGGCTTCTGCACGCAGAGCCTCGGCTGGGGCGTCATCCAGGGCGTCTGCACCGAGATCCAGGGCTGCGACGCCGAGGGCTACACCCTCTCTCCCTCCGAACAAGACTGCCGCACCACCTGCAACCTGTGATGACCATGCTCACCCACCGCACCATCCTCCTCGCCATGCTCCTCGTCCCGGCCCTCCTCCAGGGCTGCGTGGCGTTCTCGAGCGTCGACCCCCTCGAGTCTCCGCCACCCGATAACAACGGCACGGTCAACAACGGCGGCAACAACGGCAACAACAACAACTCCACGAACAACGACCCCAACAACAACCGCGCCCTCACTGCGGACTGCAAGAACCTCTGCGCCTTCCTTGAAGAGGAGTGCGGCGCCTTCGACTACCCCTCCAACACCAACTATCCAGCCCCGCTCGCCGGCCTCACCGAGCTCGATTGCGTCTCCTCCTGCGAGGTCAACCGCCTCGCCAACACGTGCCGCCAGGACTGGACCGGAACGCGGGATGAGAACGACTGCGAGGAGGCCTACCAATGCGTCGGCTATCAGCCCTGCGCCGACTTCTGCATGCTGATCGACAAGTGCAGCACCCACATCTCCCCGAACTACTCCGCCGCCACCTGCAACGCCGACTGCGCCGACTGGCCCTCCAACGCCATCCGCACGGCCTGCGACCCGGTGACCGATCAGCACGACACCCCCACCTGCGACCACCTCATGAGCTGTGGTCGCGAAGCCCTCTGCCAGGAGGTCTGCGCGTTCGCAGCCGAGGTCGACACCATCCTCGCCAGCGACGAGGCGATTGAGCGCTGCGTTGAGAGCTGCGACGGCCCCCTCAACAAGTTCACCCCCACCTACGACTGTCTCGGCACGGCCCTCCGCGCGGACGATCCCGACGCGGAGCGGGACCGATGCTTGCGTCCCATGAATGACGCTGACCAGCAAGCCCAGTGCAGCGCCGCATGCGACAACTACGCTGTCGCTTGCGATAACACCACTGCGGCTGCGTGCAGAACCGCGTGTGGGGTCGACAGCATCACGGCCCAGGCCATCTTCTGCGCCGCCCACGCAACGGACCCGGACGACATCGACACCTGCTTCGCAGGCACCTTGCTCGACGACTGCGCGCGCTGACCTCATCCCACAGCGAACGCACGCCTCAAGTCCTCCGCCATTACCCCAAAGGCCTCCCTGGCGCCGTCCCACGCCCCGGCAAAGTGAAGGTAGCCGTGCACCAGACCCTCGTGCAGCCGGTGCACCACAGGCACCCCCGCCTCGCGCAGACGATCGGTGTAGAGGACGCTGTCGTCCACCAGCGGGTCAAACCCCGCCGAGTGGATGATCGCCGGGCACACGCCCACGACCGACGCGGCGAAGAGCGGTGACGCGCGCACGTCGCGCAGCTCACCCGGCTGGATGTAGTTCCCCGTGAACCACTGGATCCGGCTCGACTCGAGCAGATAGCCACGCGAAAATGTCTTTCGAGACGGTACGTTACCGGTCATGTCGACGGCGGCATAGGCCAGGAGCTGCGCCACCGGCGCCCCTTCGAGCTCACCCCGCGCCGCAGCCTGGGCCACCGCCGCCGCGAGGTTCCCTCCCGCGCTGTCTCCACCCACCGCGATCCGATCCCGATCGCCGCCCCACTCACCCACCCGCGCCCGGAGGTCCGAGAAGGCGGCCACGCAGTCCTCGTATGCCGCCGGGAACCGGTGCTCCGGCGCCAGCCGGTAGTCGAGCGACACCACCACGCACCGCGCCGCGTCCGCCAAAGCCCGCGTGATCGGGTCGTGCGTCCGCACACCGCCGATCACGAAGCCGCCGCCGTGCATCCACATCAACACCGGCGCCGAGGGCTCGAGCCCTCGCGGCACATACACCCGCGCCCGGATCGGTCCGGCGCCGCCGCGCACCGTCACGTCGTGGACGGCCTCCATCGCTGGCCGCGGGAACGGCAGCGAGCCGACCTCCGCCACATACCTGCGCCGCGCCCGCTCGGGCGTGTCGTCGTCACTCCCCTCCAGCCCCAGGGCGTGGATGGCTGACAGCGTCACGCGCACCTGCGGATCCAGCGTCCGTCCCTCCACGACGTGCGGCCCATGCCACGGCAGCCGCTCACCCGCCGCCGCGGCCGCGCGCACCGTCGCCCAGGTCGCCGCGCCGACCCCGCGCATCGCCGCGCCCACCAGGCCCTTGCCCCGCGGCTCGGCGGGCGCTGCCTGCCGCAGCGCCGCCGCGACCATCCGATCGTACCGCACCGGGAAGACGCGCTGCACCGCGTCGATCACATGAGCGTCGGCCCCGACCAGGATGCGGTCCCGCCCCCGCGCCACCCCGTCGAGGATCGTCCGCGCCGCCTGCTCCGGCGTGGTCCGGGCGAGCCGGGCGAACATCTGATGCGATCGCTCCGCGTCCGTGCTCCCCCCAGGCGCCACATAGAACCGGCTGTTTCGGGCGATGTTCGTCCGGATGCCCCCTGGATGCACGCACGACACCCGCACCCCCGTCCCCTCGACCTCCTGCCTCAGCGCCTCGGTGAACCCCCGCACCGCGAACTTCGTCGCGTTGTAGGCCGACTGGGTCGGCGTCCCGATCAGCCCGAACACGCTCGAGACGTTCACCACGTGCCCCGCCCCACGCGCCAGCATCGACGGCAGGAACGCCTTGGTCCCGTACACCACCCCCCAGAAGTTGATGTCGACGATCCAACGCATGTCCTCCCAGCTCATCCCCTCCACCGTCTGCGACAGCGCCACCCCCGCGTTGTTCACCACCAGCTCCACCCGCCCATACCGCGCCAGCGTCGCCTCGGCGAAGGCGAACACCTCCTCCCGCTCCGCCACGTCCACCCGCACCGCGAGAACGTCGGCTCCGAGATGCCGCACCTCCTCCGCCACCTCCTCCAACGCCTCGGTGGAGACGTCGCAGAGCGCCAGCGAGGCCCCCGGCCGGGCCAGCGCCAGCGCCAGCGCCCGACCCATGCCCGAGGAGGCTCCCGTGACGACGGCGATGCTGGGCAAGGGCTGGCGCATGAGGTTCACCGAGGCAAAAAGGTGGCTGTGCAGACACCCACCTTCATACCCCCCTCGCCCACTCCGATCAACGCCCCTCGCCCCTCCAAACACCCCCTCACCTTGCCCTCCCCGCCCCCGATAGACTATCCCCGACAGCGACGCAACGCGCGCAGTCACCGCACCTGGTGACGCCCCACCCTCCCTCCGGTGTTGCAGCTTCAGGAGGCGCGCCCGACCGCTGCCCTCCTTCACCGCTCAAGGCCCCTGGAGGCTCCCATGACATCCCCTACCCGTCACACCCACCTCGCCATCACCCTCCTCGCCGCCCTCGCCCTGGCGACCGGCTGCGCCACCACCCGCCCCGCCGAGCACCCCGAAGCCCAGACCGCCCTCACCGCCGGCGAGACCTACGACAAAGACCAGATCGTCACCGAGGCCCAACAGTTCTTCGGCGGCACCACCGAAGGACTCGCCGACGTCGTCGCCCGCACCTTCGAAGACCACGGCAACCCCAACGCCTACATCGTCGGCGAGGAGGCCAGCGGCGCCGTCGGCGTCGGCCTGCGCTACGGCCGAGGCGAGCTCCACGTCCCCGGCCAGGCCCCTCTCCAGGTCTTCTGGCAGGGCGTCTCCGTCGGCTTCGACGCCGGCGGCAACGCCTCCCGCTGCTTCGTCCTCATCTACAACCTCGACGACGTCGAGTCCCTCTTCCAGCGCTTCCCCGGCGTCGAGGGCTCCCTCTACTTCGTCGCCGGCGTCGGCGTGACCTACCTCCAGAGCGACGACATCGTCATCGCTCCCGTCCGCAGCGGCGTCGGCTGGCGCCAGGGCGCCAACATCGGCTACCTGAAGATCACCCGCGAGGAGACGCTCAACCCGTTCTGAGGGGGCCTCACCCCCAGCGCCCTCACCCCCCAGCCCCCTCTCCCGTAGGACGGGAGAGGGGGAGGCCCTCACCCCCCGGCCCCCTATCCCGTAGGACGGGAGAGGGGGAGGCCCTCACCCCCCAACCCCCTCTCCCCTCGACGGGTAGAGGTGGGGTATAACAAGATTTCTACGTATCCAGCAACAGCTTACGGGTCCGGCTCCCCCTCTCCCCTCATAGGGGAGAGGGGGCTGGGGGGTGAGGGCCTCCCCCTCTCCCCTCATAGGGGAGAGGGGGCCGGGGGGTGAGGGCCTCCCCCTCTCCCCTCATAGGGGAGAGGGGGCCGGGGGGTGAGGGCCGCCTCTGGATTATCCCACCCACATCCGCCATCCTGTACCCAGCCCCTGGCACCCTCGCGCGGCCCACTCACCACCGTCCGCGCGACACCACCCCATGGAGCCGTCCATGACCCGCCTGATCCGCGCGGCTGCGCTGACCCTGCTGCTCGCCCTGCCCATGGCCTGCGCCGACGACGCCGCCGGGACCGGCCCGCATGGCAGCAGCCTCCCCGAGGTCTGCGTGACGCAGGAGGACTGCAACGGGGCGGACTGCATCAATGGGGTCTGCACCGAGCAGCCGTGCACGTCGCAGGAGGACTGCAATGGGGCAGACTGCGTCAACGGGTTCTGCAGCGTCCACCCGTGCGAGACACAGGCGGAGTGTGTGCTGGGCGGTGACTGCGTCAACGGGCTGTGCCTGAACGGCGACGGGAGCAAGGACGCCTCGGAGGACGCTGACCTCACCGACACCGCCGAGGACGCCTCCATGGTCCCGGATGCCACCGCGGACGCGCCGCCGGACGTGCTCACCGTCGACACCGAGGAGGGGGCGCTGTTCGGGGAGGCGTGTGTCGAGGACGTGGAGTGCGCGGCGGGGTTCTGTGTGGCGGACGGGCAGGCGCGGGTGTGCACGGAGGCATGCGTCGGCGACTGTCCGCATGATGGCTTCGAGTGCGCGCTGCTCGAGGACGCCGACGGCGCGCAGCACCAGCTCTGCATGCCCGCCGACGCGGGACAGTGCGCCTCGTGTAAGGATGACACGGAGTGCGGCAGCCCGGGCGCGCTGTGCGTGAACTTCTCCGACGGGCTCGCCTGCGCCATCGCCTGCGGTCCGAACGGCCTCTGTCCGCTCGGCGCACGGTGTGAGACCCAGACGCACGGCGGCGAGAGCTACCCGATCTGCCTGCCCGTCTCGGGCGTCTGCGCCGGCTGTGTGGACGGCGACGGGGACGGCTACGGATTCGGCGCGCAGTGCCTCGGCTTCGACTGCGACGACGACGATACCTCGACCCATCAGGACGCCAACGAGGTCTGCGACGGCGTGGACAACGACTGCGACCTCGAGGTCGACGAGAACTTCCCACACAACGTCTGCGGCGGCTGTCAGGCCCTCGACGACATCCCCGGCAACCCGTGTGGCCCCTGCGGCCTGGACAGCCTGGTCTGCGACGAGGGTGGCCTGCGGTGCGATGGCGACTCGGCCTGCCCCGCCCCGACCTCCGTCACCGCCTCCGACGGTACGCGCGTCGACGCGGTCGAGGTCCACTGGACCGGGCCCGCCCAGGCGACCGGCTATCAGGTCTTCCGCGACGACGCCCTCATCGCCGAGGTCGCCGGCGACGCGCGCTCTCTGGACGACGCCGGGGCCGGTCCCGGCGACCTCCCCGCCGCGCCGACCGGCCTGTCCGCCAGCGACGGCGCCCGCGTGGATCGCGTCGACCTCACCTGGACCGCGGCCACGGTCGAGGCGGGGCCCGCGCATGCCTATACCGTCGTCGCCGTCCTCGGCGCGTTCACGAGCGCCGCGGCGGTGCCGGACACCGGGTTCCGCGCCGGCGCCCCGGTCCTCCGCTACGAGCTCAGCGCCGACGACGGCCCGTGGCTCGACCTTGGGCTGACCCTGGCGTCCAACGACCCCGGCGCGCCCGCGCCCACCGTGGTCGCTGGCGCCGCCGCCGCCAGCGACGGCACCTCCTTCACCGCCGTCGAGCTCGCCCTCGACGCCGCCACCGCCTCGCCGGGCGCCGCGGTGAGCTACCGCGTCCGCGCGGTCTCGGCCAGCGGTGAAGGTGCGCCCTCGGCGAGCGATCCCGGGCACCGCGGTGTCGGCCCCCTGGCGATCCAGTGGCGACGCTCCGCCAGCGACGCGGACGCCGACTACACCGACCTCCCCGGCGCCACCAGCGCCCCCTTCGAAGACACCACCGCGCCCGCCGACGGTGTCGCGCGGTTCTACCTCGCCCGCGTCGTCGCAGACGGCGCCAGCCCCGCGCTCTCCGCCCCCGACCGCGGCTACCGCGCCACGCCCGTGTGCGGCAACGGCGTCGAAGAGCCCGGCGAGTCCTGCGACGACCGCAACCGCGACGACGACGACGGCTGTAACAGCCTGTGCCAGAACGAGTATTGCGGCGACCGCATCGTCCAGGGCGGCCTGCTCAACGAGGCCTGCGACGACGGCGTGAACGACGGCCGCTACGAGGGCTGCAGGCCCGGCTGTCAAGCGCGCGGCCCCTATTGCGGCGACGGCACACCCGACCCGGGCGAGGCGTGCGACGACGGCAACCCCGTCGACACCGACGCCTGCGCCAACGACTGCACCGCCAACGCCACCCTGACCGACTGCGGCCCGGTCGCGGCGACCTCCAACGGGCTGCTCGGCGACATCGTGCTCAGCGGCGCCGCCACCTTCGACACCGACGCCGGAACGCTCGTGGACGCCTCGGGCACCGTGGTCGCCGCCGGGAGCCCCGGCGTGACGACCGTCTCGCAGCCTGCCATCGGCCCCTTCGCCGCGCCCGCCATCACGGTGTTCCACTTCCGCAGCCTCGTCGTCCCGGCGAGCGTCACCGTCCGGATCACCGGCGCGCGCCCCCTCGCCCTGCTCGCCGCGGGCGATCTTCAGATCGCCGGGTCGATCGAGCTCGCCGGCGCGAGCGGCGGCAGCGGCGCCACCAACGCCGCAGGCACGGCGGGCGGGCGCGGTGCGGGCGGCTGGACCGGCGGCGCCTTCGTCTCCGGGCCCGGCTGCGCCGCCGGCAACGGACTCGCCGACGGCCCCGGACGCGGCAACGAGGGCGGCTGCGGAACCCGCGGCGGCGACGGCGGCGACGCGAGCGGCAGCGGCGGCGGCGGCGGCGGTGGCGGCTCGTGCGGAGGCTCCGGCGGCGCGGGCGCGGGGTACGCGGCGGCTGGCGGTGACGGCGCCAACGGCAACCCGGGGACCGACGGCGGCGTCGGAGCCAGCTCCGGTGGCGCCGGCGGCACCCCCTGCGACGGCCCACCGCTCGGCTCCGCGGGCGGTCCCGCGGTCGGCGACCCGACCCTCACGGTCCTCGTCGGAGGCTCGGGAGGCTCGTCGGGTGGCTTCGGCGCGCTCGGTGGCTTCGGCGGCGACGGCGGCGACACCGGCACAGGCTGGGGCGGCTTCGGCGGCCTCGGCGGACAGTCCGGCGGCGGAGGGGGCGGCGGCGGCGGCGGCGGCGCGCTGCTGCTCTGCGCCGCAGGCACCCTGGAGGTCTCAGGATCGCTGGATGCGCACGGCGGCAGCGGTGGCGGCGGCGGCGGCGCCGACACGGCCTCCAACGGTGACAACGGCTCGGCCACAGGCAGCGACCCGCGTGGAGGAGGAGGCGGCGCGGGCCGCAGCGGCGGAGGCGGCGGAGGAGGAGGAGGCGCCGGTGGCGCCCTGTTCCTGCGCGCCAACACCGTCCGCCTGCTCGGCACCGCGCGCCTCAACGCAGGCGGCGGCGCGGGCGGCTTCGCGGGCTTCTCGGGCGGCGGGGGCTTCGGCGGTGTCGGACGCAGCGGAGGCGGCTCGGGCGGACGCGGGGGCGACGGCGGCCGTGGCGGCGCAGGCGGCGACGGCAGCGACGGCACCGTCCGCGTCGAGGCCTCCGAGCTGCTCAACAGCGCCATCATCGACGGCGCGTTCGTGCCAGCCGGGCTCTAGGTATGAATTTCTTCTTCCTGCTCAACATGTTACGGTGCGACGCCGCAGTCGCCCCCGCTCTGGAGCTCGCCCCGTGCACGCTGTCGATATCCTGAACGCCCTGACCTCGCCCTGGGCGCTCGTCGTCGGCTTCTTTGTCCTGCTCGCCGCAAGCATCGCCGCGGGGCTCGTGCTCCGTCGCCGCATGGAGCAGACCGCCAGCGCGCTCGCCACGCTCCCGGCGCACATGACCGGCTTCACCTACAGCCCCTATCCCCCGCCCGGGCTCCTAAGCGGTCGCTTCGATGGCCGCGCCGTCGAGATCGCCGTCCGCGAGGTCTGGCACGACCAGCGCGACCAGCTCTGCACCCAGGTGATGACCTTCTGGGGCACCGCGCTCGGCGCCAACCTCCAGGTGGTCAAGGACTTCGATGGCAGCACCGTCGAGAAGCTGTTCGGCAGGACCGACCTCGAGTGCGGCGACCCTGCCTTCGATGCCATCTTCTACATCATGGGCGACGACGAGGCGCGCATCGCCGCCTTCCTCGACCCCACCGTCCGCGACGGCGTCATCGCCGCCGACCTCGCCTACAAGGGCGTCCAACTCCTCGACAACTGCGTCGCGCACGACCTTCCAGGCACCGTCACCGACGAGCCCACCCTCCGCCGCGTCCTGGAGGCGCAGGCCCCGCTCGCGGCGCTGGCCGCCCAGCGGCTCGAGGCCATGAGCCGCCCCCGACCGCAGACCGCAGGCAAGCCTCGGGAGATCGCGAGCCGCTGACCTCGACGGACGCCACCCTGGCCTGATCGAGACCGCCCCGCGAAGCGGAGAGTGTGTCGCAACCTCCTGAGATCAAAGCAACTCTACCCAGGCCTCAAGCTGGGACCGCCCGACCGGAGCGACGACGTGGACCCCATCAGCTTCCTCCCCATGCTCTGCATCCTGACGGCGATCATCGGCGCTACGACGCTGATGGTCGTCGCCTTCACCCGCCAGCAGCGGGAGGTCCGCATGGCCGGCGAGTCCCTCGCGGCGCTGCCCGACGTGATGCAGGGGTTCCTCTACACCCCCCACCCCGAACCCGGCCAGCTCAACGGCACCTACAACGGGCGGCAGGTGACGATCTACACGCACTACATCGGGAGCAGGAAGCACCGGAAGCTGTACACACGCGTGGCGACACACTTCGACGTCGACCTCGGCTGTGGCCTGCGCATCATCAAGGACTTCCCGCTGAGTGACCTCCAGAAGGCGCTCGGACAGCGTGACCTGAAGACCGGGGAGCCCGCGTTCGACGCCGCCTTCTACGTCATGGGCGACGACGACGGCCGCATCATCCGCTTCCTCGACGCTGAGCTCCGCGGCGCCATGTTCGCCGCCGAACGAACCATGGCAGGCGTCCAGCTCCTCAACCACAGCGTCACGCACGACCTCAGGGGCTACGTCACCGACGAGCCGAACCTGCGGCGCGTGCTGGAGGCCCAGTCCCCGCTCGCGGAGCTGGCCTCCAGACGCATCGCCAGCATGGCCGTCGAGGAGGGAGAGCACGTCGCGATCGTCGAGCCTTTCGAGGTGCGCTGAAGCGCGGGCGCTACTTGCCCTCGAGCTGCTTGCGAAGGTGCTCGAACAGGTCGGGCAGCGCGTTCTGCTGCGCGTAGCTCTTGAGCGAGTCTGGCACCGCCGACTTCGGCTTCACGTGGACGGTGTAGACCACCAGCGTCTGGTTCGCGTCGCCGTTGAACGGCGTCAGCTTCCAGCTGCCGTAGTTGAAGTCGAAGTCCCCCGACACCATCTTCCAGGTCCGGCTGTACATCTTGCCCGGATCCTCGACGTGGACCGCGTCGGAGACGGCGGTCAGGTCGTCCATGGGCCACGGCAGATCCACGGTGGTCTTGCAACGCACCTTGTTGCCATCGCGGCTGAGCTCCTGCGCGAACTTCATGTTGACCATGGTCTTCTCATAGTCATCACACTTTTCGATCAGCGCCCACACCTTCTCCGGCGCGGCCTTGATGACGGCGGTCGCGACCACGCGGGGGATATCGAGCCCCGCCACCGCCTGCGTCGTCATGATCACCTCGCCCGCCGCCAGCTTCGCGTTCGTGCCCTGCGCGGCAGCCGGCGTCGTAAGCCACACCACCCCGACCAGCCCCAGACAGGCCGCCGCGCCAACCTTCTTCCCCAAGTCACGCATCATCTTCCCCATCGAAGTTGGAACCTCAAACCATGCCCCGCATGGCGCAGCCACGTTTCGCCAAAGGATGCGCTACGCGGCGCTCCAGCGCAAGGGAAGCTCACGGATCGCGCTGACGACGACCTGCGCGCGGAAGCACCCGACCACCGCTCCGTCACGTCGCCGTCACATACCCGCCCATCTTCACGAGCGCCGCGTGCAGCCGCGCCTCGAAGTCCGCCGGCACCGAGCCGCACACGGCCTCGGTGCGCGCCAGGGCGTCCGCGTAGGCGCGCAGGCGAGGCAACCGGGTCAGGATCCCGTGCGGACGCAGCCCCTCCAGGATGTCGAAGCGCAAGAACGCCGGCGCGATCGCCGCGTCCACCACGCCGAGCTCCGCGCCGCCAAAGTACGGCCCCTCGCCCATCGCACCCTCGAAGTGGGCCAGCCGGCCCACCAACGTCTCCACCACCTCGTCCCACGTCCGCGCGTCCGGCGCCGTCATCAGCCGGTACTGCAGCGCCATCATCTCGCCGGCGAAGATCACCCAGCCCCGCGCCTGCGCCCTCTGGAGCGGCTCGGACGGCATCATCGGCGGCCCGTACACCTCGTCGAGGTACTCGTTGATCACCGCCGACTCGAACAAGACCGTCTCGCCCACCCGCAGCAACGGCACCTTGCCCAGCGGCGAGATGGCCAGGAACCACGCAGGCTTGTTCGCCAGATCGATGTACTCCACATCGAACTCGATCTGCTTGTGCCGAAGCATGATCACGGCTCGCTGAACAAATGGACAGACATCAAAGCTCACCAGCTGCGGTCGACTCATCGTGCCTCCTCTGCGGCCTCTGCCGCCCGTTGCCCTGGGCTGCTCCCTCGAACAGGCGCGCCGCACACGCCGGCGGGGCGGCCGCCTGCGACATCGCATGATGTGCCGGGACCTCGGTCGCCCCTCGGACCACCCACGATGGCACATCCGACGCGACCCCACAACGCGCCCCGTGGACGCCCACGGGAAACAGACTGCACAGGTCAGAGAGACGATCGCCAGGCTCAGCTCACGGTCCGCCACGCCTCCGCCCGCAGGATCTGCGACAGGTACGGCAGCACGGGGTCGAGCACGTCGTGGGGCAGCGTGACGCCCTGGCTGATGGCGATCAGCACGTACTCCTCCTCCTCCACCGTGAACACCCGGTGCAGGATCGAACGGTGCGACTCGTCGTGCACCACGAACGCGTACGGCGCGGGCTCCTCGGCCGCGATCGTGCGCTCCCGCACGTTCACCAGCAGGGCCGAGATCCCCGCCAACACATCCCCTTGAATGGCGTTCTCGCTCATCGCCAGCGGCAGCCCCACCGAGTCGGTCAACACCACCTCCGACAGCCCCACCCGCGCGCACATCGAGTTCAGCAGCACCGGAAGCTCCCCGCGACCGCTCAGCCCCAGGTCCATGTGGGACAGCTCGTGCCCGACCCGCTCGCGCTCGGCCAGCGGCTTGAGCAGCGCCGTCATGTCCCGCCTCCAGCGCTCGTCGCTCTTCTCGCGCTCGCGCAGCGGACGGATGAGCTGATCCAGATCCGTCCGGCTCGCCGCCTGCGACAACCGCTGCTCCAACTGGGTGAACTGCTCCTGCATCAGCGTGTTCAGCTCTTGACGCCCGTCGTCACGCTGCCCCACCAGCTGCGTCATCCCCTCCACGCTCTGACGGATCTCCGACTTGAGCGTCTCCTGATGTGACGCCAGCGCCACGCTCAACGACTCGGCCATCTCCGACAGGGACTGCTCGCGCTCAGCCATGCGGCTCGCGTCCGCCTCCAGCCGGACGGTCAACCGCTGCAGCTCCACCTCCTTCGACTCCGCCAGCGCTCGAAGGCCGTCTCGTGCGGCTTTGCCGCGACGCACCCCTGACAGATACCCCGCCGCCAACAAGGCCGCGCCCGCGATCGCCGCGATAACGTATGGAACGATGTTCATGGATTCCCCTCCGACGCGCACACCGGCACGTCCACGACCTGCGCGACCACCCGACGGTTCTCGCTCGCGGTGTCCCGAGAGCCCACGACCGGGCTGTAGCCGCCGAAACCACGCACCGTCAACCGCCCCGCCGGCACCCCGAGCGCCGTCAACTCCCGCGCCACCCGACGCGCGCGCTTGTGGCTCAGCTCCAGATTGTAGCCCGGATCGCCCGTCGCGTTGGCGTAGCCATCCACGACCGCGACCGCCTCGGGGTGCTCCAGCATCCACGCGACGAACTCATCCATCGCCGACGCCGACGCCGCATCGGGCTTCATCGACGCGTTGCGATAGATGATCACCAGCTCCGGCGCACAAGCCACGGGCGCCGTGTCCACGCGCGCTGGCGCCTCGCTCGGGCGCTCCGCCACAAGGCGGGCCTCACGCTCCGCCAGCGCATGCGCCACCGCCACGGGCGCGCGCGCCGCCAGGACCGCGCCTTCCCCCGGAGGCTGCCCCGCCTCCGGCCCGTCCGGCACGACCACCTCCGCAGGCGTCGTCCCCGTGTCCGCCACCGGCGCCGCGACCCCCGAGTCCACCCCCGACGCCACCATGTGCGCCGAGACCGCCGCCGCCAGCAATCCGATGGACAGCAGCCCGACATGCACCATCACGGGCAGCTCTTCCCCGGCGATCCGGAGCCCCGTCGATGCGTCACTCATCGCTCGTCCCTCCGTAGCCGAGCGCCCGCAGGCGCTTCAGGTTCGCTTCCAGGCTGCGATTGGTCTTGATCTCCGCCGCCGCCATGAAGCAGTGCCACGCCTCGTCATATCGCTTGGCCAGCAGCGCATCGATCCCCTGACCGTACAGCTCATCAAACGCCGTCTCCGCGCTGCGCGACGACCTCGACCGAACGCTCGAGGTCGACCGGCCGAGCAACCCCTTGTTCGAGGCGCTCAGTTCCGGCCCCGACACCGGCGGCGGCGCCAGCTTTGCCAGCTTTGCCAGCTTTGCCAGCGGCGCGCTGCGGGGCCTGATCGCGCTCGACGGGCCCCGAAGCACCTTCGAGCGCGCCAGCGGCGCGCCCAGCTCCTCCGACAGGCCATCCAGCATCGAGCCCCACTCCTTGTCGAGCAGCTCCTCCGCAGCCGGTGCCTTCACCACGACGCCGCCCCGCGCCAGCTCTTGCGCCTTGCTCCACTCCGCCTCGTCATGCACACGCGACACCTCGAGCAGCAGGCTCTGCCAGCCATCGTCGAACATCCGTTCCCCCGCATCACCCACCAGCGACCGGCACCCCACCCGCAGCCCCTCTCCGTAAACCAGCTCCCGCAGCGCGTCCTCCCCCGTTGACGTGCCGTAGCGCGCCGACCACAGCTCACCCCCGCACACCGTGACGTCGCCCACCTCCTCGAACCCCTCGATGAAGCACACCCGCACCGAGTGCCGCCCCATGCACGCCACCTGGATGTACTCCAGCGCCGAGAACGGCGCTTGCTCGCTCGTCACCTCCACGTGCAGCAGGTCCACCACGACCGTCCGCAGCCGCTCCAACGGCACCGGCTTCTCCAGCACCACGATGTTCTTCCGACGCGGGATCAACCGTCCGAAGGTGCCCACATACGCCGACACGAACATGATCGGCGACCGCAGCCCGAGCGCGTCCAGCTCCGCCACCACCTCCACGCCGTTGCCGTCCGGCAGGTCCAGGTCCGAGATGATCAGCGACGGGCGCGTCGCCGCGATCAGACGACGCGCGTCGGCCAGCGTGCCCGCATCCACCACTTCCACCGAGGGAAGCTTCGCCAGACCACGTACCATGGACGACCGGAGCACCGGTTCGTCTTCGAGGATCAACACGACATGGACAGCGTCGGTCGACCGATCCTCCTGCATCTGCGATGCTTGACTCATGCGTACAGCTCGACTCAGTGCAGACCATGCCGACCGTGATCGACCATGGCCTCGTCAACCTCCAATCCAGCGCCCCGGCGCGCTGGTGCGTCGCCCTCGCCCGACTCCTGTCGATCACGCCGACGGCCTCCGGCCTCTAGACGCCGACCGGGTGCTCACGCTCACCGTGATCCGGCTTCCCTCGCCCGGTGCGCTCTCGACGACCAACGTGCCGTTGGCATCCTCCACCGCCTGCCGGCACAACGCCAGACCGATCCCGCTCCCATGCCGCTTCGTCGTGAAGAACAGGTCGGTGCACCGGGCGAGCGTCTCGGCGTCCATCCCATGTCCATCATCCTCCACCGAGAGCATGAACTGGCCGTCCTCGGCGAGCTGCGCGTGAACCCCGATGCTGCCCCCCACATCGCAGGCGGCGATCGCGTTGGAGAGCAGGTTGAACAGGATCGTGCGCATCACGCTGGCGTCCAGCGGCATCACCGGCAGGGACGGGATCTCCGCATGGATGGTTGTCCTCGAACGCGCCGCGGTCGACTCCAGCAGCCGCACGGCCTCCCAAAGTCCGAAGTCGATCGCTTGATAGTTGTCGCTGCGAAGCTGGCGTCCCACTGCGCCGACCCCTTGCAGCAGCACCGTCGCCCGCCTCACCTCCCCCAGAACCGAGTGCAGGTCCTCGACCGTGACCTCGTCCGTCACCTCCTCCAGCATCACCTCCAGCTTCGCCGTCACCGCAGCCAGCGGGTTGCGCAGCTCGTGCAGGATGGACGGCAGCGCCGAGCCCACCGCCGCGAGCTGGAGCAGGCGGTCCCGGTCCACGCGCACCTGATGCATGGGGGTGATGTCCTGGAACAGACAGACCTCACAGTTGCTCTCGGGAGCGGGCGGCGACTCCATCGCGGACAGCGAGTACCCCACCACCCGCGCCCGATGGTTCACCTGGATCTCAACCTCACCGCGACCGTACTGGGCGGGGTCACGCAGCACCGACAGCGGCGCCAGCAGGTCGTCCACGGACACACCGACGACCGCCGCCAGCTCCCGAGCCAGGATCTCGCACGCCCGCATGTTGGCGAACAGGACCATGCCTTGCTGATTCAACACGAGGATCCCCGCAGGAATGGCGCTCAGCGTCGCCCCCATCCAGGGGTTGTACCGAATCCTGCGTGTCTCTGCGGTCTCGTGTCCCATCACCGCCCCTCAGCGTGCGAACATGACCTAGAGTGCTGATCGGTTTGACGGACCGAGGATGAGCGAGCCCCGTGTTCACGGGGGGTTTCCGGCCGAGGAGCCTGCGCTGTTAGCACAGGCGACGAGGACGCCCTGTGTGGCGGCGGTCCGAGCGCAGCGAGGTCCGCAGGGAGCCGACCGAAGGAAGGCGACCCGCCACACACTGATGTAATC
>Ga0100377_1001328_pt1 | contig 21425 bp, 10 predicted proteins | sample CryGeymeta201501_FD_83664 | JGI IMG/M metagenome (GOLD analysis project Ga0100377, IMG submission 83664) | Groundwater microbial communities from Crystal Geyser aquifers in Utah, USA - Crystal Geyser metaG 2015-01 | ecosystem: Environmental > Aquatic > Deep subsurface > Groundwater | place: USA...
CATACGGGAGAGGGGGCCGGGGGGTGAGGGCCTCCCCCTCTCCCGTCATACGGGAGAGGGGGCCGGGGGGTGAGGGCGGCTCGGGGAGATGGCTCAGACCTACCTCTCCACAAACACCATCCCCGCCGTCTCCACCTCCAGCTCCGACTCCGGCGTCAAATCATACCCCGTGTGGAACCGCTCGAGATCCGTGAAGGGGCCGTGGAAGGCGCGGTCGGCGCGGGGGAAGAGGGCGACCTCCTGGGCGTGGAGGTCGATGACCTGGAGGTTGCCGCCGACGGAGAGGCCGGACTCGCCGCTCTCGGTGCTGCCGGCGCCGCGCATCCAGACGGTGTTGCGGGCGACGGCGATGGTGGGACCGGTGGGGACGGCGATGGGGACGGCGCCGGCGAGCGCGGCGGACCAGCCGTAGAGGTAGCGGCGGAGGTAGAAGGCGCGGAGGTCGATGCCGGGGTCGGAGGCGGGGGTGGGGAGGAGCTGGCCGATGACCTCGTCGGGGAGGCCATGGAAGGCGTCCTGGTCGCGTGTGCCGAAGCGGGGGTCGGCAGCGGGGAGCTGGCCGGGGACGGCGTCGCTGAGGTCGATGGCCAGGAGGGTGTGGCGGTCGGTCTGGATCTCACCGACGGAGGAGGCCGCGAAGAAGGGGGAGAAGGACTTGTTGGCGGGGGCGGCGTAGAGGGTCTGGCCGTCGGGGGAGAGCTGGAGGTCGTAGAAGCCGGCGCCGTAGAGGCTGGCGTCAAAGCCCTGGCGGCCGGGGGAGATGGCGTCGTAGTCGAGGGCTTCGCCGGTGGTGAGGTCGAAGGTGGCGATCTCGAGGCAGTTGCCGACGAAGAGGAGGTCGTGGTCGGTCTTGTGGAAGCGGGCGACCTTCATGCCGAAGGTGTGCACGCCCTGGGAGGTGCCGCTGCAGCGCTGCTCACCGACGCCGGGGCGGGGGACGCTGGCGTCGAAGTCGTTGGTGCGCCAGGTGAGGTAGTCGGCGTTGGCGTCGCGGAGGGGGGTGGGGGCGCCGTCGGCGGCGAAGGTGGCGCGGAAGACGCAGCTGCGACGCTCGTCGCGGCCGTTGCAGCCGGGGAGCTCGGCGAAGGAGCCGAGGAGGAGCTCGTCGCCGTGGACCTCGACGCCGGTCAGCTCTTCGTCGAAGAGGGGGTCGGTGTGGGCCTGGGTGGCGGTGACGGGGGCGGTCTGGAGGTTGGTGACGTCAGCGTACCAGAGGCCGGCCCGTGGGACGTCGTTGGAGCCGCCGGAGGCGACGGCGAAGAGGAGCTGGCGGCCGTCGGCGGTGTGGAAGCGGGCTTTGCAGGGTGGGGCGTCGTTGCCGTCGGCGGGGAAGGTCACGAGGTTGTGGGTGACCTGCTGGCGGGAGATGGGGTCGAAGAGCGCGGCGTAGCCGGCCACGTCGTCGGACTGGGCGCCGAACATCACCCAGACGTTCTTGCCGGGGCCGGGGATGACGTTGCAGACGAGGCCAGGGACCTCGAGGTCGTCGGGGCCGAGCAGGACGTAGTCGTAGACGGTGATGTCGCCCTGTTGGTGGGCGGGGATGAGGTCGAAGCCGTTGAGGTCGATCAGGCGGACGCCGCCGCGGCTCGGGGTGCCGACGACGAGGAGGCCGGTCTCGGGCTGGGGCGCAGGGGAGATGTCCTCCTCGTGGAAGTGGGCCAGGAGGAGCTTGCCGAGGTCGAGGGTCTGGCCGTCGACGAGGGTGATGGGGCGAGGGGCGGGCGGCGGGTTGGTGCCGAGGGATGCCTCGACGTCGGTCAGCAGGTGGTCGGCGACGCTGGCGACGCCGCCCCAGGCGCGCTCGGTGATGGCATCGCTCTTCCAGTCGAGGCCGCGGGCCTGGGAGGCCTGGCTGTCCTCGACGACCATGAGGAGGAAGTCGCCGGCGGGGAGGTCGGAGACGGTGAGGGTGGGGCCGAAGCCGGTCTGGATGGGGTCGGGGTCGGTGCCGCCGGCGGTCCAGACGGTGGGGTCGGTCTTGTCGAGGCGGTTGATCCAGACCGGGTCGAGGCAGGTCGGGTCGGCCGGGCGGCAGAGCATGACGACGAGGTCGCCCTGGCCCTCGAAGGCGGGGATGAAGCCGCGGGGGTTGGCCTCGAACTGGAGGCGGGCGCCGTCGCCGTAGGTCGCGACGAAGGTCAGGGTGGCGTCGCCGGTGGGGAGCGGGTCGTTGTTGGCGCCACCGTTGTTGGTAGCGTTGTTGCCGCCGCCGTTGTTGGGGTCGCCGTTGTTGGGGTCACCGCCGTTGTTGGCGTCGTCGGCCAACTCGCAGGCGCAGTCGAGGTCGACGCCGGGCTGGCAGGCGACGTCCTCGGAGGACCGGCAGATGCACTGGTCGTCGAAGGTGGGGTCGCAGCCGCCGGAGCTGCTGGAGCCGGTGCAGGCGAGTGTGATGGAAGTGAGGGCGGCGGTGGTCGCGATGAGGACGCGCGCGAGTGTCGGGTTCATGGGGCTCCTCTCATGGTGGGCCGTCGAGGGCAGCGTCGACGGAAGTGCCGGCGCAACAGTTGGGAGGGTTATCGGCGGCAGGTGTGCGATGTTGCGTAGAAAGTCTGTTCGGCGTGCAGTTTCTTGCAGACGCTGTGGTGGAGGGGGTTGGTTGAGTGCGGGTGGATGTGGGTGGATGTGGGCCCGGTGATTCAGCGAACGTCGCGGGCCGGCTCCAGGGGGCCGAGGTCGAGGCCGAAGTGGGCGTCTGCGAAGCGGAGGGCCTCGACGGCGCGGGGGGCGAGGGAGGGGCCGATGGGGGTGCGGCCGGAGTCGAAGGCGATGGTGAGGAAGTTGCCGGTGGCGGCGGGGCCGATGCGGAGGTGGGCGTCGGAGGACTCGTCGGCCATGGCGGGGCGGAAGCCGTCGTCGTCGAGGACGAGGGCGAGTGACTGAGGCTCGTGGACCTTGAGGGTGTCGGTGACGGCGAGCGTGGCGCCAGCGCGGCGGGTGTCGGCGGCGTCGAGGAGGAGGCGTTCGAGCTCGTCGGGTCGCCAGTCGGCCTCGATGCCTTCGACCACGGCGAGGTTGAGGAAGAAGAGGGGGAGGTCCGGGCAGGCGGTGGCGATCATGGCGAGGGCGGCGCCGAACCGTGGGTTGAGCTCGGTGGGGCGGAAGCCATCGCGGGTCATGATGCCGTCGATGGTGAAGGCGCCGCGGTAGTTGAGGGTGGCGCGCAGGTGGTCGCCGACGTCGCGGGTCATCTGGCGCATGGCGGTCCGATCGGCCGCGGGCGGGTCCCAGAAGGTGGCGGCGCGGCCATAGTGGAAGAAGGCGGAGTCGGCGCGGCGGAACACGAGCATCTCGCAGGGGCGCAGGGCGACGGTGGCGCCGTCGAAGACGATGCCGTGGATGGAGCAGGGGATGCCCTCGAGGAAGGGCATGACGCGGACGCGGTCACAGTGGGCGGCGAAGAAGGCGGCGGCCTCGTCCTGGTGTGCGGGTGTGCGGACCCAGCGGAGGTAGGTGGCGCCGCCGTTGAAGCCTTCGCGCGCGTCGCCGGACTGGACGGTGCCGAGGCCCTGGTCGAGCCGGGTTGCGGCGTGGGTGAGCGCGTCAAGGGTGGCGGGGACGACCTCGAAGGGGGCGCGCTCGACGCCGATCTCGTCCCAGAGCTGGTCGATGACGACCTTGTCCTCGAGGGCCTGCCAGGCGGCGGGGCGGGCGCCGAACTTCCGGCGGCCAGCGACGGGCCGGCCATCGTCGAAGATGGTGCCAATGACGAGTGCGTCGTGGTCGGGGTCGAAGGCGTCGACGCGCCGGACGTGCTCGTCGGGGAGGTTGGCGAAGGCGTCGAGGGCGGCGCGGATGCCGCCCATCATGTCGTTGGCCTCGATGTCGAGCAGGATGGGGTCGGGGGCAAACTCGAGGTCGGGGAGGTCGCCGGTGCCGGTGCTCCCGGCGATGCACAGGGCGGCTGCGGCGCCGAGGTCGCGGAGGGCGTCCACGGTGCCCTTCTGGCCCGCGAGCACGTCTTTGGCGACGATCCAGCGCCGGCCGCCGAAGGTGCGTGCGAGGAGGTCCCGGTAGTGGTTGGCCGGCATGGCATCCATCCTGAACAACACCGATGGTCACGGGCTCGGTGGGCAGCTTGACAGGGGCGTCCGGTGACTTCATCCTCGTCACCGCGCGGCATACGCCGAACATGTACCACATCGGGGTCAAGGATCTCCAGCGAGGCATTCCACCCAATGCGACGTTTTGTTGTTTTTGTGTTCCTGGGCGCTCTGGCGCTCGGCGTGGGGGCGGGTCGCGCCGAGGCGCGGTCCTTTCGGGTGTCCCAGGTGCCCAGCGGTGGCCAGTTTGGCTGCGGGTTGTGTCACGAGGGAGGGCGCGGCGGTGCGCCGCGCAACCCGTTCGGTCGGCAGGTGGAGGCGAGCCTGTCCGGCGACCTGGCGACGGCCAACGTGACGTGGGCGGCGCTGGTCAACCTTGACGCTGACGGGGACGAGTACAGCAACGGGGAGGAGTTGGGAGACCCGACGGGGGCGTGGCGGATCGGTGATCCGCCGCCGCAGCGGAACACGGGGGACCCGAACAACCCGGATTCGTTCCCGCAGCCGTGCGGGAACGCCGAGCTGGAGGACGGTGAGGATTGCGATCGGTCCGATCTCAACGGCGAGAGCTGTGAGAGTCTTGGGTTCATCGCGGGGCGGCTGCGGTGCGCGATCGACTGCACGTACGACACGACGGCGTGTTCGAACTGTGGCGATGGCACGTTGAACGGCCGGGAGCAGTGTGATGGGGCGGACCTTGGCGGGGCGACGTGTCAGTCGCGGGGGTTTGGGCGGGGCGAGCTGTCGTGCAACGCGAACTGTGAGCTGGACACGTCGCTGTGCAGCGACTGCGGCAACGGGACGAGGGACGGCGCCGAGGCGTGCGATGGCCCGGACCTGGACGGCCAGAGCTGTCTGACGCGGGGCTTTGATGGGGGGACGTTGGGGTGCGATGCGGACTGCGGCTTCGATGTGTCGGCGTGCGAGGGGGACCCGGCGCTGGTCTGTGGGGACGGGATCCGATCGAACGCGGAGGAGTGTGACGGCGCGGACGTCGGCGGTGCCTCGTGCGGCTCGCGTGGGCTCGGTGAGGGGGAGCTGGGGTGCCGAATCGACTGCACGGTGGACCTGGGAGGCTGCACGGCGTGCGGCAACGGCGCGATCGATCCGGGCGAGGACTGTGACGGCGATGAGCTCGGGGGGATGACGTGCGGGGAGCTGGGCTTCGAGGGCGGGGCGCTGGCGTGTGAGGGGTGCCGGTTCGCGACCGATGGCTGTGAAGGCGGTGCGGCGGGGAACAATGGGGCGGGCAACAACGGGGCCGGGAACAACGGCGGGAGCAACGGCGGGGCCGGGAGCAACAACGGTGGCGCGGGGGACGGCGTGGATGGCACGAGCGGTGGCGACGAGGGTTGCTCGGTGGCGCCGGGGCGCGCGGCGCCGGGTGTGCTCGTGTTGTGGGCGCTGGGCGCGTGGCTCTGGTGGCGTCGCCGGTAAACTGGTGCTCACGGCGCTCTGGTTGTTCTAACCTTCTGAAATCAAATCAGTTTCTCAGTGCGCTGCGGCGTCGGCAGGCTCGGTCTCGTCGGGTGGCATCAGGCGCTGGATGAGCTTGCCTATGGTCAGGCCCTGCATGAGGATCGAGGCGACGACGACGCCGTAGGTGATGGTGAGGATGATCTCCCGCCCCTCGAACTTCGGCAGGGAGAGCGCCAGCGCCACGGAGATGCCGCCCTTGAGGCCGCCCCAGAAGAGCAGGCGGCGCGTGCCCGTGCGGAAGCTGCGGAGGGTCGCCAGCGCGGTGAGCGGGACGAAGACGGCCACCAGGCGCGCGAACAGGCAGACGATCACGATCAGCACCACCGCCAGCGCGTAGGGCCACTTCAGCTCGATGATGATGAACTCGAAGCCGATCATCAGGAAGAGCAGGGCGTTGAGCGTCTCGTCGAAGAAGGTCCAGATCGTGTCCAGCGTATCCCGGGTGCGCTCGCTCATCGCGAAGGCGCGGCCGCGGTTGCCGATGAACAGGCCCGCCACGACCGACGCCAGCGGCGCCGAGAAGTGCAGGTTGAAGGCGACGAGGATGATCCCCATCACAAGCCCGAGAGACAGCAGCATCTCGAGGTAGGGCTCGTCCAGGGTCCGCATGGCGTAGTACGTCAGGAAGCCACCCATGAGGCCGAGCAGGACGCCGCCGACGATCTCCTGGACCACGAGGATGGCGATGCCCACCGCGTCGAGCTCGTGACCACCGTGGCCGTCGGAGCCGCTGGCGAAAGCGACCAGGATGGCGAAGATGACCACGCCCACGCCGTCGTTGAACAGGCTCTCGCCCACCACCTTGATCTCGACGTCCTTCGGCGCGCGCGCGGCCTTCATGATGCCGAGGACGGCGACGGGGTCGGTGGGTGAGATCAGCGCACCGAAGACCATGCACCAGGCCAGCGGGACGGACAGGTCGATCAGGTCGAGCACCAGCCAGGTGCCGAGGCCGACGATGACCGTCGAGATGATCGTGCCGATCCCCGCCAGCGCGAAGATGGCCGCCCACCACTTCTTGAGGGCCTCGAGGTCGACGTGAAGGGCGCCGGCGAACAGGAGGAAGCTGAGCATGACGTGCATCAGCGTGAAGGAGAAGTCGATGCTCGAGATCGCCTCGTGCACCATGATGGCGATCCGCGCCTCGGGGAAGAACGACTCGACCCCCACCAGAACGATCGAGGCGGTCAAGGCGGCCACCATCATCCCGATCGCCGGCGGCAGCTTGATGACCTTGTGGTTGATGTAGGCGAAGAACGTCGCGATGACGAACAGCGCGGCGATGATGTCGACGATTCCGTTCATGGGAGGGCTCAGGGGAATGAGGCGTTGCCCAGGAAGAAGGCGCCGAGCTGGCCAGCAGCCGGGCCATCCCACTCGCTCCATGGGGCTCCGACGAGGATAGAGGAGGGCGTGGTGGGGTCAACATCCGCGCCGATTCCGATCGGCCCGCCCGCCACATCCCACCCGAAGCGCCCGTCGCCCTGCAGCCTCGACTCGCCGAACACCACCACGTCCACGCGGGCCAGCTCCTCGTCGTCGTCGCTGCCCCGGAAGATGTAGGCGGCGCCGGTGCGGCCCGCGTACAGGGGCGACGCGGCGACGAGCTGGGAGCCCACGATCAGGTCCTCGAAGCCGTCGCCGTCGAGATCCCCGAGCGAGGCCAGCGAGACGCCGAAGTTGTTGTTGGCGATGCCGGTGGGATCGGCCAGCCCGCGGGGGCGCAGCGCGTCGTCGAGGGCGAGGGTGGTGTCGGCGCGGACGTCGGCGAGCGCGGCGCGGATGGCCGCGCCATCGTAGACGTAGACCACGCCGAGGTTGCTCGAGCCGGAGCCCACCGAGGCCACCGCGAGATCCTTGATGCCGTCGCCGTCGACGTCGGCGGCGGCCAGGCCGTAGCCCATGTTCTCGTTGGCGAGCTGTCCGCGCAGCAGGACGTCGATGGGGCCTGTCGGACAGCCGGGCTTGCCCCAGCCGAGGTGGGCCAGCACGCCGCCAGCGTTGCTGAAGCCGGGCGGGTCGAGGTTGTAGGCCGACACGAGCAGGTCGTCGCAGCCGTCGCCGTTCAGGTCGGCGCTGGCGAGCTGGTAGCCCACCAGGTCCGAGGCGTTCTCGCCGACCAGGAGCAGCGCGCCGTCTGCGGGGTTGGCGTCCTCCTCATCGAAGCACAGCACGGGCGTGGCCGCCGACAGGGCGGCGGTGGAGGTGAACCAGGCGCGCCCGCGGCTGCTGTTCCAGCCATAGTTGGAGAAGCTGAGGTCGTCGTGCCCGTCGCCGTCGATGTCGAAGCCGCCGCCGACGCGGTAGCCGATGGCGCTGCTGTTGGTCGGCGGGCCGCAGACGACGTAGTCCGGGCTGCTGTTGATCGGCGTCCCGGCGGCATCGCCGTCGTAGCGGGCGCCGAAGTCGGGGCCGCCGAGGTAGACGTACAACGCCCCGATGTCGCTGCGCGTGGCGCCACCCGGCCGGCAGTCCCGGCAGTACGAGCCCGCCGCGCTCGTGGCGTCCTCCAGACGGGCGCTCACGACGAGGTCGCCGAAGCCGTCGCCGTTGACGTCGCCCGCGGTGCTGACGTCGTAGCCGAACTGATCGGAGGCGGTGTGGTCGGCGTGGTCCTTGAGGATCATGTCCGGCCGCGGGCGCAGGCCGTCCGGGCCGCCGAAGTAGACCCAGGCCGCGCCAGCGTAGGCGTGGATGACGGTGTAGGTGTCCCGCACCTCGGGGCGGTCCCAGTACGGCGCGCCGACCACGAAGTCGGCGTAGCCGTCGGCGTTGAGATCGCCGACGTTCTCGACGGCGTAGCCGAACAGGTCCTCGGAGGGGGGGATGAGCATGGTCAGGACGTGGGCGGCGTCGAGGGTGGGGTCGAGCGTCCCGCCCGAGAACCACAGGAGCTCGCCGAGCTGATCCTGGAGGTCGGCCGGGTCCCCTGCCGCGCCGCGGTCGTTGAACAGAACGAGGTCACGGGCGCCGTCACCGTCGAGGTCGCTGACCATTGTCAGGCGTTGGCCGAAGAGGTCACCGTTGCGGTCGGCGCGGTTGAGCAGCAGGTGGTGGGTGTCCACGACCGGGTCGCTCGGGTTGGTCCGCCCCACACAGCCCACCCCGGAGATCAGCCCCGGATAGATCCGCACCTCGCCGATGTCCGGCGCCGTGCCGTCGTGCTCGGCGGAGCGGACGCCGACGATGAGGTCGGCGGTGCCGTTGTGATCGAGGTCGCCCACGGCGACGTCCGAGCCGAGCTGATCCCAGTCGTCCCCCTCGAGCACGAGGCCGGCCTGGAGGCGGGAGAGTCGGACCGGGGCGTCGGGGGTCCAGTCGGGGTCGGCGAAGAAGACGTTGACCGCGCCAGCGTTGGTGGAGCCGCGCGCGGCGGCCGCGGCGTTGATCTGACTCACGATCACGTCGTCGCGGCAGTCGCCGTCGAGGTCGCCGAGGGCCACGCGCCAACCGAGGCGGCCCGCGCGCCGCAGGTCGAGGTCGTCAGCCACGATGCCCACGGCCTGGCGCGGGGCGAGCAGACAGCCACCGGCGGTTGTGGCGTCGGGCGTCGAGAGGTAGAGCGAGGCGTAGCCGTGGCTGCTGAGGGCGGTGGAGGAGCCGACGAGGAGATCGTCGCAGGCGTCGGCGTTGACGCGGCCGGTGGCCATGTGCCAGCCCAGCTCCATGTTGGCGAGCGGGGAGGCGGCGAGGGTGTCGTCGAGGGCCTTGCCGTCGATCGTGATCGAGGGCTCTTCGTCGAGGCCCTCGTGGTTGAGGTAGATGGTGATGCGGCCGGCGAAGGCGGCGTCGTCGCCGCTGACGCGCGGGGAGGCGATGGCGAGGTCGCGGCTGTTGTCCCCGTCGAAGTCGCCCGACACGACCGTCCAGCCCGCCCGGACGCCCGCGGCCTCGCCCGTGATGACGCGCCAGAGCGCCAGCGGTGGGACCTCGGGGTCGGGGACGCCGTTGTCGAGGAGGCTCGGGTGGAGGGGCTCGTGGAGCGGGTCGGCGTTGCAGCCGGTCCAGATCTCGACCGCCCCCGCGTCGCCCCCGGCGCGATCGTCACCCCAGATGCCGACCGCCACGTCGCTGCAGCCGTCGTGGTTGAAGTCGCCTGCGGTGAGCCCGCGGCCGAGATACTTGTAGCGCTCGATGCCATCGATGGTCTGGGCGGGCGCGGGGCCGGGGCCGGTGGGGCTGCCGAGGTAGATGAACAGGCTGCCGGCGTGGGGGCCGCGCAGCGAGCCCGCGCGGACGGAGACGCCGAGGTCGGGGTAGCCGTCGTTGTTGATGTCGCCGAGGTCGACGACCTCGCCCTCATCGCTGTGGGTGCCCCAGCGCACGACGTCGTGGTGGACGTTGGAGAGCACGTCCACGGGGATGCGGAGGGTGACGCCCTCGTAGAAGGCGTCGGTGACGGTGACCGTGGCGTCGCCGGGGGATTCGGCGAGGAGCTCGAAGGCCTCCTCGGGGCGCTCGGGGTCGAGGGTGAGGTGGGCGGCGTCGGTCGTGACCGCGAAGGTGTAGGCGCCGGAGCCGCCGGTCACCTCGAGCGGGAACGTCTCACCTTCAGGGAGCATGAGCCTTGGTGCCGAGGCGATCAGGGCGTGCGGATCGGGGGTGACGTTGATCCGCACCTCCACCTGCTGCCCCGTCCGCGTGTCCGTGACCAGCAGGACGTCCTCGCCGCGGCTGCTGCCGGCGGTGTAGCAGCCGTCGGTGTCGAGGGCGCTGTCGCTGCCGGAGCCCTTCTGGAGCAGCGCCCAGGTAAAGTGTTCGCTGCCGCCCACGGTGTCGAAGCAGACGTGCTGGGACGGGTTGGCGTCGGGCTCGTCGGGCCGCACGGTGAGCGGTTCGATGACGTCGATGTGGGCTTCGAGCGTCTGGTTGCAGCCGCGGTCCTCGACCCGAACGAGGTCGCTCACGCCGCCGAGGGGCCCGGCGAGGTAGTAGCCCGTGTCTGGATCGAGGATGGCGCCGCTGGGAGACTCGAGGAGCGTGAAGCCGACGTCGCCGGTGCCGCCGGTCACGGCGATGGTGGCGCTGTAGAGCGTCAGGACAGCCGGGTTGGGGTCGACGAGGGCGAAGGTGTCGCAGGGATCGACGTCGGTGTCGATGGGCGCGTCCTCCTCGGCGTCGGGGAGGTCGGCGTCGGCGTCGGGGCCGCCGTTGTTGGAGGCGTCATCGGCCGCGTCGGGCTCGCCGTTGTTGGTGGCGTCGTGGTCGCTGGCGTCTTCGCCGTTGTTGGAGGCGCCGTTGTTGGTGCCGTCGAGGACGGTGCTCGGGGCGGGGTCATCCCCGCAGGACGCGAGCAGGGCGACGATGGCGAGGGCGACAGGGAAGAGACGCCTGTGGCGTTGCAGACTCATGGCTCTATCGCCTCATTGCGGGTTCGTGGTGCCGATGAAGACCTCGCCCATCTCGCCGAAGCGGGGGCCAGGCCATTCGGCGAGGTCGGCGCCGACGAGGATGACGGCACGGTTGCCGATGCGGCCAGCGGTGACGCTGTTGCCGAACTGGCTGTCGGAGAAGCGGGCGAGGCCGCCGATGACGAGGCCAGGGCGCTCGATGGCCTGCTGGTCCGCGCCGCCGTAGTAGACGTAGGCCGCGCCGCGCCGGAGTGAGCCGGTGATGGAGGAGAAGCGCTCGCCGATGATGAGGTCGGCGTAGCCGTCGGCGTTCAGGTCGCCAGCGCCGCGGAGGGCATAGGCGAAGTTTGTATTCGACGCGCGGTCCGGGTTCAGAATCTGGGCGACGACGAAGGCGGCGTTGAGTGGGAAGTCTGCATCGGCTGCTGCGCCTCGCAGGCGCATACCCATGGTTGCGCCGCTGTATACCACGGCAGCCCCCACGTTGGTGGTCCCGTAGCCCGAGGAGCCCGCGACCACGTCCGGCGTGCCGTCCCCGTCCATGTCGCCGGGGATGGTCATGCGGTAGCCGATGTTGTCGTTGGCGACGTTGCCCGAGAACGTGACGTGCACCGGCTGCGCCGGGCAGCCGGTCCCACCGAACCCGCGCCAGACGTGGAGGCCACCGGCGTTGGAGCGGTTGGGGAAGTCGTCCTGGAAGGCGCTCGCCAGGAGCTCCGCGCACCCGTCGCCGTCCAGATCCGCCCCGCCGACGCCGTAGCCGACGTAGTCGCCGGTGTTGTCGCCCTCTCCGAGGATGTCGCCCTCGTCCATGCAGATGGTCGTCATCGCGGCTGCGCGGGCGCGGCCGAGCGCGTAGGTCACCACGCCCCGCTGGCTGTTCCAGTCCCAGTTCGACATCACGAGGTCGTCGTAGCCGTCGCCGTTGGCGTCGAAGCCGCCGGCCATCTCGCGGGCGATGCGGCCGATGTTGATCTGCGGGCCGCAGATCACGAAGTCGGGCGTGCTCAGCCGCGGCAGCTCGGCGCCGTTGGCGCGGCGGGTGGCCAGGTCGGCGCGGCCGCTGTAGACGTAGACCGAGCCCGTGTCGGTCAGGTACGGCGCACCGTTGCGGCAGCTCGTGCACCACGAGGCGTTGTCCTCGAACGGGGCGCCCACGGCGACGTCGTCGATCCCGTCACCGTCGAAGTCGCCGGCCGCGCTGATGGAGTAGCCGACCAGGTCGGAGGCCGAGTGGGGTGCGTGGCCGGCGAAGACCGCGTCGGGGGTCGGGCGCAGGCCGTCCGCGCCTCCGAGGTGGAGGAAGACCGCGCCGGCCGAGCCATCCACGCGTGTGTAGCCGTTGGCCGGCACGTCGAGATCCCACCAGGGCGCGGCCAGGACGAAGTCCTCGAAGCCGTCGTCGTTCACGTCGCCAGCGCGCTCCACGGCCCAGCCGAGGTGATCGTCGTGGTTGACATGGGGGATGTCGAGCGGCCGCATCGTCTCGAAGGTCCAGCTCTCCGGGGCGCCGGGGTGCCAGTAGAGGCGGCCCTGGTGGTCGACCGTGTCGGTGAGGTCCGTGGCCGGCCCGCGCTCGGCGTAGATGGCCAGGTCGCTGATGTCGTCCCCGTTGACGTCGCCGACGACGGAGACGACCTGCCCGAACAGGTCCAGGTTGCCGTTGGTCCGGTTCGGCACGACGATCGGCTCGGCGAAGAGCGGGGCGTCGGGCGTCGGGCGGCCCGCGCACTGCGCGACGCTGTTGAGCCCGAGGTAGATCCGCACCTCGCCCACGTCCCCGACCGTGCCCGTCTCCTCCGCCGTGCGCCCGCCGATCACGAGGTCATGGATGCCGTCGCCGTCGATGTCGCCGGTGTGCAGGCCGAAGCCGAACGAGTCGCCCGCGTCGGCCGTCCAGGTCGCGTCCGCGTCGCTGCGGAGGCGGCGCTGCGGTTGGGTGTGGCTCCAGCTCGGGTCGCCGAGGAAGGCGTAGACCGCGCCGTTGTTGCCGGCGTTGAGCGGGTGGCTCATCAGGAGGTCGTCCACGCAGTCGCCGTCGATGTCGTCCATGGCGACGCGCCAGCCCAGCCGGCCCTGGCGGGTGCCGTCCTCGTCCGAGGGGTGGATGGTCAGAGCGGGCTCGGCGGGAAGCTCGCAGCCCGTAGCGGTGGGCGCGGACATGTAGAGCGAGACCACGCCGCGGTTGGTGTCGCTGTTCCACGAGCCGACCAGCAGGTCGTCGCAGTCGTCGGCGTTGACCCGCCCGATGGCGAGGTGCCCGCCGAGGTTGAAGTTGTCGATCGAGGTGAACCCCCCGCTCTCGTCCACGAACAGGCCGTCGAGCACCTGGTTGGGCTGCTCTCCGATGCCCGTGGCCGTCTGGTAGTACAGGAAGACCCGCCCGAGGTTGGCGTACGGCTCGCCGTCGACCAGGTTGATCCGGTTGGGCGCCTCGGCGAGGTAGGCGCTGGAGGCCAGGTCGTCGAGGCCGTCGCCGTTGAAGTCGCCGGCCACCACGCCCCAGCCGAACCGGTCGCTTCGGTTGAGGCCCGGCACGCGCCGCCACAACCGCAGGGGAGGGGTGCCCGTGGTGGCGGGGAAGTTGTCGGCGAGCCGGCCGTTCCAGTCTCGCCCCGGCCCGTCCGTCACCTCCTCCGTGTTGCATCCCGTGTAGATCCGCACCTCGCCGACCTCCGTCGAGGTCAGGTTCTCGCCCCAGACGCCGATCGCGAGGTCGCCGCAGCCGTCGTGGTTGAAGTCCCCGGCGGCGATGGACCGGCCGAGGTAGTTGTTGCGGCGGTCGCCGCTGATGAGCTGGGCCGGCGTCGCCCCGAGCCCATCCGGGCCGCCGAGGTAGACGAACACAGCGCCCGCGTTGGTGCCGTTGCCGCCAAACCCGCGCAGCGCCAGCGCGGCGTCGTCGTAGCCGTCGCCGTTCACGTCGCCGATGCCGGTCAGGTCGACCTCGTCGGTGTGGGTGCCCCAGGGGACGGGCTCGTGGTGGGCGCGCGCCATCACCGTGACCGTCACCTCGCCCTCGATGTCACCGAAGAACGTGTCTCGCGCGATCAGCCGGGCCGTCCCCGGGTTCGGTCCCGCCAGGAAGATGACACCACCGGTGGGGTTGTCCGGGTCCGTCGAGATGAAGCTGCCCGTCGTGTCGCCATCGCCGATGAAGAACGTGTACAGCCCCGTGGCGCCAGAGGCTCCGATCGGGAAGCTCTCGCCCGGCGGCAGCATGAGCGACGGCACCGAGAAGCGGATGTCCACCGCGTCGGTCCGCACGTCCGCGGCGGCCTGCAGGATCTGGCCGGTGCCCGTATCCTCCACCCGGATCAGGTCCACGCCCGACTCGCTGCCTGCGGTGTAGCAGCCGTCGGTCCCAAGGAGCGCGTCCGCGCCCGAGCCCTGGAAGCTCATCGCCCAGGTGAACGGGTCGTCCGGGCTCCCTTGCCGCCCACTGCCGCCCCGCACCACGAAGCAGAGCCGGCGGCCTGGCGGGATCTGGAGGCGCTCCGGGTAGAGCGTCGCTGGCCGCACCACGTCCACGCGCGCCACGAGGGTCGTCTCGCAGGCCGTGTCGGTCACCGTGATCTCATCGATCACGCCCTCGAGTGTGCCGGTGATGTACTGGCCGGTGCGCGAGTCGAGGTCGCCGCCGCTCTGGTTGCCGTCCTCCGCGAAGCCCCAGACCCGCTGCCCGCTGCCGCCCTCGACCGCGACCGAGACGGTGCGCAGCGGCAGGGTGGGGATGCGCTCCTGCACGAGCGCGAACGAGGCGCAGTCGAGCGGGGGCACGTCGGCGTCGGACTCGCCGTTGTTGGTGGCGTCTGCGTCGGGCAGGTCGGTGTCGGGCTGGTCGGCGTCGGACTCGCCGTTGTTGGTGGCGACGTCGTCGAGGGCGTCGGGCTCGGCGTTGTTGGTGTCCCCGGCGTCGGGCTCACCGTTGTTGGTGGGGCCGTTGTTGGTGGCGTTGTTCGTCGCGCCGTTGTTGGCGCCGTCGAGGCCCGGCGACGGGCTGGCGTCCTCGCCGCACGCCGGCAGGGCGAGGGCGAGGAGCAACGCGAGGGCGAGGAGGGGACGGATGGTTCGCGGCATCGTGTGGGCTCGGTCGGCGCATCGGGCCTGTGGTGTCCCGCGCGCGACCGGGCGCGGCGGACGCGCGGACCGACGCACGGTGAGGCGCGGGCGCGGCCACAAGCCGTTGGGGATCAGGTGTTTGGCTCGAGGGCCGGGACGTAGCGCACGTCGCGCGACAGGAAGGAGGCTTCAAGGCCGGCGTTCGCCATCACTGTGCCGAGGATGTCCTGCGGCCGCAGGATCTCTCCGCCCGGCGAGGGCTGGCCCGTGCGCAGGTCGATCGTCGGGGCCAGCACGCCGAAGTCCGTCGAGGCGCCCACGACCTTGCCGTGCGGCACACCGGCCCCCCACAGCATGCACGCGCTCACCGGGTGGTGGTCGCGGCCGCCGCGGGCGTTGATCAGCGGCGTGCGGGCGAACTCGCTGAACGCCACGATGGTCGTGAAGTCGAACCACGACCGCCCCGTCCCGTCCGGATACGGCGAGTCCTTCAGGCTCTGGATGATGTTGTCGATCACCTCGAAGCCCTCGGCCTGTCGGGTCGGCTGGTCGGTGGCCCAGTCGTCGAAGTGCGTGTCGAGGCTGCTGGTCAGTCGCAGCGAGACGGTCGTGCAGATCTGCTGCGTGATCGCCTGGACCGCCAGGATGCCGACCGCGGCTGGCGAGTTCAGGTTGATCCCGCTCGGGAAGTTGATCCGGCGGTCGAGCTGGGCGGCCAGCACGGCCTCGGCCTGGATCTCGCTGCGGCGAGCCCGGTTGATGGCGTCGGTCATCTTCGAGGAGGACAGCCCGAAGGACTCCGGCCGGTGCAGGTAGTCGGCGATCAGGCGCTCCTCGGTGTCGGAGTAGCCGAGATCGGGCCGACGCAGGGCGCTGAGCAGGTCGTCGACCGAGCTGATCTTGAGGCCAGAGGCGAACGACGGGTGCCGGTCGTTGTAGGACTCCACCGAGTAGGCCAGGTTTGGCACGAAGGGCATGTTGCTCGGGCTGCCCGCGCCGTGGAGCTGGGCGGCGATCTCGGTCGGGATCGAGGAGCCCCTGGCGGTCAGCCCCGTCGGCACGCGGCCGGTGATGAAGTAGCGCCGGCCGACCTCGTGGGTGACGGTGGCCATCGAGACGCCGCGCACGACGCACATCGCGTCGCGGTGTCGCCAGATCGCCCCGGCCGCCGGCCCGAGGGTGATGCCGCGGTCGTGGTCGACGTAGAGGCCGTTGCCCTCGGTGCCGCCGCGGGAGAACTGGTTGGGCAGCCGGTCGTAGTCGAGCTGCACCTGCGTCGTGCCGACCCGGTCGGCCCGGAACTCGGCCGGATCGCGCGGGTCCGCCGACAGCAGGATGTCCCAGCCGCCGCTGAAGTAGCAGAAGATGAACCGACGGCGGAAGTCCGGGTTGCCGCCGTCGAGCGGCTCGGCGGCGAGCTGTCCGATGGTGCTCATCGACACCCCGCCGAACGCCGCAGCGCCGGAGGTCAGCAGCATGGCCCGAAGAAAATCACGTCGCGAAGAACCCATGATGTCACCTCGACAGAAGGCGTTGGCCGCTGGGGTCAGTACAGGTAGAACTCGGGCGAGGACATCAGGCCGACGCAGACAGCGCGCCAACCCCTCGTCGGGTCGCTCGTGGCGTGGGTGACCGAGCGGAAGAGCCAGCGGAGCCGGCTCATCTCCTCGCTCTCGGGTGCGACGTGGTGCCCCGTGATCCGAAGCTTCATATAGCGCAGGTTCTCATCGATACCCGCGCGCTCGGCCTCCGACGCCGTCTCCCAGGTCGTCTCTGGCGCGGCGAACCGGAGCAGGACGCGCTCGTCCGGGGCGCTCTGGACGTCGGCGGTGATGGCCTCGTCGCAGATGGTGCGGACGCCGTCGCCGAGGAACTTCTGGAAGACGAGCGAGGCGTCGAGGTCCTCGTTCGTGGTGTCGGTGTAGGTCGGCACGCCGAGGGTGGGCTCGAGCACCACGAGCATGTCGCGGCCGCGGTCATCGCGCCAGACGAGGCCGCCGGTGGCGTTGGCGATGGCCTTGCGGAGCTGCTTGACGCTCATGCGGCGCAGGACGCGGGCGTAGGCGTTGGGCGCCGGGGCCAGCTCGACGCTCCCGGCGGCGTCACGCTCGCCAGGGATGGTCTCGTAGTCGGCCGGCGGTGCCAGGGCGGTGACGGGGTCCACGACAGCGCCGCCGGTCGTGGGGGCGTCGTCGGTGACGGCCTCCACAGGTGGGGCGAGGGTGTCGTCGGGGGCTTCGGCGACGCAGGCGGTCAACCATCCGGCGCACAGGACGAGGAGCAGCGCAGAGGGGGTGTGTCTCATCGGATCCTCCGGTAGGCCGGGTGGGTGACGATCGCCTGGACGAGCACCTTGAGGTTGTAGTTGCTGCCCACGAACGTCGCGAAGAGGGCGTCGCGGGTGTCGTTGTCGGCCTTGGTGTCGTCGAAGGGGCGCTGCATGAACTGTTTCCACATCTTCGAGACGATGCCGCGGGCGAGCGTGCCGTCCTGGAGGGTGCGCTCGACCCAGAGGCGGGGGCCGGCCTCGGTGTTGAGCATGTCAGTGGGCTTGAGGAACTCGTAGCCGCGCAGATAGCCAAGGTAGGGCTCGCGGTCGGCGGGCACGGTCTCGATGACGTACTCGTTGCGACAGTAGGTCGGGCAGGAGCCGACGCCAGTCCGGGCGCACTGCTCACACGCGCTGTCGAAGATCGGGAAGTCGGTCGGGTTCAGGTAGCCCGCGCCCTGCTGCTTCCACCGGGCCCAGTAGGCGGCCCAGGGTTCCACGGCGAGGTGGCAATTCTGGCAATAACAGCGCTTGGTGAGATCTGCGCCTTCCTGGACGCAGCCGGCGGTGCCCGTCGAGCGCGAGGCGTCGAAGAAGCTGTCGAGAAAGGCGTTGTAGAACCGGTTGACCCGGCTCCGGTTGGTCTGGAATCGCAGGAGAAAACCGTAGGAGGTGAGGATACCCGAGTGTTCATCCCCGAGGAGCACGGGATACCAGCTGTAATCGTTGAACGGGATGTCCGGCAGGAAGATGTCGTCGACCGGTGAGGGCTTGACGTCGATGATCGAGGCGAGGCTGAGCTGGTTCTTGAGGTAGTGGACGATCGGGCCGTTGACGTACGTCAGCCGGGTCGTAAGCACCTCCGAGTACGGCCGATCCTCCGCGATGACGTGGCGGACGACCTGGAGCAGCTGCTCCGAGAGCGCCTGCCCGATCTCCAGCTCCACGTTCATCGCGCCGTCCCGCGCGTCACAGAACGCCAGGTTCGGCCCACACCCACACGTCGTCTCCAGCCGCGATGCCGGGGTGCTGCAGTCCACCCCGCCCTCGCCGTATCGGTTCTCCATGGCGTCGAAGGCGCAGACCTTGACGGGGTTGGCCGGATCCCAAAACGGCTCGACCCACACCCAGCCCTCGCGGCAGGTGCCGTCGGCCTCGCAGGTGACCTCGGGCATCCCGGTGGCGTCGAAGGTCGCCGGCCAGTGCCCGCACGGGATGCGCTCGTTCTCCGAGGTGCCCGGCGCCCCGCGGAAGTACGCGCCCTTGCGGTAGAGGTAGAGCACGCTCTGCGACTCGCCGCTCGGTCCCACCGTGACCCGCGTCAGGTCCCACGGGAACTGGATGTACTGGAAGTTCGAGACGTTGGTCCACAGCAGGTCGCGGTGGTAGTCCACCATGACGTCGAGGAAGCCGTCCGAGTCGAGCAGCTCGGCGATCTGGGCCTCGGTGACGCCCACGGCGGTCTCCAGCGCGGCGTACTCCTCCCAGGTCGGCGTGGTGCCTCGCAGGTCGAGCGACAGGCGCTTGAGGTAGGCGTACTTGTCGAGTTGGACGGGGCCCACGGCGTCGAGCGCGCCCTTGGCGCCGAGGCCGTCCTGGGCCTCGGCGAGCGAGGGCGTCGCGGCGCAGGCCACCGCGAGCGCGAGCGCGGCGGTGCTGATCCCCCAGGTCGATCGTCTGTGCATCTCTGACCTCGTGCTGCTGCGCCCCCAACAGGAGGCTGGCCCCGCGTAACGTGCTGAATTCATGGCAAAAATCCATCCTCTCGCCACCACCGGATGAGCAGGAGCTCGAGGTCGGTGGGGCTGGTGCCGTTGGGCGGCATCTGACCGGACTCGGTGCGGTAGAGGATCTCGTCGATCTTCTCGGTCCAGGACGCGTAGGAGTCCGGGGCGAAGCCGCTGACGTGGCAGCCCGAGCGCGCGCAGTACCGGCCGTAGACCATCGGCTGGATGTGGCCGTGCCAGGTGATCTGCTCGTTGCGGGCGCTCCACGCGAACGGCACCTCAAGCCGACCCTCCGGCAGGCTCGCCGCGCCGTCGAAGGTCGCGGTCACCTTGAGCGTGTGCTCGCCTGGCCCCAGGCAGTCCGACCACACCGCGCCGCCGCCGATGACCGACCAGGGCGCCTCGGTCAGCTCAATCGCATCGCAGGTGTCCACGCGCACGCTGACCGACGCCAGGTCGTGCGCAGGGGTCGGGTAGATGGTCAGGTCGGGCATGAAGGTCAGCGCGTCGTGCGGCGCCAGACCCGCCAGCCCCACGGCGGGCTCGCTCGCCGCCCAGCTCAGGGTGTCCTTGCGGGTCAGCCAGACGCTGTCCTGGTCGCCCCGGTGCAGGCCCACGACGTCGGTGGCCGGCGCGCCCACGGCGACCTGCCAGGTCTCGTCGTCCAGGGTCCGGTAGAGCGCCTGGTCGGTCAGCAGCCACAGGGCGCCGGTGTCGGTGGCCGCGATGGCGCGCACGGTCTGCCCGTCGGGCACCGTCCACCGCACCCACCGGCTCGCGCCGATCAGCGCGCCCTGGCGCCGACGGAACACCTGCCGCCCCGTCGCCACCCAGATGCTCCCCTCGGTGGCCGCGAGGTGCGCGATCGGCGCCCCGAAGTCCACATCGAAGGACAGCGCCATCGCCCCGCTCGCGTCCGGTGTGATCGCGTACAGCTTCGAGCCCCAGGCCGCCCAGATCGCCCGCTCCCCCGCCTGCGAGGCCGAAGGGCCGAGCGCGATGGGCCCGACCGCCGCGTCCACCGGCACACCCTGCGGCCGCAGCCGGTCCAGCGTCTCGCCCACGAGCAGGTAGAGCCCCCGCGGTGTGGCCATCCACAGCCCGACCCGCCCGCGCGCGTCGAAGGCCGTCTCGGCGACCATCCCGCTCACCACGACCTCGAGCACGTCGGAGACGGGCGAGGGCCAGAGGGCGCCGTCGGAGAGGTAGAGCAGGCCGACCTCGGTGGACAGGAGCACCGTGCCGTCCGGCAGCTCCATCACGCCGAACAATCCGCCCACGTGCGCCGTGGCGTCCCACGCCGGCGGCACCACCGTCAGCTCACCCTCGCGCTCCACGCGGAAGATCTGCCCGCCCGCGCCCACGTAGCCGTGATGGTCGTGCCCCGCCACCGCGAACACCGCCGACTGCCCCTCCGCCCCCTCTGGAAGCGACGTCCGCTCGGTCAGCATCTCCACCCGGGCCGAGACCCGGAACACCCGGTCGTCGATCAGCGCCGGCAGCTCCTCGGGCACGTCCACGTCCCCGCCCACGTCCTCGCCGCCCTCACACCGCTGGCCCTGCTCGGCCCCCTCGTCGATCCACCGGGCGATGACCGCCACATCGGCCTCGCCCATGTAGGGGCCGCCCGGTGGCATCTGGTCGCCGAAGCCGGGCGTCGGCCGCAGCTTCTCCACCAGCAGCGAGGCCCCGCTGTCGCACGGCACCACCGCCGGCGCGTGATCGCCCGTCGTCATCAGGTCGCTGAGCGAGTCCAGCCGGTGTCCGCCCTGCTGCAGAGCAGGCCCATGGCAGACCGTGCACCCGCTCGCCGTCAGCCGCGGCAGGATGTCGTCCGCGTAGGTCAGCCCGAAGCTGCCGTTGTTGTTCCCGTTGTTCCCGTTGTTCCCCGCGTCGTCCGGGATGACGCCGGCATCGTCCACCGCGGCCGGCGGCGAGGCCGAGTCGCCATCGCAGGCGGCGAGCGCACCCAGCCACAGCGCGCCGGACAGCACCAGCACGGCAGCGCGGGTCCGACCTGCGAACAAGGGGCGTGGGAGGTCGGCGAGTGAGGTCGGCCTCATCAGTCCATCCGGCCGGGGCCCGAGGGCAGCGTGTCGAGGAAGTCCGCCACGCAGGTGTGGGGGCGCGTTCATGTCAGGGTGTAGGCAGAAGCAATGTGAACCACAACCTATATCGTTGTAGGGCAGTGGCTGTGTGACGTCAATCACAACGTCAGGCGATCGAGTTCTGACCAGGACCGTGAGACCAGGGTGGGCGGGCGCCCGGCGGCTCCCCCGCGGCCGCAACCGCTCGGGCTACGCCCTCACGGGCAGCCTCGGCCCCTCGCAAGCACTGACTCTTGTTCACTTCTCGTTGGGTACCGTAGCGGTGGGGGTCGGTGGCGATTCGGGAGAGCTCCCCCTCCGCTGCATCCGCTCGGGCTCCGCCCTCGCGGGCAGCGGCGACCCCTCGTGAACGAGGGGTGATCGGGCCCTCTCCTGGTCCACGG
>Ga0100377_1001335_pt1 | contig 21386 bp, 18 predicted proteins | sample CryGeymeta201501_FD_83664 | JGI IMG/M metagenome (GOLD analysis project Ga0100377, IMG submission 83664) | Groundwater microbial communities from Crystal Geyser aquifers in Utah, USA - Crystal Geyser metaG 2015-01 | ecosystem: Environmental > Aquatic > Deep subsurface > Groundwater | place: USA...
CCTTTTTTTGTTGATGAACGCCTATCGGTAGATCTTGGAGCATTCATGAGGCCCATTATGGGTAACAATTCCTGTTTCGATCATTTTCTATGATCGGTTTAAACCGTTTTGCAATTGGCTCTATAATAATGAATTTTACAAATTTTTCAAGTCAAATTCCATGAAGTCTGAAGCGGTATTTGAAGGGCTCAAAGATTTGGCACAGAAGTTGGGTATCACGGTTTCGGAGCAAAACTTCCGGCGATTAGGTGTTCGGGCAAAGAGCGGATTTTGCATCGTCAAAGGGAAATCGATGTTTCTCGTCGACAAGCAAAGCGCGATATCAGAAAAGATCGAGATACTATCCTCGTATCTGGCGACGTTGCCCACGGATCATATTTATATCATTCCGGCGATCCGTCAGCGACTCCAATTGGCCCAAAAGGGCGGCAAAGGGCCGGAGTCGATCCTACAGCTCGAAGATTCCAAATAGTTTACATAATATATCTTATCAGACGTTAAATGAAAGGTGCATCCTGTTGAACCCCTTTTCGGACCAAATACCCTCTAAACCCCCTGCAAGCTTCGAACGTCGCATCCTAACAGTATCGGAGCTTACCTCTCAAATTAAAGTTTTACTTGAAGATAAATTTAATTTCTTATGGATATCAGGAGAAATATCTGATTTTAGAATTCCGGTCTCTGGACACTTCTATTTTACCTTAAAAGATGAAATAGCCCGCATCCAGGCTGTTATGTTCAAGGGACAAAACCGCCATTTGGCCTTTCAACCCGAAGATGGAATGAGCGTGATGGGTCTCGGACGGATCTCCGTCTATGAACCCAGGGGGACGTACCAGGTTATCTTCGAAATCCTGGAGCCCAAAGGTGTGGGAGCCCTGCAGATCGCCTTTGAACAGCTCAAGCGCCGGCTTTCCGATGAAGGGTTATTCGACGATCGATTTAAAAAACCAATCCCCTTCTTTCCCGAAAAAATCGCCGTAATTACATCTCCCAGCGGCGCCGCGATTCACGACATCCTCCAGGTGGCCCGGCGCCGATTCGAAAACATCCGGCTTGTGGTCATTCCGACGACGGTCCAGGGTGACGGTGCCGAGGCACAGATCATTTCCGCTATTGAGTTGTTGAACACAGGAGGTCCCGAAGGCGGACCCGTTGCTGACGTGGCCATATTGGCCAGAGGCGGCGGATCCATGGAGGACTTGCAAGCCTTCAATTCGGAGGCTGTTGCCCGGGCGATATTTGCTTCCGAGGTTCCCATCGTCTCCGGTGTCGGTCATGAAACCGATTTTACCATCGCCGATTTCGTAGCCGATTTCAGGGCGCCCACGCCATCGGCTGCCGCCGAAATCATTGTCCCGACAAAGGCCGATCTGGTTCTAAGAATCCGGGAATATAACCTTGCTTTGGTACGCACGATCCATCAGCACGTTAGAGAGTATCGGAAGCGACTGATGGAAACCATCCATCATTTGAAAGACCCAAGGAAAAAGATGGGTGATCAGCGCCTTCAACTCGACGATTTCACCCAGAGACTGATTCAGATCACACAAAATCGGACTCGAAACGGACGGGAAAAGCTGGCGTGGAGAACAGAAAACCTGTGTGCCAAGAGCCCGATGCAACTGTTGCTAAAATATAAAGAAAAGATTGATAAATTATATATCAATATTTTGAAATTATTAGAATTATATTTATCAATCAGGAAAGGGTTATCTCAGGAGCTTTTCGCCAGGTTGAAGGCGCTTGGCCCTATGAATGTCCTCAACCGTGGATACAGCATCGCCCGAACGATTCCGAACGGTACCATTATTCAAGATCCGGATCAGGTCGGAATCGGTGACGGGATCGATCTATTGGTCGCTCGGGGAGACCTCCTGTGCCGCGTGGAAAGGAAAAGGAAATCGACCCATGTCAAAACAGACCTTTGAAGGTGCGATGAAACAATTGGAAGAAATCGTGCGGGAACTCGAAGCCGGGGATTTGCCCCTGGAAAAAGCCCTCCAACGTTTTGAGGAAGGCATGAAACTTTCCAAGTACTGCGCCCAAAAACTGGATGAGACTGAAAAGAAAGTGACCCTGTTGCTCAGAGATCACCAGGGCTCTGTTTCGGAAAAACCCTTCTTGGAAGAGGAAACCCTCTCGGACAATGACACTGTTTGACCTTTCCGGCTATCTTGCCCAAAAAAGGAGGTCGATTGAGGCCGCCTTGCAGGAGTGCCTTCGATTTGCCTTGTCGGAGAACAGCCGTCTCAGGGAAGCGATGGCTTACTCTCTGATGGCCGGAGGAAAACGGATGCGGCCGATCCTTTGCATCGCGGCTGCCGAGTCGGTGGGCGGCAGCCAAGACGATGTCATGGCCGGAGCGTGTGCCATCGAGATGATCCACACCTATTCCCTGATTCATGATGATCTTCCGGCCATGGACGACGACGCCCTGCGGCGGGGAAAGCCCACCTGTCATATGGCCTTTGATGAAGCTTCGGCCATTCTCGCCGGGGATGCCCTCCTCACCCTGGCCTTCGAGGTCCTGGCATCGGATCGATTTTTCCGTTCCCATCACCCGAAAAGGACGCTGGAAGCCGTCAGAATCCTCTCCCATGCCGCAGGTCTTGCCGGAATGATCCAGGGACAGATGGAGGATATCGCCGCAGAGGGTGCTTTCCTGACTTTCGATCAGCTCCGTCATCTACACAACCTAAAGACCGGGGCCCTCATCGAAGCGTCTGCGGAGATCGGGGCGACGCTGGGCGGCGGTTCTTCCCGGCAGGTCCGGCTATTGAAAAATTACGCCAAAGACCTCGGGTTGGCATTCCAGGTGATCGACGATGTCTTGAACGTAGAAGGGGATCCCGCAGTGATGGGAAAAGCCGCGGGGACAGACCAGATCAAGAAAAAAAACACCTATCCTGCCCTCATGGGCGTTTCGGAATCCAAAAATTTTGCCAAAAAATGCATCGAATCGGCCTTGCACAGCCTGTCCGATTTTGATAACAAAACAAATTCTCTGCGGGCTATCGCAATGTATGTCATCGAAAGAAAACGCTGAAAAGCAACGATAAAGGAAATTCAATCATACCGTGAGCCTCCTGGATCGTATCGATTCCCCCGCTGATCTTAAACAGCTTTCACGGAAAGAGCTGCCGGTATTGGCCCAGGAGATCCGGAAACTGATCGTGGATGTGGTCTCCAAAAACGGCGGCCATCTGGCCTCGAGCCTGGGAGCCGTGGAGCTGGCCATCGCCGTACATTATGTTTTCGACAGCCCGAAGGACAGGATCCTCTGGGATGTCGGACATCAGGCTTATGCCCACAAGCTCATCACCGGAAGACGGGACCGGTTCGCAACCCTGCGGCGGCACGGAGGACTGTCAGGATTCACCAAGATGAGCGAAAGTCCCCATGACGCTTTTTCCACGGGACACAGCAGTACATCTATTTCAGCCGGGCTGGGAATCGCCTGCGCCAAAGGGCTCAAAGGAGAAGATTCCAGGGTGGTAACCATCATCGGTGACGGATCCATGACCGCGGGGCTGGCCTACGAGGGTCTGAACCAGGCTGGTGATCTCCAGAAGGATATCGTCGTCATTTTGAACGACAATGAAATGTCCATTTCCAAGAACGTAGGGGCTCTCTCTTCTTTTTTGAGTCGTACCTTTTCAAGAAAACGACTCCTGGAGTTGCGCAAGGATCTGGGCGATTTTCTGAAATCGTTGCCCAAATTCGGGGAAGATATCTACCAGTTCGCCAAGCGCTGGGAGGATTCCCTGAAGTCCTTTATCACCCCCGGCATGCTTTTCGAAGCTTTTAATTTCAATTATTTCGGGCCCATCGACGGGCACAACCTAAACCATCTCATCGATATTCTCCGTAACATACAGTACCTGAAAGAGCCGGTCCTCCTTCATGTTTCCACCAAGAAAGGGATGGGGTATCCCCCTGCAGAATCGAATCCGGTCTATTTTCATGGAGTGGGGTGTTTCGAAGTAGAAACCGGCAACTGCATCGACTCTCCAAGTCCCATTCCTACCTATACCCAGGTCTTTGGGAAAGCGATGACGGCACTGGCCGAAAAAGATAAGAGGATCGTCGCGGTGACCGCCGCCATGCCGGAGGGAACCGGTCTGGTGGATTTTTCCGGAAAATTCCCGGGGCGTTTTTTCGATGTAGGAATCGCTGAACAACACGCTGTGACCTTCGCCGCTGGAATGGCAACGGAAGGGTTACGTCCGGTGGTGGCGATTTATTCCACCTTCCTGCAGCGTGCCTTTGACCAGATCCTGCATGATGTCTGTATCGAATCCCTCCCGGTTGTTTTTGCCGTCGACCGGGGAGGAATCGTGGGGGAAGATGGAATGACCCATCATGGGCTCTTTGACCTTACTTATCTTCGGAGCCTTCCCAATATGACGGTCATGGCACCAAAAGACGAAAATGAACTCTGCAGGATGCTTGCCACCGCCATTGTCCATGATGGCCCCATCGCCCTCCGGTATCCCCGGGGAATCGGTGTCGGTGTTTCCATCGACGAGGCATATCCGGTTCTGCCCATCGGGAAAGCCGAAATCCTGGAAGAAGGAAACGATGCTCTCATTCTTGCCATAGGCCGTCCTGTTCAGGATGCGGTGAAGGCATGTGACACCCTGAAGAAGGAAGGTTTCACGACTACCCTGGTCAACTGCCGGTTCGTCAAACCCCTGGACGCGAACCTCATTTGTTCCCTGGCCGAAAAGATTCGGGCTGTTGTCACGGTGGAAGAAAACGTGCTTCAGGGCGGATTCGGAAGCGCAGTCTTGGAATGCCTGTGCAATCATGGTATTTTGCATCAGTGTCGCATCACCCGGCTCGGTATCCCGGACGTGTTTGTGGAGCATGGTCCTCAGCAGGTATTGCGGGCCGAGTACCGCATCGATGCCCCGGCCATCGTCGATGCCATCAAGGGTCTCTTGCAGAAGCATTGACATAACCTCCTCCCCCCTTCCCCTCCCCTTCCCTCCCATTTCAACTCAAAGCTTGATGAAATCGTAAAAACTCAAAATTGGGATGGCAAAGTAAAAAGATTCAGATGCAAGGCGCGCAAATCCTGAGGAATGAGGCGTAGTTATAGGTACGCCGCAATGATTGACCCGGTTGAATCCTGCGAAGCAGGGCCACAAAGTGGCATTCAACCGGGCAAGGGATGCAACGCAACGCAGCAGATGGACTTTTTACGAAGCCATCAAGCTTGACAGACCCGAATCCATTTACAATTTCAATAAAGCAGAGAATGACTAAAAAGCGACTGGATCATCTCGTGATGGAACAAGGATTTGCCGAAAGCCGTGAAGGTGCCAGGCGGCTGATCTTATCCGGTAACGTTTCCGCGAACAATCGTGTGGCGGATAAACCGGGATCTTTTTTCCCGGAGAATACGCGGATTTCCCTAATCCGCGAGCCTGCAGGATATGTGAGCCGGGGGGGTGACAAGCTGGCCGGTGCCCTGGAATCCTTCTCCCTTAAGGTTTCGGGATGTGTGTGTCTCGATGTGGGAGCTTCCACCGGAGGGTTTACGGATTGCCTGCTCCAGCACGGAGCCGCCCGGATCTATGCCGTGGATGTGGGATACGGCCAGCTGGCCTGGAAGCTCAGGAACGATCCTAGAATCATCGCCATCGAGCGGGCCAATATCCGTTACCTTCCGGAATCGGCAATCCCGGAACCTGTGGACCTAGTCACAGTGGATGCTTCCTTCATTTCTCTGAAGATCGTGGTGCCTGCGGTCTTCAAGTTCATGAGACCCGGGGCGGATGTGGTCGTTTTGGTGAAACCGCAGTTCGAAGTGGGAAAATCGATGGTTGGAAAGGGAGGTGTCGTCCGGGATCCGAGGCTCCACGAGGCGGTACTGAACGACTTGACCGCATTTTTTTCCCGACAAGGACTGACGGTCCGGGCGATGGTTCCTTCTCCCCTTTTGGGACCCAAAGGGAATCGGGAATTTTTCATGTGGCTTGCCTTGGTTCCCCATCCCTCCTGAAAATCCCCGGAGGGTTCGGGCAAAATTTTAGTTTTGCAGTTGATTCATGGCTTGATTTTTCAGATAGATGCCGATAGAAAAGCCGGTACCCAAATATCATAGAATAGGAAGGATGGAATATGACAGAGAACTTGAGAAACATTGCGTTGGTAGGTCACGGCGGATCCGGTAAAACCTCTTTGGCGGAGATCATGCTTTTCACCGCCGGAGTTCTCTCTCGACTGGGGCGTATGGAAGACGGGAACACAGCAATGGACTTCGAACCCGAGGAGTTGAAACGCCGCTCCAGCATGAGCAGCGCGTTTCATCAGTACCACTGGACAAAGAAAGTCGTCAATATTATTGATACTCCGGGAGATCAAAACTTTTTTGCCGATACCCGCAACTGCATCCTGGCGGCCGATGCAGCCCTTCTGGTCATTGATGCGGTGGACGGCGTAAAAGTTCAGACTGAACTGGCATGGGACCTTGCCTCTGAATTTCATCTTCCCTGTGCCATCTTTATCAACAAATTGGATCGGGAGCGGGCCGATTTCAGCCGGGTCTTTGAAGGCATATCCGACGCCTTTTCCCCAAAACCCATCCTTCTGCAACTGCCTATCGGTTCCGAGGCCCGGTTCAACGGTGTCGTGGATCTGGTTTTGATGAAAGCCTTTTCTTACGATCCGGAAGGAAAAAGCAAAGAAACCCCCATACCGGAAACCATGAAGGATCAGGCTGAAAAGGCCCGGGAGAGCCTGATTGAAGCCATTGCGGAAGCCGACGACGCCCTTCTGGAACGGTACCTGGAGGGAGAAGTGCCAACGGATGAAGAAATCCGCACAGCCCTGAAAAAAGGACTGGCTTCCAGGGTCATCGTCCCGGTATTCTGCGGCAGTGCCACGAAAAGGATCGGAATCGATCGGCTGATGGACATAATCTCGGAATACTTCCCCTCACCGATAGACCGCGGCGCCTGGACGGGGATTCATCCGGATAGCAAAGAAACCGTGCAACGGATTCCTGATCCGGAAGCTCCTTTTTCCGGACTGGTCTTCAAGACCGTTACCGACCCCTACTACGGCCGGCTCTCCATTTTTCGGGTGGTTTCCGGCGCAATCGGTGGGGACGGCACTTTTTTCAATGTGAACAAAAGGGCCAAAGAGCGCTATACTCAACTGCTTCAGTTGGCGGGAAGGGAACAGAAACCGATTACCGGAGCAGGGCCGGGAGCTATTGTTGCCGTAGCCAAGCTTAAAGAGACCGGTACCGGCGATACCCTGTGTAATGAGGCCCAAAAGATTCAATATCCATCCGTGGAGCCGCCGACTCCCCTCACTTCTTTTGCGGTAAAACCGAAATCCACAGGCGACGAGGATAAGGTGTACAGCTCCCTGGTGCGGATCACCGAAGAGGACGTGGGACTTCAATTGACTCGTAATTCCGAAACCAAGGAGATCCTTATATCAGGGGCGGGACAGGTTCACATCGAGGCCACCGTAGAAAAACTCAAGCGGAAGTTTGGCGTGGAAGTGGTTCTGGAACTGCCCAAGATCCCCTACCGGGAGACCATCAAGAAGAAGATTCGGGTTCAGGGAAGGCACAAAAAACAGACGGGTGGACACGGTCAGTTTGGAGACTGCTGGATCCAGCTGGAACCGCTTCCCAGGGGTGGTGGTTTTGAATTTGTGGATGCCATCGTCGGCGGTTCCATCCCCCGACAATACATCCCTGCCGTTGAAAAAGGGATCGTGGAGTCGCGCCAGAGGGGTGTTCTGGCCGGGTTCCCGTGCATCGATTTCAGGGTAACCCTGGACGACGGATCTTATCACGCCGTTGATTCCTCGGAAATGGCATTCAAGATCGCCGGTTCTCTGGCCTTCAGAAAGGCTGCCGAACAGGCCCAGCCGGTCCTGCTGGAGCCGATCATGGAGGTCACCATCATCGCGCCGGATGAATACATGGGGGATATCATGGGAAACCTGAACAGCCGTCGGGGCAGGGTCCTGGGAATGGATTCCAAAGGGAAGCACCAGGTCATCCGGGCCCATGTTCCCATGGCGGAGTTTCAGACCTATGCTCCGGACCTCAACTCCATGACCGGCGGACGGGGAACCTACACGATGAAATTCTCCCACTACGATGAAATACCGGCCCAGTTGGCCCAAAAAATCGTGGAGAAGGCTAAAAAAGAGGCCGAATAAGTCAGGATCAAGGGGACATACAACAGGATGCCGGGGCGTATCCTTCCCAGAAGGGATCCCATATTCGGGTAAAAATCACGCGGTTTTTCGGGTGGATTTCCTTTGCCCGGGGACAATCGGGCAAATGAAACCGTTTGGAAAACCGGTTTCCGATATATATTTTTGCCTTTTCCTGCAGGTTCCCCCAGATTCCCCTTTTTGCCGTCATCGCCCGCCGCTGGGCCGCCAGAAGTAATCCGATCCGGCCAAGATTGGGCGTTTGACACAGCAGATGGGCAAAACCGGCCTTTATTAAGGCTGCGTTGACCAGGGTTTCATCCGGAAGGTATACGTAGGCCAGCCATCGTCCGTACCGATCCGATACCTCTCTATCAAAGACCAACCGGACCCTCTTTCCCGATACCAGGTTCCTGTTGAACGCCGCGGCCTCTTTTCCCAGGGGCTCCCCTTTTTGATCCCCCTTTTGGACCTCCGGGGCGTCGATGCCGATATAGCGGACATGCCTGCCGTTTTCGAGCATGACGGTATCCCCATCATCCACCCAACGGACCCGGAAGCTCTCCTGCGAAAGGGCCTCCGATGCTCCGGCATGAATCCCGGAAGCCATCAGGAGAAATATCAGAAGCCCCCGTAACATTTTCATCTTCCCCTACCCCTTCTCTTACCCTTCCTTCAGGCCGCATTTTTTGATGGCGGCCTCGTCCAGCATCCGTTTCACCCCCCCTCCCCGTGGCGGAATCCTTCCCAAAGCCTTTTCCCACACCTCATCGTCCTCCATGCAGAAATAAAGGGTAACCTCCGGAGCCTTTTGCCGGATCCGACAAGCGATTTCCCGGTAGAGCCGGATCCGGAGCGGTTTGAAGTACCGCATCTTTCCGTCCATACCCCGGATGAATTCCCCATAGATCAGCTTCGAATGGGGATGCCGTCTCCGGATGATCGCTTTCAGTTCCGGTTGGAACCGAAAGGCTCCGAGGCTGATCCAGACGATGTTTTCCGGGTTAACCGATGCGAAGAGCCGATCCACGACCGCGGCATACTCGGCCTCACACCCTTCATAGATCACCATCGGGTCGAAGTGAAATGCCAGCGGATACCCCTCTTCCTGACAACGGACCGCGGCGGTAAGCCTTGCCGAAAGGTCCGCACTCCCCCGCTCTTCAGTTTCGATAACCCGCGGGGTGTTGAGAGACCAGGCGACAAGGGTCTTGCGGTTGTGGCGCAGGCCCTGCAGGGCGGACACGTCCGCGGTCTTGGTCTTGAGCTCCAGGATGCAGGAAGATTGTTCCGAAAAGGTCGGAACCAACACCCGGGAAAGATCGGTCCACCGGTCCCAGATGAGGCTGTCCGTGAACTCACCGGTCCCGATCCTTTGGATCAAGCGTGTCGCAAATAGGCTTTTCAATTCGGCCATCAGATCCTCTTGATTCACGAAGAATTGGAGGATCGGAGGGTGAAAATAGGCCTGAAGGATACAGTAGGAACAGTCCATCGTGCAGTAGGTCCCGACACGGAGGACCCGGTATCCACAGCAAGTATATCCCCGGGTTCCCGGGCAGGGCCTGAGAAACGTTCCTTTATTGCGCGTCAGGATGAGAGCGCTCTTTCCCTTTACAATGGGATCCGGTGCCTTCATGATGTCGGCATAGGCTTGCCGCACGTCGGTAATGATCTGATGGGAAACGGTCAGTTTCGACAGGATATGATGGACTCGCGGCAGGTCCTTAACGGATTCGTGGACATAAAGAGCGGAGACAGACATCTAAGCCTCGTAACCCATGATGAAAAAGGGGCGGTCACCGATGCAAAGGCATCGCAGCGCCCCAAGTGTTCATGGACCTTACGGAAAAGGGCTGCAAGCGTCAAGGGCAAAAAGGGGGGCATGTCAGGTCGGTAAAATCCACATGCAGCTTTGATAGATTTGAGAAAAGCAATTGCTGGACAAGGTGAGAAAATTAGGGGGTTGGACTTATCTCAGGCCTGGATGCCGCGCCAGAATATTTCAAAAGCCAAATCCAAAGTCGGTTTCAGGTAGTCTTTTCCGCCGTCGATGATTTTTTTGCTTTCTTCCCAAAGGACCATTCCGGAAAAGAGCGCCCAGAGCGAGTCGGCCATCGCGGTCGGATGTCGCTCGATGAAAAGCTTTTGTTTGATTCCTTCATCGAATATGCCGGCCATGGCCCTGAGGGATTTCCTCGATAACGCCTTGATCTCCTCAATCAGTTCGTCGGAAAGATTCTTGAGAGTTTCACTGGATTGCAGATGAAACATATTGATCAGTACCAGTGGATCGAAATCATATACGTCATACAGGGCCTGTTTGAGGATTTGATACTTCTTTTTAACGGAGAGATTTCGGTCTTTGCCTAGTTTCTCCAGCCGAATATTTAAAAACTGGAGCATCCTCAGGGACAAAGAGGCAAAGAGTTCGTCTTTGTTCCTGAAATATAAGTAAAGGGTTCCGGGGCTGAGTTCTGCCTCCGTGGCGATGTCCTCCATGGTGCTCTTATTGAAGCCTTTGGCGCTGAAGACGCGCAAGGCCGCCACCATGATCTGCTGTCGCCTTTGCTCCCTTTCCCGCTCCTTTCGTTCCTGTATTCCCATAATATATTGAATTAAATTTAGTCGTTTGAATGTCCTTTATTTCCTGTTTTCCATTTGGTCAAGAAAAAAATGCATATTTTTGGAGTCGCCAAGGGGTTGGAAACGGGATTCTTTTATGGATCGGCGATCTCAGGACGGATGACGCCCGTTATTGTTCCAGAAATTTTTTGAAATCCGGATCGTTCAGAATCCGGTCGACGGTGGTTTTGCGCGCTGAAAGCGCTTCGAGGGTGTTGAACTGTAGGGTGAGGGAATAAGCGGGCCCTTCGAAATCCCGGGGATGCAATAGAAAAACGTCGGCACCTAATTTCAGTTTCTTGATGCACTTCTTGAAAGCTTCCTCTCTTCCCACAAGGTACGGAAAACGCCGTTTTTTCAGATAGGACCGGACCCCGAGGCTCTTTTGAACCCGGTCCGATTGGGAGTCGTTCAGAATTTCTTCCAAAGCCGGTTCCTTCAAGAGGTCCGCAATGGAAAGATCTTCCCGTCCGGCGACTTCCGTAGCCCAAAGGATGGTTTCCCGCTGCTGGCTGAAACCCAGCTTCAACCGGTCGAAAAGTGTAGTCAGGGCCACGGCTCCCTTTGGATCTAGATCCGCCAGATCCATTGCTACCGGCAAGGTGATAAAGCCCTCTGCAACGGCTTCCTGCACCGGATGCGGGAGCCGGCCTAATGTGATCAGCTTCTCGACCATGGCCGGATGTAGGGGAAACCCTGCAAGAGTGGATGCTTCCGCCAGCGCTGCGTGGTCCGGGTGAATCCGGGAAAAAAGCGTCACGATCCGTGAGGCTTCCAGAGGATTGAGGGGGCGCTGGAGGGCGTTATCCGTCACAGCCAATCGGATGCAATGCGACTCATCCAGATCCCGGGAAACAACACGAGCGGGAATCCGGGAAAACCCTATTTGCCGACAAGCCTCAACCCTACGGAATCCGCTGATAATACCAAACGTTGATCCTCTGTCCCTCAGGATGGGAAGGTTGATCAGCCCGCAGGATCGGATGGAGGCCGTCAGATCGTCGGTGCAGGGACAGGTGGTGATCCGGAAGGTCTCTTCGCCTGAATCGATCTTTTCGATGGGGACATCGGATTCAGTCCGCATGCCCACTTCCGGAAGGTTCGTTTTCGATTCAGGCCTCAAGGGATTCCCCGGTCAGTTGTTGGAGGGCTTCAAGGTACTTATCCCGGGTTTTTTCAATCACTCCCCTGGGAAGGGAGGGGCCGGGCGGCTTTTTATTGAACCGGACGGAAAGCAGGTAATCCCTTAGGTATTGTTTGTCGAAACTTTGCTGGGGTTTTCCGGGGCGATAGGCTGCTTTGGGCCAGAATCTCGAGGAGTCCGGCGTCAGCACTTCATCGATGAGGATAAGTTTGCCGTCCAGAAGCCCGAACTCGAACTTGGTGTCTGCAATGAGAATCCCTTTCTTTTCCGCCAGGTCCGTCCCCTTCCGGTATAGGGCCAAGCTTAAGTCCCGAACTTTTTCGGCCATATCCCTTCCGATCCGCCGGGCGGTTTCCTCGAAGTCGATGTTGATATCGTGCAGACCGATTTCCTCCTTGGTGGAAGGGGTGAAAATGGGTTCCGGCAGGCGATCCGATTCTTTCAGCCCTTCGCGAAGGCGGATGCCGCAGACGGCGCCGGTCTCCTGGTAGGCCTTCCATCCGGATCCGCTGAGGTAACCGCGCACCACGCATTCGACGGGAAGGGGATCGGCCTTTTTCACGAGCATGCTCCTACCCTTTAAGATTGCGGCATAGGGCCGGCAGGAGGCGGGATACGCTGCGACGTTGGAAGTGATCAGATGGTTATCGACGATGGGCGCCAGGGTCTTGAACCAGAAAAGGGAAATCCGTGTTAAAATCTTTCCCTTGTCCGGAATCGGGTCAGGCATGATGACGTCGAAGGCCGAAATCCGGTCCGTCGCCACCATGAGGAGGCTGTCGCCCAGATCATAGATATCCCGGACTTTCCCCTTTTTCATGAGCCTTACACCCGGAAAATCGGTTTCAAAAACGGTTTTTTTCATATCGCTCTCCTTAAAGATTTCAGAAAAGGAATCTTTTTACAGGGGAATGATCTTTCCGGTGACGCCTTCGCCGAGCTCGAGGATTCCCACAGAACGGCCTGAACGGAAAAAGAGGCTTCCGGAATAAGCCCCCGGATTGAACATGAGTATCCCCTCCTGGATGTGGTTGGTCGGCAGATGGCTATGGCCGTAAACGATGACATCCACTCGGTCGAAGCGGGTCCGCACACGCTCCTCCAGTCCTTTTCCCGACCCCCAGCCGTGGGTCAACCCGATCCGGAACCCGCCCACTTCGATCACTTCCCGATCCTTCAGGCGGTTGGCAACATCAAAGCGGTCCATGTTCCCGCACACGGCCACAACTTCTTTATCCCAAAACGCGTCCAGGACCGCCAGGCGTGTCAAATCCCCGGCGTGGAGAACCATTTGGACCTCGCCGAACACGGTCTTTGCCGTACGAATCAGCGCTTCGTCGGCATGTTGCATATGCGTGTCCGAAATGACTCCGATCTTCATGTTTCCTCCTGTCCAGGGACAGCCTTTATCCCGATTGTTCTTGAAATGTCAACACGCAATGCCGAACCGCACGGTTGACAAATTCAATCGGGCAGGGGATAAATACCAATTCAAGAGGCCAAGGGTTCGTGGGGTCGTAAGAAATGAAAAAGGATCGAATACTTCTAGTTTTTCAGGCCGTTTAAAGTCATTGGATCGAATTATCTTTTTGATACAAGGAGAAGAACATGGACAAGAAGGTAACAGTAGTGGGGGCCGGAAATGTGGGTGCCACGGCGGCCCAGCGATTGGCGGAGAAGGAACTGTGTGATGTAGTATTGATCGACATTATCGAAGGGGTCCCCCAGGGGAAGGCCCTGGACCTGGCCGAGGCTGCGCCCATCGAGAAACACGACGCCCATATCGTCGGTGCCAACGCATACGAAGCATCGGCAGGATCGGACATCGTCATCATCACGGCCGGAATCCCGAGAAAGCCCGGAATGAGCCGGGACGATCTCATCAGCACCAATGCCGGCATCGTCAAGAGCGTCACAAAGGAGGTGGCCAGATTTTCCCCCAAGGCCTCCCTGATCATTGTCAGCAATCCCTTGGACGCCATGTGCCATGTGGCCTTTGAAGCCAGCGGTTTTCCGAAAAACCGGGTCATGGGGATGGCCGGAGTCCTGGACTCGGCGCGTTTCCGGGCCTTCATCGCCATGGAATTGAACGTCTCGGTGGAAAATACCCATGCTTTTGTGTTGGGCGGGCACGGAGACACCATGGTTCCCCTGCCCCGTTATTCCACGGTGGCCGGGATCCCCATTACGGAATTGCTTTCCAAGGAACGCATCGATGCACTGGTGAAACGGACGGCCAACGGTGGCGCGGAGATCGTCAGCCTCCTGAAGACCGGAAGCGCCTATTACGCCCCGGCATCGGCGGCGGTGGAGATGGCCGAATCGATCCTCAAAGACAAGAAGAAGATTCTTCCGTGCGCCGCCTATCTTGAAGGGGAGTACGGCATCCAAGGGCTCTTCATCGGCGTTCCCGTCAAACTGGGAAGAAACGGCATTGAAGAGGTCATCCAGATCCGCATCACGGAAGCCGAACAGGCGGCCTTGAACAAATCCGCTGCTGCGGTACGGGAACTGGTGGAGGTCTTAAAGAAACTCAAATAAGAATTCATCAGTCTTTAATCAGAGCTTCCAGGACGGCCTGAGCGCTTTTCAGTGTCATGGAGGGAAGCGCGGATAGTTCTTCCACCGTAGCGTTTCGGATCTTATCGATACCCCCGAAATGGGTCAGCAAGATTCGCTTGCGCTTTTTGCCGATCCCGGGAACGGCATCCAGTGCCGAGCGTAATGCCAGAGTCTTTCGTTTTTTCCGATGAAACGTCACGGCGAAACGGTGGGCTTCGTCGCGGATGCGCTCGAGCAAGCGCAACAGGTCCGTTTCCCGGCCGAAATGCACGGGGTCGGCCCGTTTAAGCGTATAGATCTTGTCCTCGGGCTCTCCTTTTTTCCGATCTTTCTTGGCGATGGCGATGATTGAAAAAGCGTTTTCATGACCCAGGTCCCGGGAGACAGCGGCAGCCACGTTCAGCTGCCCTTTCCCGCCGTCTACCATCAACAGATCTGGAAGATCGTTTTTCTTGGCTCCCACAAAACGCCGCCGCAGCACTTCTTCCATGAAGGCGTAGTCGTCTGTATTGTCGACGGTTCGGATCCGGTAGTGCCGGTATTCGGAAGGCTTCGGGGCCCCTTTTTCGAAAACCACGAGACTCGCCACCGGCTCCACTCCGAATGTCGTGGAATTGTCGATGCACTCGATCCGGTTGGGGAAAAGGGGCATTCCCAGGCGTCGCTTCAGCCTCAAAAGCCGATCCAGGTCGGAAGCTTGTGCATTCGCCACTGTCTTGAGGCGATTCTCGGCATTTTGAACGGCGATGGCAATCAGCCGTGCTTTTTCCCCGCGATGCGGCGACAGGACCCGAACCCGTCTCCCCTTGGCAGCCGAAAGGGTATCTTGAATTAATTCGCCCTCTTCCAGGACCGCCGCCGTCAAAACCTCCTCCGGAATGAAGTGCCCCTTTTCGTAATATCCGCGGATGAAGGAGCTTAAAGCCTCCGCATTGGTTGCAAGGGTCCGGGTAAATTCGAAATGCTGGGTCCCCAAAAGAAACCCGCCCCGGATGTGAAGACGGGTCACCACTGCCAGATCCGGAATCCGGGCGATGGCAAACACATCCCGATCCTTGAAGTCGGTACAGACAGAGACCTGTTTTTCCACGGTCCGCTTAAGGGCGAACACCTTGTCTCTGAGGACGGCCGCCTCTTCAAATTCAAAGCGTTGCGATGCGGCCTGCATCTCTTTTTCGATCATAGTGATGAGCTGAGGGGCGCGTCCCTTTAAAAATAAAACGACTTCATCCACGATCTTCCGGTAATCGCTTTCCGGAATTTTTCCTGAACAAAGGCCGAGACACTGGCCCAACTGGTAATTAAGGCAGGGCCGGGGTTTTGGCTTGAGAGGGTGCGTTTTGCATTTTCGAAGCTTGAAGGTGCGGTGGATCACCTTCAGCGTTTCCCGCACGGCTTGCGCGGAAGCGTAAGGCCCAAAATAGAGGGCTCCGTCCTTTTGAATGCGCCGGACGACCTCCAATGCGGGATAAGGATCATTCAAATCCAGGCGCAGCGAGGGATAGCGTTTGTCATCCTTGAGAAAGACATTGTAGCGGGGACGATGGCGCTTGATGAGGTTGGCCTCGAGGATGAAGGCTTCCTGTTCGGTTTCGGTGAGGATGGTCTCGAAGGATTGGATCTGTTTGACGAGTATCTCGGTCTTGGGATCGAACCGGGGGGAACTTGAAAAATAGGTGGACACCCGTTTCTTGAGGCTGAGGGCCTTTCCGACGTAGAGGATTTCGCCGTTTTCCCCTTTCATAAGGTAGACGCCGGGGGAATCCGGCAGTTGAGACAACCGCTCTTCCAAGGAAGCATCGCTTTGGGGGCCTACCATTCGAAAACCATGCGCTTTTTCAGGTCCCGGATCCGATCCCTCAGTTGGGCCGCCCTTTCGAAAGCCAGTTCCGCCGCCGCCCGTTTCATTTCGTTTTCCAGGGAGGCGATGTGGGATTCCAGGTCTTCCGTTTTTGCATAGTCGGCAACGGGCTCACGGACCGGATTGACCGTGACGTAATCGGCCTCGTAGACCGATTCGAAAATGCGGGTGATCTCTTTTTCCACGGTTTCGGGGGTGATGTGGTGCACCCGGTTATATTCAATCTGTATGGTTCGGCGCCGGGCGGTCTCATCGATGGCTTCTTTCATGGATTGGGTCATCTCGTCGGCATATAGGATGACCTTTCCCTTCACATTTCGGGAAGCCCGTCCGAAGGTCTGGATGAGGGACCGCCGGGAGCGTAAAAAACCCTCCTTGTCGGCATCGAGGATCACCACCAAAGAGACCTCGGGAATATCCAATCCCTCCCGAAGGAGATTGATCCCCACGAGGACATCGAATTTTCCGATTCTTAACTCCCGGATGATCTCCATTCGATCAAGGGTACTGATGTCCGAATGGAGGTATCGAACACGGATACCCAGGTCTGACAGGTATTCCGTGAGATCTTCCGCCATTCTTTTGGTCAGTGTCGTCACCAGGATGCGCGTGTCCTGGCTCTTTCTCAGCAGGATCTCCTGGAACAGGTCGTCCACCTGATTGCGGGCGCTTCTGACCTCCAACTCTGGGTCGGCAAGGCCTGTGGGACGCACGATCTGTTCCGCCACGGCATCACCCGCCTGCAATAGCTCATAATCGGCCGGTGTGGCGGAGACAAAGATCACCTGGGGAACCCGAGTATTGAACTCCTCGAAGGTGAGGGGCCGGTTGTCGAGAGCCGAAGGGAGGCGAAATCCAAAGGCCACCAGGGTTTCCTTACGGGACCGGTCGCCCAGGTACATGCCCCGCAACTGAGGGACGGCGATATGGCTCTCATCGATGAACAGCAGGAAGTCCTTTGGAAAATAATCCAAAAGGGTGGGCGGCGGTTCTCCGGCCCCCCTTCCGGTAAAATGGCGGGAGTAATTCTCGATACCCGTACAGTACCCCAGCTCGGCGATCATCTCGAGATCGTACAGGGTCCGTTCATCGATCCGCTGGGCCTCGATGAGCTTTTCTTCCCTTCTGAATACTTCGATCCGCTCTTTCAGTTCCGTCTTGATGGCCTCGATGGCCCTCAGGGCACGGTTTTTTTCGGTGACATAATGGCTGGCCGGAAAGAGAGTCATCCTCTCAAGCCGTTTTTTGGTTACCCCCCGCAAGGGATCTATTTCGGCGATCCCTTCGATTTGATCACCGAAGAACTCGACCCGGACGGCCCGATCCTCCTCATAGGCCGGGAAGATTTCCACCCGATCCCCTCTCACCCGGAACACGCCTCGATGAAAATCGTAGTCGTTTCGCGAATAATGCATGGTCGCCAGATCGGAAAGCAACTTGTCCCGCGACAGGCTTGCGCCGTTTATCAGGTCCACCCGCATGGCCAGATAATCTTCAGGGGCCCCCAGGCCGAAGATGCATGAGACGCTTGCTACCACGATGACGTCACGTCGGGTTAAAACGGACCGTGTCGCGGAATGCCGCAGTTTGTCGATCATCTCGTTGATGGAGGAGTCCTTCTGAATATAAGTATCGGTGGAAGGAATGTAGGCCTCGGGCTGGTAGTAATCGTAATAGCTCACGAAATATTCCACCGCGTTTTCCGGGAAAAAGCCCCTGAATTCTTGGTAAAGTTGGGCTGCCAATGTTTTATTGGGGGCGATAACCAGGGTGGGCCTTTGGATTGTGGCGATGACATTGGCCATGGTGAAGGTTTTCCCGGACCCAGTCACCCCCAAGAGGACCTGGTGCCGCTTCCCGGAGACGATGGATCTGCAGAGGGAAGCCATGGCTTTGGGCTGGTCCCCTTTCGGGGTGAAATTGGATGTCAGCTTGAATTCAGGCATGAGGAGTGCGGACTATCGGATCTTCCAGGCCGTACCTTCCGGGCGATCCTCCAACAGAACGTTCATGGCTTCGAGTTTCCGTCGGATTGCATCGGCCCTGGCCCAGTCTTTGGATTTACGGGCTTCGGTTCGTTCGGCCACCAGTGCGTCCACGGTGGCGACATCGACCTGTTTTTTCTCCTGCAACCGCGCTTGCCTGCCCTCGAAATAGTCCTTGGGGGATTCGGTCAAAATCCCCAGGACGGCCCCTATCTTCCGAATGTCCCGGAGTTGCCGCATCAGCTGTTGCTGAAAATCGTTGCCGACGGCCGCCGTTGCCTCGTCCATGAGCCGGTTAATTTGCCTTGCGGCCTCAAAGAGAACTCCGATCCCCAGGGCGGTATTGAAGTCGTTGTCCATGGCCTCACAGAAACGCGCCCAGTGATCCCCGGATTCAGTTTTAATCTCGAAATCATCGGTTCCCAGAACTGTTTGCGTGCGTTCCAAGAGAGTATAAAGCTTATCCAGACCGGCGCCGGCCTCTTCCATGTGCTGGGGCGTGAAATCGATGGGGCTGCGGTAGTGGCTGGAAAGAAGGAACAGACGGAGAGCCTCCGGATGATACTCCTTCAGCAAATCCCGGATCAGGAGGAAGTTCCCCAACGATTTGGACATCTTTTCCTGATTGATGTTCACAAACCCGTTGTGCACCCAATAATTCACAAAGGGTTGACCGAAGGCCGCTTCGGACTGGGCGATTTCATTTTCATGGTGCGGAAAGACCAGATCCTTCCCTCCGCCGTGGATGTCGAAGGTTTGCCCCAGGTATTCGCTGCTCATGGCCGTGCATTCGATATGCCATCCCGGCCTTCCGGTGCCCCAGGGGCTTTCCCAAAAAGGTTCCCCGGGTTTGGCGGATTTCCAGAGGACGAAATCGAAGGGGTCATGCTTTCGCGCATCGACATCCACCCTGGCTCCGGCCTCCATATCTTCCAGCTTCCGGCCGGATAGCTTGCCATAACCGCTGAAGGCGGTCACCGAAAAAAAGATATCCCCGTCTGCCGCATAGGCATACCCCTTTTCCATGAGGAGCCTGATAACCCGGATGATTTGCGGGATGTGGTCGGTGGCCTTGGGTTCGACTGTGGCCCGGTCCACCTTCAGGGCATCCATGTCCTGATGGAATTCCCGGATGTATTTTTCGGCAAGATCCTTCGGATCGACTCCCAGCATGGCCGCCCTCTGGATGATCTTGTCATCGATGTCCGTAAAGTTGCGGACATAGGTCACCTCAAATCCCTGGGATCGGAAGTACCGTGCGATGACGTCGAAAACCACGACGGAACGGGCGTGGCCGATGTGGCACGAGTCGTAAACCGTGGGCCCGCATACATACATCCGGACCTTTCCGGATTCTTTCGGCACAAAAGGCTCTTTTTCCCTCTTCAGGGTATTATACAGGTATATGCTCATGGTCATTTTAGATCAGCGGCTTTTTTCCAGAAGAGCCACGCACATGGCGCTGATTCCCTCTCCTTTTCCGATGAAACCCAGTTTTTCTGTCGTGGTAAATTTAATGTTGATTCGGGAGGCTTCTAAACCGAGAACCTCGCCGATGGCAAGCGTCATCTTTTCCCGGAAAGAGGAAAGCCTGGGGGCTTCAGCGGCGACCACGGCATCTACATTGGCAATCTGAAAACCGGCATCCCGGACCCGATCCCTGACCCGGGCCAGAAGAGTTAGGCTCGAAACGTCTTTGAATCTGGGGTCGGTGTCGGGAAAATGCAACCCGATATCTCCAAGGCATGCACCCCCCAGAAGGGCGTCGCAGAGGGCATGCAAAAGGACATCCGCATCGGAATGCCCCAAAAGCCCTTTTTCAAACGGGATAGGAACCCCTCCGATGATCAGACGCCTCCCTTCCACCAGCCGGTGGACGTCATACCCCATTCCCACGCGCATAGACTCTTCCCGATGCAACCGATGATTTTTAAAAATGTATTTATATCAGGATACCCACAGAGAAACAAGCGGCGGAGCGACTCAAACCAAACATGGCGTTACATCGGCTTTTGGTTCAACACGGAGTGGACGACCGCGGACAATTTCGCTATTTCGAAGGGCTTCATGAGCATCGCCCGGATTCCCTCCTTATTTATCAACCCGGTCCGACATTTCCTGCTTAAATCCGTGTCGGAGGGCAAGCTTTTTGAACATCCTGGCCAATCCGACGCCCAGGGTGAATAAAGATCCGATATCTAAATTTTTACCGGCGGTTCCATCGAAATAGAGATTGAGGCTGGACTCCAGGTTTTCTTCAGAGATCCAGTAACAGATCATCAGCGGGATTTTCGGCAGCGTATATAAGACCACGGAAATGTCGGATTGAAACTGGGGTGCCACGGCCTTTCCATCGAAAAGGTGGACCAAATCGTCAAAGAAGCCGGTGAAGGTGTCGGCGATCCGTTTCATGGCGCTTTCACACCGCTTCTGAAAAAGCGCATATCGTTCCCGTCCCCCGTCGAGTTCCCTGAAAGAGATCCAATTACCGGAAACCGGTAACCCTGCTCCGTAAAGCACATAATTGAGAAAAGGGACCGCAATCCAGGGATTGACATGGATGTCTCCGTGGAAATTCCCGTTTCCATCGATGCTGAAAGGCTTTCCCATGACCTTGAGGGTTAACCGGCCGTTCGAAAAGCGGCCCCCGCTCCGCTGCGCGGCCTCTGAAAGATCCAAGTTTGCCACGGCCCCTTTTAAACGCAATAAATATTCTTCACCCTCAGGCCTTGGAGAAACCCGATTTGCAGAGCCCGGATCGAGGCTTTGGATGGTTTTTTCGTTAAGCTTTGGGCATGCTCGGATCGATTGTCGTCTCAGAAAGACTTCACCGGCAAAGGCCAGGCAGGTCTTTTCTCCACACCGCCGACAGTTGGACTTGTCGAGATGTTTAAAAATATCGGTTCTTTTTCACAGTGAGTGGGTAAGTTGATTTTGGTATATACTGGTGCCAAAATAAAGTGCTCTCCAAAGGAAGGATACTGAAATGGAACTTATTGCCTCATTGTTTGAAAGA
>Ga0100377_1001336_pt1 | contig 21377 bp, 26 predicted proteins | sample CryGeymeta201501_FD_83664 | JGI IMG/M metagenome (GOLD analysis project Ga0100377, IMG submission 83664) | Groundwater microbial communities from Crystal Geyser aquifers in Utah, USA - Crystal Geyser metaG 2015-01 | ecosystem: Environmental > Aquatic > Deep subsurface > Groundwater | place: USA...
GGCATTCCTAACTCCTCTAATAAACGTTGTCCTTTTTTATCATCTTTGGCATTGGTTACAATTGTAATCTCTAAACCCCGAACTTTAGCAATTTTTCCGAAATCTACCTCAGGAAAAACCGTTTGTTCGGAGAGACCCAGGGTATAATTTCCTCGACCATCAAAACCTTTCAGTGATACTCCATGAAAATCCCTTAGGCGTGGCAAAACAATTTTCACCAACTTTTCCAAAAAGTCATACATTCTTTTTCCTCGCAGGGTAACCACTAAACCAATCGGGTCGCCTGCCTGAAGTTTAAAATCGGCAATTGCTTTTCGAGCTCGGCAAATTTTTGGTCGCTGACCGGTAATTGCCGCCAGTTCCTCGGCAACGGAATCCAAAAGACCTTTTTCCTGGGCCGCCTCTCCGATACCAACATTAATCACCACTTTTTCTAATCTTGGCGCTGCCAAGACATTTACTTTACCAAACTCTTTGGCTAATTTTTGGGCAATTTCTTTTTGATATTTTTGTTTTAAATTATTGCTTGACATTTTCGACAAATCCTACTTTTAGTTCCATCTTTGCTAACTCGATAACCTACTCGGGTAGGCTTTCCACACTTAGGACACAAAAGGGCGACATTTGAAATTGGTAATGGTTTAATGATATCAATAATCCCTCCGGGCTGTTTTTCTCCCCGAGATTTAGTATGTCTTTTGAAGACATTAATTCCTGGCAGCAAAACCAAACCTTCCTTTGGGAAAATCTTTTCGATTTTTCCCTTTCTCCCCTTATCTTTTCCAGCAATAACAATGATATTATCACCTTTTTTTAATTTCACAGTTTAAACCACCTCCGAGGCAAGCGAGGCTATTTTTGCATAACCCGCCTCTTTTATTTCCCTTGGAATAGGACCAAAAATTCTTGTTCCCCTTGGATTGCCATCTTTATCGATAATTACTCCCGCATTATCATCAAAGCGAATATAAGAGCCATCTTTTCGACGGAATTCTTTTTTGGTCCTAACAATTAAAACCCGCACTTGTTCTTTATCTTTAACCATTCCATTTGAGTCTGCTTGATCAACTACCCCACTAACCATATCACCAATATGCCCAAAACGACGCTTTGAACCACCAAAAACATGAATTACCATTAAACGCTTAGCGCCGGTGTTGTCGGCTGGGACAAGAATGCTTCTTAATTGAATCATTTAATCACCTCCAAAATTTTCCATTTTTTGGTTTTGCTAATTGGTCGACACTGGCCAATTTTTACCCGATCGCCCTTCTTCACTTCAACCTCATCATGAACATGATAAAGCTTGTTAACCTTAATTCTTTTCTGATAAACTGGATGGGTTTTAAACCTTTCCACTAAAACAACGGCTGTTTTTGCCATTTTAGTGCTCACAACGGTACCAATTATCTGTTTCATAGCAGTTTAAAAAACTGATATATCAAACTTTGTTTGCTATAATTCTACTCCTAGCTCCAATTCTTTAAGTATTGTTTTTAATCTTGCCAAATCGTGTCTTTTTTGTTTAACCAAGTGAACATTTTTTAATTTTCCCGCTTTTTGCTCCATTTGTGACCTTATTAACTCAAGCTGGGTTTTTTTAATCAGCTGTTTAAGCTCATCAGTAGATTTAGTGTGTAACTCATTAAGTTCTTTCTTTTTCACGATTCCTCGCTTATAAACTTAGTTTTAACCGGCAGCTTATCAGCTGCCCCTTTCATCGCCTTTTGGGCAATCTCTTTGGGAACACCAGCTAACTCAAACAAAATTCTCCCCGGAGTAACCACGGCAACGTATCGAGCAATTTCTCCTTTACCAGAACCCATTCCTGCTCCTTGAGATTTAGCGGTCACTGGTTTGTCGGGAAAAATCCGGACCCAAATCTTGCCCGCCCTTTTAGTATAATGCGCCAAAGATTTTCTCGCCGCCTCAATTTGAGCAGCTGTTAACCAACTTCGGCTAAGACTTTTTAAACCATAATTACCAAAAACTAAACTCGAACCTCTTGTCGTTATTCCTTTCATTTTTCCCCGAAATTGTTTTTGATATTTCGATTTTCTTGGTTGCAACATAGCTAGTCCTTCTCTCCTTTGTATATCCAAACTTTAACCCCGATATAACCCCATTTTGTAAAAGAAGGTATCTGGGCATAATCAATATCTGCTCTCAAGGTGCCTAGTGGCACTTTTCCTTGGTGAAATTTTTCCCGCCGACTAATATCCGATCCGCCAATTCGACCGGAAACAACAACTCTTATTCCTTGAGCTCCGGCTGCCATTACTCGTTCAATCGCCTTACTAAGGACCCGACGATAGGGTAGTCTTTTTTCCAATTGTTCCGCTATTCGTAAAGCGACCAAATGGGCTGACACCTCTGGATTTTTAATTTCAACCACGTCTAAATCTAGGTTCTTTTCTGGTTCAGGAATGGTTACAAGCTTTAATAATTCTTTTTTTAGTAATTCTAAACCAGTTCCACCCCGACCAATAACCACTCCTGGGCGGCTGACAAAAAGGGTAATTTTCATTTTATTAATGAGTCGGTCAATTTGCACCCTAATAACGCCGGCTAGTTTCAATTTTTCCATTAAAAATTTTCTGATTTTAACATCCTCCAAAAGATTTTTGCTGTACCTTTTGGGGTCGTCAGAAAACCAGCGAGATTGCCAATCAAGACCCTGCGGTAGTCTAAAACCAATTGGATTAACTTTTTGTCCCATTTTTTTCACCCTCCTCTAAAACCATCTTAATATGGCTTAATCGTTTTTGAATCTGGTGAACTCTTCCCCGAGAAACGAATCTTGTCCGTTTCATTCTCGGTCCTTCGCCAATTTCTAATTGTTTAATTCTTAAATTATCCTTATTAAGTTTAAAATTATTAACGGCATTGCCAATACCTTGTTTTAACACCATCAGTAACGGTTTGGCTGCTTTTTTGTTTAAATTTTTAAGGATTGCTTCGGCTTGAGCAACCCCCAACCCACGAATTTGATCGGCTACCAAGCGTAATTTTCTTGGTGTTGGTCTTATAAAAGTTGATTTAGCAATGACCTCCATGATTTAGATATTAGATACTAGATATTAGATATTAGGAAGTGCAAGCTTTGACGCTAACACCTAAAACCTAACACCTAACATCTAATTACGTTTTACTAATAATTCTTTTAACTACTTTTCCATGACCTCTAAATGTTCTGGTGGGGGCAAATTCACCCAGCCGGTGACCAACCATCGTCTCGCTCACAAAAACATCTATAAAAACCCTGCCGTTATGAACTTGAAAAGCATGACCAACAAACTCTGGGGGGATTTGACTTGCTCTGGCCCAAGTTTTAATTGGCTCTTTCTTCCCAGATTGTTTTTGCGCCAAAACTTTTTTAAGTAATTTAGAATCTACGTATGGTCCTTTTTTAGATGAGCGTGCCATGGTTACGTTCTCCTTTTGATAATCCACTTATCAGAATACTTGCTTTTCTTTCTTGTTCTAAATCCCAATGTTGGCTTACCCCAGGGCGACTTAGGAGAGGGCATGCCAATTCCCGACCTTCCTTCTCCTCCTCCGTGAGGATGGGAGGCTGGATTTTGGGCAACGCCCCGAACAGTGGGTCTTATTCCCAGATGTCTTTTCCGTCCAGCCTTGCCTAAAATTAATGTCTTCAATTGGGCCTTGCCCACTTGACCAATAGTCGCGTAACAACTTAAATCTACCTTTCTTTGTTCACCTGAAGGTAATTGAACCACTCCATATTTTTCTTCCTTGCTTAAAAGAATTGCTCCTGTTCCTGCTCCCCTGGCAATTTCTCCTCCCTTTCCTGGTTTAAGTTCAATATTATGAATAACAGTCCCAATTGGAATTTTTTCTAAAGGCAGGGCATTGCCAATTTTTACCTCCGCTTTCTCCCCAGCCATTATTTTTTCTCCAACTTTTAAACCTTCAGGGGCAAGAATATACCTTTTTTCTCCATCAGCGTAGGTTACTAAAGCAATATCTGCCCCTCGATTTGGATCGTATTCGATCGAAATTACCCGAGCTGGAATCTCTCGTTTATCACGCCTAAAATCAATCTCTCGTAAAAATCTTTTTTCTCTCCCACCCTGATGGCGGACAGTAACTTTTCCACTACTATTCCGGCCTGATTTTTTGGTTAATATTTTAAAAAATTGTCTTGCCATTTTTACTCTCTTTAGAACGTGATCCGCTTCTGGCGGATTTTACGTTCCTGTTTCAAAGATGTCAATTTTTTCTCCTTCAGCCAGTTGGACAACTGTTTTTTTCCAGTCTGGCTGGCGAATTTCAATCCTTGTTCGCCCAATTTTTCTTTTTTTGCCTCGTCCAGTAATTGTCTGAACTCTTATGATGTGAACCCCGTAAGTATCTTCTATCGCTTTGATGATTTCTTTTTTGGTTGCCCGACGGTCAACTTCAAAAGCATATTTCCCCTTCGACAAGCTCAGGGTTGATTTTTCCGTCACTAATGGTCGTTTTAGAACGTGGATTAAATCCATATCTCCTTTAATTTATCCATTGACTCTTTCATAAAAATTAATTTTCCCCCATTTAAAACATCATAAGTATTAAGCGTATTGGCTTGGACAAGCTTCACTCCCTCGATATTCCTAGCTGCCCGTATCACATTTTCGATTAATTCAGGTAGAACGAGAGTCAATTTCCAATTTCGCGCCGCCGGCATAGCCTTTGGCGACGCACGGCTAGTTTCCAGTTTCGCGCCGCCGGCATAGCCTTTGGCGACGCACGGCCAGTTTCTGGTGACCTTTTCTAGCACCATCATCATTTCTTTTGTCTTCGGCTCAATCTTTGCCAAGCCTTTAACCACTATTATTTCGCCATCTTTAAATTTACTGGTTAAGGCGCTAAAAAGGGCTTGTTGGCGCATTCGTTTGGACATTTTTAACTGGTAATTCTCACTGCCGGTTGGTCCATGAGCAACTCCCCCGCCAACAAAAATTGGCGCATATTGATCTCCGTGTCTTGCTCTTCCAGTTCCCTTTTGTCGCCAGATTTTTCTCCCAGAACCAGAAACTTCAGCTCGAGTCTTAGCCTTCGCCCCAGCTTTTCGTTGGTTGCTCAAATAAACCCTAACCGCTTGGGCCATAAGTTGATTGTTAACCTTGGCGGCAAAAATCTTACTAGGCAAGGTAATTTGCTCAGATTTTTTGCCGGCTATGGTAAAAATATTAACCCTGGGCATTTTCTCTTTCACCCGCCGTAGCCTCAGCGGAGGCGGGCTCCTTTTCTGCCTCTTTTAGCTTCTCCTCAGCTTCTTCTTCTTTTCTCAATCGCTCGGCTCTTTCTTCCTCGGTTTCTTTAATTTCTTTTTCTCCCACTCTCATTAAAGGAACAAATTTTTGGTTTTGACTATATTTTCTAATCAGTAGTTTTCCTTTTTTAGCTCCAGGAACCAGTCCGGAAACTAATAAAAGTTTGTTTTTATTATCGACATCCATTACCGTCAGACCAGTAATGGTAACTTTGGCTCCCCCGGCCCGACCAGCCATTTTTTTGCCTTTATAAACCCGACCGGGAGTGGTAGTTTGTCCAATTGAACCCGGAGCCCGTTGGCGATCTGATTGACCATGGGTCTTTGGCCCACCTTTAAATCCCCATCTTTTAACCACCCCGGTAAAGCCTTTTCCTTTTGACCAACCAGTAATCTTAACCAAATCTCCTGGCTGGAAAGCCTCAAGCGCTTCGGTTTGAATCTCCGTCACTGGAATACGCCTCCCATCCTGGGTAAATTTTTGAATTGTATTAAGTTTAATTCCTACTCCCTGATTTTCCATAATTTTTCCCTTTACCCTGAGCGTAGTCGAAGGGCACCAAAAAGAGTGCCGGAAGCACTCTTCAAAGTAGGCTGCCCTGGTAATTTTATCAACTCAAAAGAGCTTCACCTCCATTGGGGTAAATTATAAGGAAAAATTAAGAAAAATGCAAATGAGGATGTTTACATCCTAATTTCGATGTCGACGCCGGCCGGAAGATCCAAATGGGAAAGGGCATCAAGAGTCTTATCGGTTGGTTCAAGAATATCAATCAATCTTTTGTGGGTTAAAATTTGAAAATGCTCTTGGGAGTCTTTGTCAGTGTGAGGACTAGTTAAAACAGTAATCATTTTTCTTTTAGTTGGCAGAGGAATAGGTCCAACCACTTTAGCCCCCGTCGACAAAGCGGCTTCTAGAATTTTCTCGCAACTTTCATCGATGACTCGATGATCGTAGGATTTTAAACGTACTCGAATGCGTCCTTTAGGCATTCTTAAGCAACTATTTTGGCAATAACTCCGGCGCCAACAGTATGTCCACCCTCGCGGATAGCAAACCGGATACCTTCCTCTAGGGCTACCGGTTGAATCAGCTTAACATTCATTTTGGCGTTGTCGCCAGGCATGACCATCTCTACCCCCTTGGGTAGAGTTACTTCAGCCGTAACGTCGGTGGTTCGAATATAAAATTGAGGTCGGTAGCCAGAGAAGAATGGGGTATGACGACCCCCTTCCTCTTTGGTCAAAATATAAACCTCGGCCTCAAATTCAGTATGGGGGGTAATTGTCCCTGGTTTGGCTAAAACTTGGCCTCTTTCAACATCTTCTTTTTCGACTCCCCGAAGAAGAACCCCAATATTGTCACCAGCCTGACCTTGATCCAGGGTCTTTCTAAACATCTCTACTCCAGTGACAATCGTCTTTTTGGTATCTTTAAGTCCAACAACCTCTACCTCTTCATTTACTTTAACTATTCCCCGTTCAACTCGCCCAGTGACGACTGTTCCCCGACCCTTAATTGAGAAAACATCCTCAATTGGCATTAAGAAGGGTTTATCCAAGGGTCTTTCTGGGGTGGGAATGTATTCATCAACCGCTTTCATCAATTCCAAAATTGATTTTTTCGCCTCTGGATCGCCTTCCAGGGCTTTCAGAGCCGAACCGCGGATAATGGGAACTTTATCTCCGGGAAACTTATATTTGGTTAACAATTCCCGAATTTCTACCTCAACCAGGTCAACCAGTTCTTTATCAGCCACGGCATCAACTTTATTCAAAAAAACGACAACCGCCGGCACATTTACCTGATGAGCCAGCAAAATATGCTCTCTTGTTTGAGGCATTGGTCCATCATCAGCGGCGACCACCAAAATTGCTCCATCCATTTGGGCCGCTCCGGTAATCATGTTTTTAATAAAGTCTTTGTGGCCGGGACAATCGATGTGGGCATAATGCCGTTTCTCGGTTTCATACTCAACATGAGAAATAGAAATAGTCATTCCTCGGGCTTTTTCTTCAGGCGCGTTATCAATTTCCTCAAAAGCATAGGCTTTTTTACTAAATCCGCCTTCGGTCAGAACTTTAGTAATCGCACTGGTTAAGGTAGTTTTCCCATGGTCAACGTGACCAATGGTCCCAATATTAATGTGAGGTTTTTTTCTTTCAAATTTTGCTTTTTCTGCTATACTTCTCCTTATTTTACAAGACTACTTTCCTTTTTTCAAGCCCATCTTTTTTTCTACTATTTTCTCAGTGATATTGCTCGGAACCTCTTCGTAAGAAGATGGCTCCATATAAAAACTAGCTCTTCCCTGGGTTAAACTGCGCAATATTGTAGCATAACCCGGAACTTCTGCCAAGGGGACAGTGGCGGTAATTATTCGCAAATCACCTCTAGCTTCACTGGATAAAATTTGCGCCCTTTTTGAGGACAAATCACCAATAACATCGCCCATAAATTCCTCGGGGGTGGTTACCTCAAGCTTCATAATTGGCTCAAGTAAGGTTAATTTCGCCTGCTTAACTGCTTGCTGTAAGGCAACCGAGCCGGCGATTTTAAAGGCAATTTCTGAGGAATCGACTTCATGATAACTGCCATCGTAGACTGCCACCATCATATCAACCAAAGGATAACCAGCTAGAACCCCTTTTTCCATTGCTTCTTTGACTCCTTTTTCAATAGCCGGAATAAACTCTGAGGGAATAGCGGTTCCTCGAATCTCATTGGCGAATTTAAATCCTTCACCTCGAGATAAAGGTTCCACTCGTAGGAAACAATGCCCATATTGTCCCCGACCTCCAGATTGACGGATATATTTGCCCTCGGCCTGAGCTTGGTTTTTAATTGTTTCCTTATAAGCAACCTGGGGCTGGCCGGTATTGGCTTCAACATTAAACTCCCTTTTCATCCGATCAACAATAATCTCTAAATGAAATTCGCCCATCCCCCAAATAATTGTTTGGCCAGTTTCCGGATCAGATTTAATCTTAAAAGTTGGGTCTTCTTCAGACAGCCGGTGTAAAGCATAGCCCAATTTTTCTTGATCGGCTTTAGTTTTTGGTTCAATCGCCAAAGAAATCACTGGTTCAGGGAAAGAAATTGCCTCAAGAAGAATGGGGTGAGTTTTCTGACAAAGAGTATCTCCAGTGGTGGTTTCTTTTAGACCAACCACAGCCACAACCTCTCCGGCTAAAGCTTCTTCAATTGGTTCTCGTTGATTAGCGTGCATTAAAAGTAATCTACCCGCTCTTTCGCTGCGTCGCTGAGTGCTGTTGAAAACTTCCTTGCCGGCATTTAATGTTCCAGAGTAAACTCTAATATAAGTTAACCGGCCAACATGGGGATCAGTTTGAATCTTAAAAGCTAAAGCTGCTAATGGGCCAGAAGAATCGGTATTCCGAATTTCCTTCTTGCCAGTTTGAGGATTGATTCCTTTAACCGGAGGAACATCTAAGGGCGAAGGCAAAAAATCAACCACCCCATCCAAAACCGATTGAACTCCTTTATTTCTTAAAGCTGAGCCACAATAAACTGGAACTAATTTGCCGGCAATCGTTGCTTTCCTCAATCCCTGTTTCAATTCTTCCACAGAAATATTTTCCCCTTTTAAATATTTATCCATCAAAGCTTCATCATTTTCGGCAATTATCTCTACTAATTGTTCGCGCGATTTTTTTAATTTCTCCTTAAGGTCTTCAGGAACCTCAGTGACTTCAAATTTTTCCCCAGTTGGATCTTTTTTATCATCCCAAATTAAAGCTTTTTCTTCTAAAACTAAAACTACGCCCTTAAATTCTTTTTCTTTACCAATGGGTAAGGTTAAAATCGCCGGTTTGGCTCTTAACCTAGTTCGGATCATCTCTACTGTTCGTTCAAAATTTGCTCCGAGTTTGTCCATTTTATTAACAAGACAAAGCCGGGGAACATGATATTTATCAGCTTGACGCCAAACAGTTTCTGACTGCGATTGCACCCCTTCTTCGGCATCAAAAACCACTACCCCACCATCTAAAACCCGCAAAGACCGTTCAACCTCGGCCGTAAAGTCAACATGACCCGGGGTGTCAATAATATTTATCCGGTGGTCTCGCCAAAAGGTGGTGGTCGCCGCCAAAACAATCGTCACTCCTCGCTCTCTCTCCTGTACCATCCAGTCCATCTGGGTTGTTCCTTCATCAATATCCCCAATTTTGTAGGTTTTCCCAGTATAATACAAAACCCGCTCAGTGGTCGTTGTTTTGCCCGCATCGATATGGGCAATAATCCCAATATTCCGAACTTTTTCAATCGGGACAATTCGTTTTTCTCCGGTTTTAATCTTTTCCGCCATATTTAAATTGTATCACTTTGAATTAAATGAAAAAACTGTCCGCCTCTGGCGAGACAGTTTCGCCTCAGGGATTATTTTAACAAAAACCTGATTCCTATTCAAGAGTGATTTTCCCTCTTCGTGATAAAATATATTTACCATGAAAACAAAATACATGGACCTTATCTTTACTAACCACGCCATCAATCGTCTTTACAATCGTGGCCTTACCCAATCTGACGCCTGGTATACCTTTAAACATCCTGATGGCAGTTTGCCCGGTCAAACTCTAGGTTCACAAAAATTTTTCAAAAATTTCGGCGACCAAAGAATAGAGGTGGTGGCAAAAAAGAATGAAAAAGGTGAATGGGTGGCTCTTTCTTGCTGGTCAAAATATATTGGCAACGGCAAACCAATCTTCCCCCGAAAAGAGAATCTATTTTGGAGTTTAGCTAAAAAGATAGGTAAGAAATTGTGGAATAAAATCCAAAAAAAGTAGAAAGTATCAAAATCGTCTTTTATTCTCTTTACCCTCTACCCATTCCTCCCTTTCTCTGTTCCATATAGCAATCTCGGCAATAAACTGGTCTATCTCCGGATGGTTTAAAAGGAACTTGAGTCTGCTTACCACACTTAGCACATTTTACATCATAAAGCTGGCGACCAAGCTGGTCAGTACCTGCTGGTGTAGCGGTATCGTCTGCGGGGGCAGCTGGACTACCACCAGGCTCTTTAACTGCTGGTACTTCAACTGGTTTTGCCTCAGCAACTGGCTTGTCCTCAACTTTTGGTTTTTCAGTTGCCGTCTTTTTTTTATCTGCCATTAATAATCACCTCCCTTCAGTCTGAATTGGATTATATTCTTTTTTTAAGGTTTAAGCAACTGCCCTGGTTGACTCGACAAAACCTTTAGCGGGCTCCATTGGAGGACTACCATGAAGAGTTCATCCTAATCCCGGATCGGAAAAGGCGGAGATTACCATCTGAAGTGAGCGAACGCCCTGTTTGCCTCGGCCATACGGTGGACATCTTGTTTTTTCTTAATTGCCCCACCTAAATTCTCGTGGGCATCTAAAATTTCGGCGGCTAACTTCTCGTAAAAATTATGATATTCTTTATTGGGACGAATCTGGGCTGCTTTAATTAACCAACGGATGGCTAAGGCTTCTCTTCTTTCTCCCCGAACCGACATTGGTACCTGATAAGCCGCCCCCCCAACTCTTCGGGGTCGAACTTCCATTGAGGGCTTAATGTTTTCCAAGGCCAGATTGAAAATTTCCAAAGGATTTTTCTTAGTTTTTTTCTCAATTAAATCAAAAGCCCGATAGACTTGATTTTGGGCAACTGTCTTTTTACCATCATGCATGACCCGATTAATCAAGCGGGTTACTAACTGACTTTGATAAATTGAATCAGGGAGTAAACTTCTTTTTTTAATAATTCTTTTAGACCTAGGCATTTTCCTCCGCTGGTGGCGTTGCTTCGCTCGGGGAAGTTTCTTTAATCACCACCCCTTCTTTTCTAGCTCCATATTTCGATCTGGCTTTTTGCCGACCGACAACTCCGGACAGATCAAATTTTCCTCTAACCAAATGATATTTAACTCCAGGTAAATCCTTCACTCGTCCGCCCCGAACTAAAACAATTCCATGTTCAGCCAAATTATGACCTTCGCCGGAAATATAAGCAGTCACTTCTTGTTGATTAGATAAGCGAACCCGAGCAACTTTCCGCAAAGCTGAATTTGGTTTTTTGGGAGTCATGGTTTTAACCAACAAAACCACTCCCCGTTTTTGAGGATTAATTGTTGGCGTCATCTGCCGCAAACGAGCATTAAAAGTTCGCCGCAAAGCCGTGGCTTTAATTTTTTTACTGATTTTCTTTCGCCCTTTACGGACAAGTTGAGCTGTCGTTGGCATAGAAATTATTCTAGCAAATTTGAAGCTACTTTTCAATCCTCGCTCTTTCCGGAGTAACGGGAATCAACCGACCAATAATAACATTCTCTTTAAGTCCAAAAAGTTTGTCTTCTCTGCCTTCAATCGCGGCCTCAGTTAAAACATTGGTTGTCTCTTCAAAAGAGGCGGCGGAAAGCCACGATTCAGTATAAAGCGAGGCTCGAGTAATCCCTAAAATAACCACCTGGGCGCTAGCAGGCTCTCCTCCTTCGGCTAAAATCTTAGTATTTGTCTGTTCAAATCTAGTTTTATCAATTAGTTCTCCAGGTAAAAAGCCGGTATCGCCTGAAGTTTCGATTTTGACTTTATCAGACATCTTACGAACAATAATTTCAAAATGTTTGTCATTAATAGAAATTCCCTGGGATTCGTAAACTCCTTGAATTTCTTCAATTAAATATTCTTGAGCGGTTCTCAATCCACGAATTTCTAAAATTTCTCTAATATCTAATGCCCCAAAGGCAAGTTGAGATCCGGCGTCAACTAATTCTCCATCTTTAACCTTTAATTTACTGACGGCAGGAATTAAATATTCTTTCTCCTCCGCTGGCTTAATCCCAACGCTTTTAATTCTAACTTTATAGCCCTCGTCTGTCTCGGCAATATCGACTTTACCGGCAATTTCTGCCAAAGGAGAAAGTATTTTTGGCGTTCGCACCTCAACCAACTCCTCAACCCGGGGTAAACCTTGAGTTACATCAGAAACAACAATCCCACCAAAGTGTTTTGTTCTTAAAGTCAATTGCGTCCCAGGTTCACCAATCGACTGAGCGGCAACTACTCCCACCGGCGTACCAACCTCAACCATTTTCTTGCCAGAAAAATCCCAACCATAACAGGTAGCACAGCTGCCGTAATGCGCCTGACAAGTTAAAGGAGAGCGAACCCAAACTTCCTGAATTTGATGTTTCTCTAAAAGTCCAAGATTGCCTTCAGTGATGATTTCTCCTTTTTTCAAAATTACCTTTTTCGTTTTAGGCTCAATCACCTTTCGAGCCAAAACTCTGCCTAAAACCCGGATTAAAAACTTCTCTCCCCGCTTTCCCTGCCGCCATATTTTGATTCCCTCTTCAGTCTTACAATCTTCAAGACGAATAACCACATCATGAGCGACATCAACTAATCGTCGGGTTAAATAGCCGGCATCTGAAGTTTTAATGGCGGTATCGGTTAATCCTTTTCTTGAACCACGAGCAGAAGTTACGTATTCAAAAACTGACAATCCTTCTCTAAAATTTGATTTTGTTGGCAACTCCACAATTTTTCCTAAAGGATCAACTACTAGTCCTTGCATGGCCGAGAGTTGTTTCACTTGATCTTTTGAGGCTCGACGCACCCCGGCCCCGACAATCAAAAAAATACTGTTTTCTGGAGCAAATCTCTCCCAGGTTAATTGAGCTAACTCTTCCGTCGTCTCCATCCAAATTTCCTGAGTTAAACGCCGTTTTTCCTGTTCGGTAATTAAGCCTTGAATGAAATTTTTTTCCACTTCGGCTGCCCTTTGATTGGCGGCCTTAATAACCCTATCTTTTTCCGGATAAATCTCACAGTCCCAAACTCCAACTGAAAGTCCAGACAAAGTCGCTCCCAAAAATCCCAAGTCTTTAAGATCATCAATTAACTTGATAACCTTTTCTTTTAAACAAACCTGGATTGCCCGAGTTACTAAGGCTTTAACAGTTGACTCCTTAACAGCATCATTAACAAAAGCAATTTCTTCAGGCAAAATCTCATTAAACAACAAGCGACCAACGGTGGTTTCGATAATTTTCCCCTCAATTCTCACTTTAATAGGCTGACGAAGCTGAGTTTTTCTTTCCTGAAAAGCCAAAATTGCTTCCTGGCGATTAGTAAAAATAGTTTTAAAAGAGTTACTTTGGGTATCAATTGAGGTAATAAAATAGCAACCTAAGGCCATTTCTTTATCAGGAATGGTAATTGGTTCCCCATCAGCCGGACGCAAAAGGTTGTTTTCCGAAAGCATGAATTCTACACTCTCTTTTTTAGCCTTCTCACTTAGTGGTACATGGACTGCCATCTGATCACCGTCAAAATCAGCATTATAGCCTTTACAAACACAGGGATGAATTCTAATGGCGTTCCCCTCAATCAAAATTGGATAAAAAGCCTGAATTCCTAATTTATGAAGAGTAGGAGCTCGATTGAGTAAAACTGGATGATCCTTGGTAATTTTATCTAAAATGTCAAAAACCTCTGGAGGACGATGTTCAAAAAGATTTTTGGCGCTCTTAACATTAGGGGCAATGCCTTGAAGAATCATTTCTCTTAAAACAAATGGCTTAAACATTTCTAAAGCCATTTCTTTAGGCAAACCACATTGGTTTAATCTTAGCTCCGGACCAACCACAATAACCGATCGACCAGAATAGTCAACTCTTTTGCCTAAAAGATTTTGCCTAAATCGACCCTGTTTCCCCCGAAGCATGTCAGACAAAGAGCGAAGGGGTTGAATTCGTCGGCGATATCGGCGAATTGGTCTTTTACTAGCATCAATTAGGGTATCAACCGCTTCTTGAAGCATTCTTTTTTCATTGCGCAGAATAATTTCCGGGGCGCCTAAATCAATTAAATGTTTTAAACGATTATTGCGATTAATCACCCGTCGATAAAGATCATTTAAGTCACTGGTGGCAAATCGACCGCCAGCAAGTTGAACCATTGGTCGAAGATCAGGCGGAATTACCGGGAGAATTTTTAAAATCATCCAAGAAGCATCTATACCTGCTCTCTTCATCGCCTCGACTACTCTTAAGCGCTTGTTGGCCTTAACATAGCGAGCTCCTTTAGTTTCTTTCGCCTGTTGGCGGAGACGTTCTGAAAGCTCTTGAAGATCAATTTTTTTGATTACTTCTTGCAAGACTTCTGCTCCCATCCCCGCCTTAAAAAATGAGGCCGCCTTATATTCAACCAGCTTTAAATACTCGTCTTCAGTTAATAAAGAAAACTGGCGTAAGTTTCTGACAATCTCACTTATGGTTTTAAAAACCTCTTCGGTCTTTTCTTCCTCCAAAACTGTCTCATCCCTTAAGTTTTGAATTTTTTGTTTTGTCTTAAGTTTTAGTTCTTCTTTAGCCAAAACCTGTTGTTCTTTAGCAGAAATTTTCTTTAATATTTCTTTTTCCTCTTTTGCCGCGTCTTTTTCGATCGTTTTAATTTTAGTTTCTAACTTTTCCTTAAGTGTTTTTTTCTTTTGCCCAAGCTCCTTTTCTAAGGCGCTTAAACTTTTTTCCTTTTCCTTGGGATCAACTTCAGTTATCAAATATTGGGCAAAATAAATTACTGCCTCTAAACTTTTAGGAGGAATGTCCAAAAGCAGAGAAAGTTTGGGTGGGACACCTTTGAAAAACCAGATATGGGCCACTGGCGAAGCCAAGGCGATGTGCCCCATTCTCTCTCGCCTTACCCGAGATTGAGTTACCTCAACTCCACATTTATCACAAGTGATTCCCCTGAAGCGAATTCTCTTGTATTTTCCACAATAACATTCCCAATCTTTAGTTGGACCAAAAATTCGCTCACAGAAAAGTCCGTCTTTTTCCGGTTTTAAAGTCCGGTAGTTAATCGTCTCTGGCTTTGTCACCTCGCCACGGGACCACGACTTTATTACTTCTGGTGAAGCTAGTTTTATCTTCAAGCCGCTAAAATCAACCATTTCTGCCATAATTACTCCTGAGGAACAACTTCTTTGGCTCCAGCCGCTTCGGCTAGCTCTTCAGCTTTTTCTTGAATTTCCTTTTCCTTTACCAATTTATCTTCGGTTTCTTGCTCCTCGGCTTTCTCCATCACCCCAACCGGAATTATTTCCAAACATAGGCTATTTAATTCTTTAACCAAAACTTTAAATGATTCAGGAACTAATGCTTGGGGGATTTCTGTCCCTTTAACAATTGCTTCAAAAGTTTTGGCTCGACCAACAACATCGTCTGATTTAATCGTTAACATCTCTTGAAGAGTATAAGCCGCCCGGTGTGCCTCTAAAGCCCAAACCTCCATTTCTCCTAATCGTTGCCCTCCCATCTGGGCTTTTCCTCCCAATGGTTGCTGGGTAACCAAAGAATATGGTCCGGTTGATCGGGCATGAGCTTTATCTTCAACCATATGAACTAATTTCATAATATAAGCAATACCAACCACGCTCGGTTTATGCTGGGCTTCGCCTGTCTGACCATTTCGAAGAATAACTTTTCCATCAACTGGCAAACCAGCCTTTTTTAATTCTTGAGTAATTTTCTCCTCATCAGTTTTTTCAAAAACAGGAACAGCAATTTTATAACCAAGCTTGGAGGCTGCCCAACCCAAATGAGTTTCAAAGAGTTGTCCCAAATTCATTCTCGCCAAAACCGAAAGAGGGGAAATAATAATGTCAACCGGGGTTCCATCAGGTAAAAAGGGCATATCTGCTTGAGGAACAATCTTAGAAATTACTCCCTTATTGCCATGTCGACCAGCAAGTTTGTCTCCAACCGTCACCTTTCTTAATTGGGCAATCCGAACGACTATCTTTTTTATCGTTCCTGGTTCAAGTTCATCACCTTTATCACGATCGAAAATTTGAACATCAATCACCGTTCCTCTTTCTCCATGAGGAACCCGCAGCGAAGTATCTCTAACCTCTCTGGCTTTTTCTCCAAAAATCGCCCTTAATAATTTCTCTTCAGCCGTTAATTCAGTCTCGCCTTTGGGGGCAATTTTGCCAACCAAAATATCATTTGGGCCAACTTCACTGCCCACAACCACAATTCCGTCTTCGGCTAAATTAGCTAAATCCGTCTCGCTTACATTGGGGATGTCTCGAGTTAGTTCCTCGGGACCAAGTTTGGTCTCAACCACACCTGCTTCATATTCTTCAATATTAATTGAGGTCAAAACATCCTCCTTAACCAACCGATCGGAAATAATAATGGCATCTTCGTATTCGAGTCCTCCAAAAGAACAATAAGCAATTAGAAGATTTTTTCCTAAAGCCAACTCACCATCTTCGCAAGCAGGTCCGTCGGCTAAAAGATCGCCACGTTTAATCCTCTCTCCGACAGAAACAACCGGTCTTTGTGAATAACAAGTACTGTTGGGGTTAGTTCGCTTAAATTTAGTCAAATAATAAATTTCTTGGCGTCCTCTAACTTCAATATTTTCAGTGTCCGGCAAGTTTGTCTTCTTGGTGAGTTTTAAAACAATTTTCTCGCTATCAACATAAATAATTTTTCCATCCGAGCGGGCATAAATAACTCTTCCCATTGCTCTAGGAATAACCTCTTCTATTCCAGAACCTACAATTGGGGCGTCGGGCTTAACCAAGGGAACTGCTTGACATTCCATATGGGTTCCCATTAAAGCCCGAGTGGGCATGTCGTGGGCCAAAAAGGGAATTAAAGAAGCAGAAACACCAACTATCTGTTGGGGAGTAAGATCAATAAATTCTACCTTTTCAACCGGTGTTTCTAAAAATTCATTTTTGAATCTTACTGGAACCCAAGAATCTAAAATATATTCATTTTTATCAATATTAACCCCGGCGTAAGTAATGAAGCGCTCTTGTTCATCGTCGGCTGGCAAATAAACAATTTCATTAGTCACCTTCATCCGTGAGCCTACTTTTTCAACCTTACGGTAGGGAGTTTCTAAAAATCCGTATTCATTAACCCGAGCATATAAAGCTAAATAGGTCACCAAGCCAATGTTTGGTCCCTCAGGTGAACGAACTGGACAAATTCTTCCATATTGGGAGGCATTAATATCCCTGATGGAAAATGAAGCTCGTTCGCGAGTAATCCCGCCCGGTCCCATCACCGAAACTCGGCGGAGATTGTCGAGCTCGGATAAAGGATTTGTCTGGTCTAAAACTGTCGATAGTTGATTGCTTCGGAAGAACTCATTGACGGCAGCGATTAGAGGACGAGCATTAACCAGTTGAGCTGGGGTTACTTTTTCTTCGGTTGAAACCAAGCTCATTTTTTCTTTAATCGACCGCTCTAGGCGTAAAAGACCAACTCTAAAGGCACTTTCGGCGACTAATTCACCAACTTGTCTTAGTCGACGATTGGCTAAATGGTCAATATCGTCAACTTCCCCTTGGCCATTTTGAAGTTTAATTAAATATTTTACTGTCTCGACTACATCGCTTTGTTTTAAAACCCAATTTTCTTTAGTATTGGAAAACTTCAAGTTCAAACGTTTATTGAGCTTGAAACGCCCAACCTTGCCAAAATTATATCGTCGGTAATTAAAAAACATTTCTGTCAACATTTGTGAAGCATTTTCCAAAACCGCTGGCTCGCCAGGTCGCATTTTTTGATAAATTTCAATTAAGGCTTCTTGGGAGGTTTTGGTTGAATCCTTTTCTAAAGTAGCCAGTAAGAAATTCCGCCCCTCCTTTTGTTGATTAGTAAAAGCAGCCAAAATCTCTTCGTCGGTTGACAAACCTAAGGCTCTTAAAAAAGTCGTAACCGGAAATTTCCGCCGGCGATCGATCCTAACATTAATAATATCGTTCCGGGTAATGAAAAATTCTAACCAAGCGCCACGAAGAGGACGGAGTTCGGCATTAAAAAGCATTCTCCCTGAGGCTCGATCAATTTCTCCAGAAAAGAAAACACCTGGGGATCTAATAATTTGATTAACCACCCCTCGTTCAATGCCATTAATTATAAAAGTTCCGGTTTCCGTCATTTTGGGAATATCACCCAAAAAAACTTCACTGGTTGTCTTTTTGCCGGTTTTTTTATTAACTAAAATCGCTTCAATTTTCAAGGGAATATCAAGAGTGGCTCCTTTTCTAATGGCCTCTTTTGGGGTGTGTTTTGGCTTAGTAAACCAATGTCGACCAAAAGAAAGTTCCCAGTTTTTACCGGTAAAATCTTCAATTGGGGAAACTTCTGCCAAAAGCTCGGCGATTCCTTCGGTCAAAAATAATTTATATGGATCTTTTTGGATAGCAATTAAATCAAGTTGAGGAAGATTTTTGTAAATTTTTCCCCAGTTTTGACGAGAGATTTTCGGTTTTTTCATCTGGTAGATTTTTTTAGCAAAAAAACGCCGATTTTTAGTCGGACGAAAAAGTAGTCCGCCCTTGGCGGACTTCCATTCCCCTTCGATTACTATCAAACTATCATAAAAATTCAATTCTGTCAATCCTTCGACAAAACTCAGGGTTGTCTTCGCAAGAAATCTGCTAAAATAGGTCTATGGAAAAAACAAGCAAGTATTCTCTAGCGTCTTCTTTTGGTTTCGCCTTTTCAGGAATTTGGCAGGCAATCAAAAAAGAAAGAAATATTAAAATTCATCTCACTTTCGCCATTTTAGTTATCCTCGTTGGATTGTATTTCAACATCGCTAAGGTTGAATGGTTAGCCTTGATTATAATCATTTCTTTGGTTTTGGCGGCAGAAATAATGAATTCCAGCATCGAAGAACTCTGTAATCTCTTAAAAGAAAAATTAAACCTTGAATTTTCTGAGACCACCCTTATTCGCAACTTTTCCGCCGGAGCGGTTTTGATTCTTGCCCTGGCTTCTGTTATTTTGGGTCTTTTAATCTTCCTGCCCCGCCTATTTTCCCAATAATTTCCTCACTAGTTTCAGTCTCCAGAAGAAGAAAAACCCGAGCAAAATAGAAATTACACCCCAGATTAAAAATCCAAGATATCCCTTTGGATAAATAACTGGCTCCAGAAATGAGAGGATTTTTAAACCAGTTGGTGTTAGACCAGTCTCCAAAACGCCAAAAAAGTTAATTCTGTAAAACATGGGGTGGAAAATCAGAAAAATTCCAAAAATCAAAAAAATCGTTCCCAGAGAGGCCTTTACATAACAGCAAAATTCATACCAAAGATTCGGATACGGATCAGAAAGTTTTAAAATTTTTCCCAATTTTTTCATTTCTTTTCTAATTCTTTGATTTTTGCTTTTGTACCAATAATTAAGCTCTCCAAAACTCTTAACTGATTATCAAAATATTCATCGTGCCACCAGCGGTCAGGAGATTGTTTTTTCAGTTGATTATATTTTTTCTGGTATAAAGCCAATTTCTGTTTCCAAAACTTTAATTGTTCCTGTGTTTTGTCTTTTTTCATAATCTAATTCTATCAAACAAGACAATGTATCATATATTAATATATGATACAGAGGAGAAATTTTTCGCGAGGCGGAATTTTAAGTTCTATAAACTACTTCTTTGCAATAAGCATGTATCGCTTCGAATTAGTCACAATTCCCTTAACTGTTTTATTTTCTCTGACGAAACGGGCGAAAGTTTTAAAATCTTCAGGTTTTTGGCCAAAATCAGGAATAATGGGAGTATGACGAAGAAGGAAAATCAAATCTTCAGCTGTTTTATAGTATTCTTTAGCGTCATAATCAAAAGTCTGGATTTCAGTAAAGCCAGCCTTTTTTAGCCCCTTAACATAATGCCTCTTTCCTGTTTCGTCTTTAACGCCGAATTCTTGACCTCGCCCAAAAGCCCGCTTGATATTTATTTTATCCATCTCGCTCACTTGTTGGGTTAAGAAAAAACCACCCTCAGTTAAAACCCTCATCACTTCTTTTGGGTAAAAAGAGGAGTGACGGCAAGAAATTACGTTAAAAAACTCATTAGGAAACAAGATATCTTTGGCGTCCATTTGAAAAAAGCGGACATTAAAATCCTGAGATTTACCTAAATTCTTATTAGCAGTTCTTATCATCTCCTGGGATTTATCTATTCCTATCAGAAGAAGAACTGACGAAGCAATCTTTAAAACCCTTTCTCCACCACCCGTGCCAATATCGAGCAAGACATCAGACTTTCTACAACGCTTAGCTACTTCTTGATAAAAATCCCACTTTTCTTCTTCGCTGGTAACCTTAACCTGACTAAAATCCCAGCCAATAAGCTTCCCAACTCTGTCATAGAATTTCTTATAGTCGATTTTATTCTTTGCTCCCACATTTATATTTTACCAAATTCAGAGAGAAATTTTTCGCCCACAAATCATTTAATCACAATTCTTTCAAAAGTCGCGCCAACGGCATGAAAGACCTTCTTAACATCATCCATATTAATTTCCTCTGGAGAACCGCCTCTTTCTATCACGTCCAATATTCCTTGGGCAGCTTCAAAAGAAGGTGAGCTTGGCTGAATTCTTCCAGCAACCTCAAAAAGTGTTTTGTACCACGAACTAATTACTGGATGGTCAATGCCATCTATAGAGGTATCAGCCGTTCTGGTTTGTTCGGCAATTTGTTTTAATTCTTTTAATCTTTCAGACATTTCAGCCTATATTATATCAAATTTTGGGAGAAATTTTTCAAAGGAGTTTACCCTGCTTGCCCTTCCGTAGTTTAAGCGAAGGAGGGCTTGCCCGCCTCTGGGGGGAGCTTGTCGAAGGGCCATTTTTACTCCCCGCATTTTTCAGCCATCTCTTAATTTCTCCTAATTTTTTTATTGGCCAATTATTCATAAAATTACTCAATTATTGTGATAGTACTTCCAAATTTTTTAAGTTCTTCATCTATCTCTACAAGGCATAAACGAATTAATTCTTTTGCTCTTTCACAAAGTTTGATATAGGCGATTAATGCTGTTTTTCTTCCTTCGGGTTCGATTTCTTCAAATGCTATTACACCACCAACTATCCTTTGAATATTTAAATAAGCATTTATAATACTGCTCATTAATTTATCGTTATCAATACTAGCAAAAGCAGTCGATGATTGAGCCGCAATGTAAGATTCTTGAGATAGAATCGTGGTGAATTTGCCCAAAGCTCGTAAATCGCTTTCATTAATCTCTGCAAAAGAACAAACTGTTTCTGCTGCATGTTGTAAATTTTCTATA
>Ga0100377_1001346_pt1 | contig 21263 bp, 10 predicted proteins | sample CryGeymeta201501_FD_83664 | JGI IMG/M metagenome (GOLD analysis project Ga0100377, IMG submission 83664) | Groundwater microbial communities from Crystal Geyser aquifers in Utah, USA - Crystal Geyser metaG 2015-01 | ecosystem: Environmental > Aquatic > Deep subsurface > Groundwater | place: USA...
TACGGGAGAGGGGGCTGGGGGGTGAGGGCCTCCCCCTCTCCCGTCATACGGGAGAGGGGGCTGGGGGGTGAGGGCCTCCCCCTCTCCCGTCATACGGGAGAGGGGGCTGGGGGGTGAGGGCGCGTCACGGAATCAGTTCCCCAGCAGCTCGTCCACGCCGCACAGACCGGACTCGATCATGGCGTCCGTCACGGGAGCGGCCATGCCGCGGGGCGGAGCAGGCTCGAGGGTGTCGACGAGGAGCACCTGGCCGGAGGGCCAGTGGATGCGGGCCACGTCCCACCAGTCACCGGTGGTGGTGAGGGGCTTGTTGAGGGCCTCGAAGACGAACAGGCCGTTGATGTAGATACGGACGGTGGTGTAGGCGGTGCCGAACTGCTGGCGCCAGTAGTGGATGGCGACGGCGTACCACTGGCAGGGAACCGGATCGTCGAGGTTGATGTTCTCGGGGCCCGCGCCGTTGGTGTCGTCGATGTCGAGCGAGGGGTGCTCGGGGTTGAAGAAGGGCTCGCGATTTCCGAAGTAGTTGTCGTAGGGGGTGTTGAACCAGCGGCCGAGGCCCATCTTCAGGAAGTGCATGTCGACGTCGGAGCCGGAGAGGTCGACCTGATCGGGGTCGGAGGGGTTGTTCCAGACGAGCTGGACGTGCACGGCCTCGTTCGGGACGACCAGGGCGGTCAGGGTGGCGGTCTCACAGCTGGGGGCGCCGCCGTCGTCGATGGCGGTGAGCTGGATGACGAAGCGGCCGGCGAGGTCGAGGAAGAGCTGACGACGGGCGGGATCGGCGGGCTCGTTGGCGACAGGGCCGGGCTCGGCCACGGAGCCGTCGGGGCGCTCGATGACCTCCCAGACGTAGTCGACGACGCTGCCGTCGATGTCGGAGGAGTCGGAGCCGTCCATGATGAGGTACTGCAGGGGGGCCGCTTCGACCTGGGTGGCCGGGGGGATGGCCACGCCGCGGATGGTGGCCTTGGCGACGGCCGTGGGGCACTGATTGATGACGCCGCGGCCGAACAGCTCGACCTGGAGACGGGGGTTGAAGTCGTCGTTGGAGTGGATGTAGAGCTTGCCGGTGTTGGGGACCTCGGAGGTGGGGGCGTAGCCGACCACGAAGGAGTTGGTTGCGCCGGGCTCGATCTCGATGGGCTCGGCCAGCAGGCCGGTGTTGTCGGCGGGGCGGTTGGCGCCGGAGTCGATGACGAAGGGCGCGTTCGAGGAGCTGTCGTCGATCATGGCGACGTCGGCGCCGGGCTCGAGCTGTGAGATCGCGAGGGTGTCGTTGCCGCAGTTCTGGACGGTGATGGTGCGCTGGTGCAGGTCACCGATGCGGCTGCTGCCAAAGTCCACCCGGGTGCCGTCGAGCACGAGGATGCAAGGGGCGTTGCTGTTGGCGGTGAGCTCGATGGGCAGCACGTCCGAGTCGGGATCGTTGCTGTGGACCAGGAGCGTGGCTGCGTCGCTGCCGGTCGTCTCGGGGGCGTAGGTCACGAAGATCTGGAGCTCGTTGTTCTTGAAGCCGGGGTCGCCCTCATTGATCGCGTCGTTGTGGGGGTTGAGCGTGAGGGGGCTGGATTCGCTGAAGGTGCCGTAGACCTCGGCGCTGACCTCGGCGCTGAACACGTCAGACTGGCCGGTGACCTCGTAGCCGTAGATCTCCAGGGGGTAGTTGCCGACGTTGCGGACGGTCACCAGCTTGCGGTTGGTGTTGCCTTCGCGGGCGGTGAAGGTCGCCTTGGGCGGGTCGGCCTCGATGTCCTGACGGAGCGACAGCGTGGTGATGAGGACCACGCCGTCCTGGGCGTTCTGGGCGTTCGAGTTGAAGCGAATGCTGCCCGTCAGCTCCTCCTGGCCCGTGGGGGTCAGCGAGAGCTCGCACGGGACCGTGTCACCGGCAGCGATTTCGAAGGCACCGGTGCCCTTGGAGCAGGTGAGCGAGAAGGCGGGGGCCGCGCTGAGCTCGACCGAGGAGATCTTGAGCAGACCGCCGGCCTCAGACGCGTTCTGGACGAAGAAGACCTCGCTGGTCGTCTCGCCGACGCGGGCGGAGCTGAAGCTGAGCTGGTTGGTGGAGAGGGAGATCTCGACCTTGGTCACTTCCGAGATGCTGCCGGACTTGTCGCAGGAGCAGGAGCTGCCGCTGCCGCCGATCACCATCAACCCGAGGAGGAGGGCCAACGCCCCACTTCGCCACATTCGATCCATGTCGATATCCCTGGAAAATACGATGTTGTTAGTCGTCAGGAAGGGAGGGGTTGACCGAACGACCTGCGCGCAAGGGTCACCCCGACGCTCAGCCAGGACCGCCATATCCTAAAGAAACGCCGGCCCCTCTGTCAAACCCTCGCGACGCCGCCGCTGCGGCACCCGCCCTTCCGAACCCGATCCGTCCATGGCACCGTCCCTCCTTACGGGCGCGAACGCTCTCCGGGTAGAAAAAGTGCGCAGCTGCCGCGACGGCGGCTCACGGCGCTCTACTGCGGCTCGACCGGATGCAGCCCGTCGCGCTCGAAGCGGCGCAGCAGACGGCGCAGGCGGGCGGACTCGCGAGGCTCGACCTCGTACAGGTTGCGCTGCTCACCGGGGTCGGCGGTCAGGTCGTACAGCTCCCAGGTGTTGTGGGTGAAGGAGTGGACCAGCTTGCGATGGTCATCGACGACGGCGACCTGATGTGAGTGGTTGTCGTCCTGCACCATCTCGGCGAAGATCGGGCGCTCAGGCAGCGGCTGACCGTACATCGCTGGCCAGAGGCTCGATGGACGGCCGGGCGTGGCCGTGTCCACGGGCTGCTCGCTCAGCGGCACCTGCTCCACGAGCGCCACGAGGGTGGCGTTGAGGTCGAGCAGGGAGATCGGCGCGTCGATGCGACTGGCCGGGACGCCGGGCGCCCGGATGATGACCGGCACGCGGAGCTGATCGTCCAGCAAAGACTGGCCGTGGTACTCGTAGCCGTGCTCCCCGAACCCCTCCCCGTGGTCGGAGTGGATGACCACGACCACCTCGTCATCGATCTGGTGTGCGGTGAGCCAGCGCAGGACACGACCGACCTGGCGATCGGTCCAGATGATCTCGGCGAGGTAGCGCTCCTCCTTGGTGTCGCCGGGAGTGAAGCCGGGGAGGCCACGGGGGTCGTCCTGGGAGAGGCTCTCGTGGGGGACGTAGGGGTGGTGGGGGTCGAGCAGGTGGAGCCAGAGCAGGAACGGCACACCGCCCTCCTTGACGAGCCGCTCGAGTTCGATGATGGCGAGGTCCGTGGCGTGATCGGCGTGCCAGAGACGATCCAGGTTCTCGCGAGCGACGTTGTGGAGGCGATCGAAGCCCTGCTCCCAGCCGTTGAGGTCCGACAGGTACCAGTGGCTGGCGACGCCGACGGTGCGGTAGCCGGCGTCGTGGGCGTGCTCGGCGAGGAGCTCGTTCGCTGGCAGGACCTTGACCCAGGCGTGGGTGGAGCGGTGGACCTCGGAGAAGTAGACGCCGGCCATCATGCTCGCCACCGACGCCTTCGTCATCGGCCCCTGCGCCCGCGCGTTCGTGAAGACAACACCGTCTGCGGCGACGGCGTCGATGTGGGGGGTGGGCGACGGCGTCCGGCCAAGGGCGCCAACGTAGTCGGCACGCAGCGTGTCCACGGTGATGAGGATGACGGACCGCCGCGGCACGGGGCGGGTCCACGGGTCGGGCGTCTCGGACTGCGGGATGGAGGGGATGGGGTCAGGGGCGGGGATGGAGGGCGACGTCGCGTGGGCGGCGGCCGAGGCCCCCTGGACGCGGGCTGCTTCGACCCGGTCCGCCGCGGCGAGCGCGACGCTGGACATGGCGAGATCGTCGCCGTCACAGTCCTCATCGATCGCGTTGCCGGCGATCTCGACGGCCGAGGGGTGACGTGAAGGCGCGTGATCGTCGCAGTCGCCACCGCCAAACACCGGGCTGTAGCCGTCGCCGTCAAGGTCCACGACCTGTTGCACCTGCTGCAGCAGGACGCCCGAGATCGGCGCGTGCTGGAGCGCGGCGGCGCGGGTGGTCTGAGCGCTGTCCAACCGGAAGGCAGCGAACGCCGTGCTCCAGAGGAGCAGCACCGCAACCACCGCCGCAGCCCGAAGCAGCAGCGGGAGCGCGGCCCGAATCGGGATGGCCGGCCGGTCGGCTCGCGGCTCGACCGCCAGGCGCAGCCCGGCCCAGAGCCCGACCCAACCCACCGCGAGCAAGGCCGTGCGGGCCAGCCGCAGCTCCAGCACCTCGGGCACGGTTATGCCGAGCCCCGTCCCCGCGAGGACGACCGCGGCGAGCGTCACGACGGCCACGGTCCGCCAGGGCGCGCTCCTCCTCAGGGCAGCGGCGACGCGCGGCCAGGCCACGCCGAGCGCTGCGCCTGCGGCCAGCGCAGGCCACGTCACCATCGCGACCAGGAGGATGAACAACAGGAGGCTGTCTCGAAGGGTCGGAGTAGATTGGCTGAAGTGGCCACCCACCAGCCCGTACTCCGCGCCGATGACGGCGACCGCGGCGAGTCCCCCGATCGCCGCCCCGGCGACGCAGCGCTCGAGCAGCCGACGGAGCTTCACAGCTCGGCGACCTGCCCCAGCGGCTCGGCCGATGGCTCCTCCGCTGCGGCGATCGCGCTGGCGACGAGCTGCGTGAGGTCGTCGATGGGGTAGGGCTTGGGCAGAAAGCCGAACGCGCCCGCCGCGGCGCAGCGCTGGCGCACGGCGTCGTCGGTGCGGGCCGAGACCATCACGACAGGCATGTGGCACAGGCCTTCGGTGGCGCGGACGCGCTCGAGCAGCTCCACGCCGTTGGTGTCGGGCAGGGTGTAGTCCAGCAACACAAGCGCCGGCCGCATCCTGGCGAGCGCGGCGAGCGTCTGGGCGCCCGTGCTGGCGATGGTCACCGCGTAGCCTGCCGTCTCGAGCACGAGGCGGGCGAACTCCGCGACGTCGGGCTCGTCGTCGACGACGAGGATGGGCACGGCACGCGGCTCGATGCGCGGCGGGATGGCGGTGATGTTGGAGATCGGCGCTGGCTCGACGGCTGCGACCTGCTCGCTGATCGGCAACCACACCGAGAACACCGTCCCGACGCCCGCCTCGCTGTTGACCTCGATCAGGCCGTCGTGGAGGCGGACGATCTCGTCCGTGATGGCGAGGCCGAGGCCGGTTCCGGTGCGCTCCGGTCGCTCGCCGGGCCGCGTGAAGAAGCGATCGAACACGCGTCCGATCGACTCTTTCGGGATGCCGCAGCCGGTGTCCTGAACGCGCAGCAGGAGCCAACCACCGCGGCGACGCACGATCGGCCAGTCGCCGCTGCGCCGATGCTGATCAGCCCGCGCACGGCTCATCCGCTGCTCCAGCCGCTCGGTCTCGCGCGCCGAGGCGTCGCGAAGGTAGAGGCGGACCTTGCCGCCGGCGTCGGTGAACTTCAGCGCGTTCCCGAGCAGGTTGGTGATGACCTGAGCGACCTTGAGCTGATCGGCGTAGACGAACAGCGGCGTGGAGGAGGACAAAGGCGCGTTATCGTCGTTGAGCCGGCGCAGCCTGAGGCTGATGCCCGCCTCGACAGCTCGGGGTCGCAGCATGTCGAGCACGTCGCGTCCCACCTGCGCCAGGTCGAACCGCCCCGCCTTGACCGACTCGCGATGCCGGCTCAGGCGGCTGTACTCGAGCAGGTTGTCGATCATCGCCACGAGCCGGTCGAGGTTGCGGATGATCGTGTCCAGCGCCTTGAGCTGCGCGTCGCTCATCTCGCCCAGATCCCCTCGGCGAAGCAGCTCGCCATAGCCACGGATCGACACGAGCGGCGTCCGCAGCTCGTGCCCCACGTTCGCCACGAGGGCCTCCCCCGGTCCCTCCTCCGCCGCGGGTATCTGCCGACCGGTCGCGCCGAGCTCCGTCGACATCACGGCCAGAGCGTGCTTGTCGGTATCTCTGGCGGGCGCATCGGGGCGCGCGGCGGTCAGGCGCGCCACCACGAAGAGGTACCGCGCCTCGGTGCCGGTGGCGCGCTCCGTGGTCCCCACCAGCGCGAGATCGCCAGGCAACAACAGCCGGCACTCACCGAGCTTCGCGCAGCGCTGAACCTCGCGGTGCAGGGCCGCGCCGTGCTCCAACCCCGCGGCGACGGACTCGAACCGCTCCCCTTGCTCCACGTGCCGCGCGATCCCGAGCAGCTGACGCGCCGACGGCGAGAGGTTGACGACGCACAGCCGCGCGTCGACCTCGAAGGTGCCGAGGCCCGCTTGCTCAAACAGCGCAGCGACCGGGGGGACAACGGGCGGCGGCTCCGACGACGCCACCAACCGTGTGAGCCCAAGCGCCGACAGGCCACCGAGCAACCCGGTGGCCAGCAGCGCGAGGAACACGGGCCCTGCGCTAAAACTCTCAAACCCGCTGCTTTGAGCAAGAAACAGAAGAACGTAAGCAAGCAGGGAGAGCGCGACGAAGGCAAGTACTACGACGGCACGTCGCACGTGAGTAGACCTCGTCCATCGACAACTGGAGACGGCACGGCGAACAGCGTCAAGACTCCGCAGCCCCGTCGTCCAGAAGGGAGGCTGCGGCTCGACGCCAACGACCAACGGGTTCAATCGTACATCCATACCGCAATCGTGTACAAGCGCATCTCGTGGATCTCCTCTATATGCGTCCACCGCATCGCCCACTGCACCACCCGCGCTGCCTCGCGACCGCCACGCCGACGCTCCCGACGGCGAACCGGGGATTGTGCGCCCGAGAGGCCGGTGTTACCTTCCGACGTCCTCGAGCGATCGCCGCTGCCCACGGCTCCTCCGTCGCGCCCGTGATCCCTCACGACCCCGCTGCACCGTCGCGCCCGACCCGCGTCTCAGACGTGCTCGGCGCGGCGGTCCCGCTCGACCACTCACGCACGCCCGGGCCGCATGCTCCGGGCGCCCTCCCCTGCCGCCCGAGGCCATCCTCATGACGCACCGTCCTCTCCTCGCTGCACGGGCCCCGGTCCCTCCGACCCTGCTCTGCGGCGGCCTGGCCGCCCTGCTGCTGCTCACCCTCGGCCTGTCCTCCGTGGCCGAGGCTCGCGATCCCTCCCTGAACCGCGCCGAGGCCCTGGCGGCCGAGGCGAAGAAGCTCGGCAACAGCCCCCTGGCGCTCGGCCCGGTGGGCGAGCTCGAGACGTGGATCCCGACGCTTGGACGCACCGACGCCACCCGCCTCCTCGATGGGCTCGCTCGGACCCGCCTGCACCCGCTCGCCGAGGCCCGCCTCCAGCGGCTGCGCTCCGCGCGCATGCTCGACGGCGGCGACCGCAGGGGCAGCGCGGCCCTGCTGCGCGCTCAAGGCTTCGTGCTGGACTGGGAGCTCGTCGGCCCGTTTCCGAACGAGGGCATGACTGGCCTTGACCAGGCCTTCCCGCCCGAGGCCGATCCCGCCTCCAACGCGCCCGCCGAGGGCCGTCGCGAGCCCGTCGCGTGGCGCCCGTTCGGCGACCGCCACTTCCTCGGACAGATCGACACCGAGGCCCTCGTCCGGCCCATCGATGGCTCCGTCGTCTACCTCGCCACCGTCCTGCACAACCCGAAGAAGCAGAAGATCGTGCTGCGCAGCGCCGCCAGCAGCGCCTACAAGGTGTGGGTGTCCGGTGGCCTCGTCATCAGCGTCAACGAGGACCCCGCGGGCGACTTCGACCGCGACGCGCACGGCATCGAGCTGCCGGCGGGCGACCACCTCATCCTGGTGAAGCTGGCCAACGAGGAGGGTGACCTCCTCTTCGACCTCCGCCTCACCGACACCGCCGGACGCGCGATCAAGGGGCTCACCACCGAGGCCTCCCCAGAGGCCCGCGCCGCAGCCGCCGCCCACCCCACCCCCGGCACCCTCTTCCTCCTGGATCCCCCCCTCCTGCTCTACCTCGCCGAGGTCCGCAAGCTCGACGACAAGAAGCTGGCAGAGCGATCGATCGCCATGGCCAGGGCCGCCAACCTGGCTACGCTGTACCGACCGGACGATGTGGGCGAGCCGGAGCTGGAGTTTCTGCGGCAGGCTCGCGACATCGCCCCGAACCCCGAGGTGCTGCTCGTGGCCAACGGGCTGCTCGAGGAGCAGTGGCGCCGCAAGGAAGCCATCGACCTCGCCTTCGCCAGCGCGCCGAACGACCCCATCGTGCGCTTGCGCAGAGCCCACACGACCTGGCAGTCGGCGGGCGATGGCCACCGCAAGGACGCGCTCAAGATGCTGGAGGCGCTCGTGGCCGACGCGCCCGACTTCGTCGCCGCCCACGTCCTGGCCACCCAGATGCTGCTCGACGAGGGCCTCGTCCAGAGCGCCCTCCATCGGGCCCTCGACCTCGCGCAGCGCTTCCCCGACTACCCCGCCGTCTGGCAAACGCTCAGCCTGGCCGCCGCCGACGCCCCGCTCGACGGCCGTGAGGGCGAGGCCTACGCCTCCAGGCTCCAGTTCGAGGCGAGCAACATCGGGCTCTACGGACCCTACGCGTCAATCCTCCTGCAGCAGGGCAAACCGGAGGCGGCGCGACAGCTCGTTCAGCGCGCCATGGCCACCCGGCCGGACATCACCGGCTTCTACGGGCTGCTGGCCGATATCGAGCGCGCCGCCGGACGGCTTCAGCCGGCCGAGGCCGCGATGCGGGAGATGACTGGACTGGTGCCGGGCGACGCGGGCTACTGGACCCGCCTGGGTGTCTTCCTGCTCGAGACGGGCAACCGCGACGGGGCCCTCGAGGCCATCAACCACTCGCTCGAGCTCGAGCCACAGAACGCCGACTTGAAGGCCTACAGGGAGTACCTCAAGCCTTCGGCGCCCGGACTCCACGAGGCCTTCGTGCTGCCGGTCCCGGTCCTGACCGACAAGGACGAGGCGCGCCTGTACAGCCACGAGGACCTCGTCCTGCTGCTCGACCAGAAGGTGACGCGCGTCTTCGACAACGGGCTCTCGAGCACCTTCGTGCAGCGCGCGATCAAGGTGCGCACCAGCCCCGGCGCGGCCGCCGCGCAGACCCAGTACATCACCTACACGCCCGGCGACGAGGTCGTCGACATCCACAAGGTGCGCGTCGTGCGCGCCGATGGCACCGTGCGGGAGACGTGGCAGACCTTCGAGCAGTCGATGAGCGAGCCCTGGTACAACCTCCACTACGACTACCGCGCCATGGCGATCGTCTTCCCTGACCTGACCCGCGGGGACACGATCGAGCTGCAGTACTCCATCAGCCAGACGGCTTCCAACAACGTGCTCGGCGACTACTTCGGCGACATGTGGTCCGTCCAGGGGAGCGAGCCCCGTTGGCGAAGCCGTTACGTGCTCGTCATGCCCGAGGGCCGCACCGTGGACGTCCGCGCGCCGCGCCTGCCGCACAAGGAAGCCCAGAAGACTCTGGACACGCCCGACGGCAAGCTCGTCGCGCGTTTCTGGGGCTTCGAGGAGGTGCCGCGCCTCGAAGATGAGCCGCAGAGCCCTGGCTTCACCGAACTCGGCGACTACATCCACGCCTCGACCTACAAGAGCTGGCAGGACCTGACAAGGTGGTACTGGAATCTGATCAAGGACCAGCTCGTTGTGGACAGCGAGATCCGTAAAGTGGTCAAGGATACCGTGGCGGGCCTCACAGACAGGAGGCAGATGGTCGGCGCCATTTACGACTACGTTGTCCAGAATACACGCTACGTCGGCCTTGAGTTCGGCATCCACGGCTACAAGCCCTACCGGACCACTACGTGCTTCCGGCGCCGGTTCGGCGACTGCAAGGACAAGGCGTCGCTCATCAAGGTCATGCTGGAGGAGGCCGGCATCCCCGCCAACATCGTGCTCACCCGCACGCGGCGCAACGGCGCCATAGACGGCGCCCCGGCCAGCCTCCAGATCTTCGATCATGCCATCACCTATGTGCCGGAGTTCGACCTCTTCCTCGACGGGACCGCGGAGTATTCGGGCAGCGGGGAGCTCCCCTGGGGCGACCAGGGGGTCCAGGTCGTCGTCGTCGAGAACGGCGGCCACAGCACCTTCCGCACGACGCCCATCCACCCGGCCTCCAGCAACACCAGCACCCTCGACTTCACCGTGGACCTCGACGCTGCCAGAACCCGCGTGGACGTCAAGGGCGAGGTCACCGGCGACTTCGCCGCGGGCTGGCGGCAGCGCTATCAGACCGTCGAGACCCGCAAGGAGGTCTTCCTTCAGACGCTCGGCCAGGACTTCGCCGGCGCCCGCATCGAGCGCCTCGATCTCTCCGACCTGTCGAAGCTCGAGCAGCCGGTCAGCATGAGCTACCAGTTCACCGGCGCAAGGCTCACCGAGGTCTCCCCGGCCGGCCTCCGCCTGCTGCCGGCGCTGCGCCCGGCCCGGCTGGCCCAGCGCCTCGCGACCCTCGCCACCCGCACCCTGCCGCTCGAGCCCGGCTTCCCCTTCGTCGACGACGAGACCTTCCACATCACCCTGCCGACGGGCTGGAAGGCCGGCCAGCTGCCTGCAGCCACCCGCATCCAGAGCCCCTTCGGTGACTTCAGCTTCGAGATCAAGGCCGGCCCCGACAAGGGGGGCCGAGCCACCCTCGAGGCGCACATGCGGCTCCAGCTCGACGCTCACCGCGTGGACGTCGCCGACTACGCGGCGTTCCACGCCTGGCTCCAGAAGATTGACCGCACCCTCGAAACCGCCGTGGTCGCGCCCAGGCGCTGACCCGAGAGCGTCCACATGAGAAGCCGTTCGAAAAATATATGCCTTGTTTCCTCGTATCTTCTGTCCCCAGGTGTGTCTTCTGCTCGGTCATGGGCCTCTGGGCCCACTCCCTCCCATCAGACGCCACCTGGGACCAGAATCTACGTCGGATCCATCGGCATCTATTTTCCGAATGGCTTCTGACACCCGCCGTCACAGGCTGCATGATGACCCACACACCTCGACCTCTGGCGCTGCGATCGCTCCTCCTCGCCGCGATCCTCCTGACCTTCACCGCCTGCACCGGGGCGCAACGCGTGGCCGACCGCCCCGTCGGGCCGCCGCCGTTCGGCCCCGATCTCCGGCCCCAGGGCATCGACGCCCGCGACGACAACCCCTGGCAGCGCTGGGCCGTCGCCAGCGACACGTCCGGGGCTGAGGCGGCGTTCTCGCTGGCCTTCGACGGCGCGCCTGACGCGCTTTCCCGGTTCGGACGCGCCGAGGTCCGGCTGCACCAGGCCTCCTTCGAGGACGGCTTCGCCGATCACCTCGCGTTGCTGCGCACCACCCCCGAAGATCCGCTCGCCCGATGGTCCGCCATACGCCTGTGGCAGCTCCGCGACGTGGTGCCGACCTGGTCCGAGGACGTGGCCGGCGTGCTGTCTGCGCTGGAGGGCAAGCAACTGGACCCCGCCACCCGCGGCTACCTCGGCTTCCTCGCCCTCCACGTCGCCTACGCCCGATCTCGCCAGACCGGCACCCCGACCGTCTTCGACGGCGCGCCGCTCGGCTTCGCCCAGCCCTGGACCCTGATAGAGCCGCTGACCGTCTTCCCCTACGAGGGCTGGGATCGCGCACTGGATCCCATCGGCGATGACCCCGTGCTCGCCGAACAGGTCAAGCTCGCCGGCTACACCCGAAAGGTCCGACCGGTCGTCTTCGATGGGCCCGGTGGCACCGTGCAGTTCCAGTTCACCGGAGCCCACCTCCTGGAGAGCTGGATGAGCCTCGAGGCCGACACCGAGGTGGTCGCGCAGCTCTACACCGAGTCCCGCGCCGAGGTGAAGCTCGACGACACCGTCCTGTTCGCGCGACCGCCCCTGAGCGGCGTGACCCAGCGACGGTTCGGCGAGGTGATGACGCTGGGCAAGGGGGCCCACCGACTGCGGGTGAAGGTGGGCACCACGACCGGCAGCGAGAGCTTCACGTTGCTGCTGACCCCCACCGACGGTCGGCCGCTCGCCGCGACCTTCACCGCCCGGCCAGCCTCGGCGAGCCCGACGCTCGGGACCCTGACCCGCGCCGCGGCCGCGCCAACCGCGACCTTCTTCCCCGACCTCGATCTGGACGGGGCCTACGGGCACCCCATCCTGCTGTGGCTGCTCGCCGTGGCCTCGCAGGAGGTCGGCGATCTCGCCACCGCGCGCGACGCCCTCACCCAGCTCCAGGACCGCACCCCGCGCTTCCCCATGCTGCCCATGACCTGGGCGCGCGTCGCGCAGGAGGACGCCGAGGCGGCACCCCAGACGCGGCTGGAGCGCGCGCTCGGCTTCTACCGCGAGGCGGCCAACCTCGACCCGGCCGCCCTGGCCGCCCGGCTGGAGCTGGCCACCCTGCTGAGCGACCTCGGACAGACCGACGAGAGCCTGACCCTGCTGGACGCGCTGGAGCAGGAGCGGCCGACCAGCTTCATCGTCGACTGGACCCGCTTCCAGCACTACCGCGACAAGGGCTGGACCGCGCAGGCCCAGGAGGCGCTGCGACAGGCGATGGCGGTGAACCCCTCGGACTGCCGGCTAGTCAACGCCCAGTGGGAGCAGTGGGAGCGCCTCCAGAACAAGCCCGCCGAGGAGGATCTCCCGCCCGAGTTCTTCGGCTGCGACACCACCTGGGAGCAGCTCGCCCGCACCTACGACGTGCCCCGCGGCGCCTTCGACAAGGCCCTGAGCCGGTTCGACGTGCTCGCGGCGCGCAACCCTGGCCTCATCGCCTACCAGCTGCAGCGCGCGACGCTCCTGCGCCGGCTCGGCAGGTCCGAGGAGGCCCAGCGCCTCTACGACGCCATCGCCGCGGTCAGCAACGATCCCTCCGAGATCCGCCTCCAGCAGACCGACGCCCTCGTCGCAGACGGCAAGACGAAGGAGGCCGAGCGCCTCCTCACCCGGCTCCTGAGCACGGCCCCAGGCGACTACAGCCTCCGCCGCCGCCTTGATGAGCTCCAGCGCAGCCCCGTCCTCGCCGAGCTCCGCGTCGACGGCGACGCGATCATCAGACGCTACCTCGAGCACCCGCTCGGCGAGGACGCCAGCGCCGCGTACGTGCTCGACTACGCCGGGACGCGGGTCTATGAGGACGGGGCCAGCCTGACCGTCACGCACAATATTATTCGCGTTAACAACAAAGACGGCATTGATCAGTTCGGAGAGGTTGAGATACCAGGCAATGCGCTGCTGTTGATGGTGCGGACGTTGAAGCCGGACGGCCGGGGCCTGGAGCCCGAGTTCATCGAGGGCAAGCCGACCATCTCCATGCCCAACCTCGAGCCCGGTGACTTCATCGAGTACGCCTACCTCCAGGGCGAGGACGCCGGCCTGTTGCGCAGGGATAGCTATCGCGGATTCCGCTTTTATTTCAACATCTTCGACGCCCCGCTGCTGCACAGCGAGTACGTCATCGAGCTGCCCGCCAGCTTTGAGCCGGTCATCGATGTACGCAACGGCGCCCCCACCCCCACCGTCACCGAGCGCGACGGCTTCAAGCGGTACCGCTTCCTCGTCGAGGAGGGCCCACGCGCGTCGGCCGAGCCGAACGCCGTCGCGGGCGCCGAGTTCCTCCCCTCGATCCGGGTCGGCCACCACACGGCGCTGGTCGACTACCAACGCGCCTGGCGCGATCAGATGCTCGCGAACACCGAGCCCACCGACCGCCTCCGCCGGATCGTCGCGTCGATCCGCGCCGCGGTGGCCAGGGCCGGCGAGGTGAGCCAGCTGCGCCTCGCCCATGTCCTGTACGACGTCGTGATCGCGACGCTCACTGACGACGACTCTGGCCTGTTCGCCCAGCCTGCCGCCTACGTCGTGACCGCCACCTCAGGCGACCGACTCATCGTCCTGAAGACCCTCTACGACATCGCGGGCATCGACAACGAGGTCGTCATCGCCCGCACCTTCGGCTCCGACCCCACCGACAGCTCCGTCCCCGAGATCGAGAGCTACACCCTCGCGGTGCTGCACGCGCGCGTCGACGGCGAGGATCTCTGGCTCGATCCAACGAACAACCACACGCTGTTCAGGTACATCAACCCCATCATCCAGGGCGCGGACGGCCTCACCCTGGCGGCCGTCGACGGCTCGGGCGCCGAGGCCGACAAGGCGCTGCACGTCACCGTCCCGCGGCTCGACCCGGGCACCGACCAACACGACGTCGACCTCCGCATCGTCATCGACGCCAACGGGGACGCGACGGGCACCGCCACCGAGTCCTTCCTTGGGGCCGACGCCGCCCTCTACCGCCGTATCTTTGACCGCTACACCGACCGCGACAAGCTGCGCCAGGACTTCGCCCAGGGCATCGCCGAGTCGTTCCCCGGCGCTCGCATCGACACCTTCGAGATCAAGAACCAGAAGAACCCCGGCGCGCCCCTGAGCATCACCTACACCTTCGTCAGCCCTGGCCTCGCCCGCGTCGACGGCAAGAGCCTCGTACTTGACCGGGTGCAGCTCCCGGCGTCCCTGTCGTCGACGTGGGCCACGCTGCCCGAGCGCAAGCTGGCGATGAACATCCTCGAGGCGATGCACATCACCTTCAGCATGCGCTACACCTTCCCGGAGGGCTACGCCGCGACCAGCCTCATCCAGACGGTGAACACGCAGACCCCGTTCGGCTCCTATCGCCAGGACACCTTTGAAGTGGGGGGCGGAAACACCGTACGATGCAAGCGGACCGTAGTCCTTCCCATCCAGCGCGTCGCGCCGGAGGACTACCCCGCGTTCCGCTCCTTCGCTCAAGAGGTCGACCAGGCCGACCGCATCCACCTCAAAGCCACGCCCCGGTGATGCCCGTGCGATCCCACACCTTTGCTCCGCTTCATCGCCCCGCCGTCCTGCTGGCCACGCTCGTTGCCCTGGCTGTCGGTCTCGTCGCCCTGCCCTCCCACGCGCAGGGCAAGAAGGCGAAGGTCACCGACGCCAAACGGCTCGACTTCAAGGTGCCGCTGATCCCCCCCGGCGCCATCACCGTTGACGGCTTCGTCACCGACTGGGAGGGCATCGCCCCCATCGAGTCGTCGGCGCTGACCAGCGGCGAGCACGAGTATGACTGGACCGGCGTCAAGGACTGCTCCCTGGTCGTCCAGACCCAGTACGACCGCGACATGCTCTACCTCGCCATCCAGGTCCGCGACAACGTCGTGACCGGCAAACGGGGCAGCAAGCCCGGCGACCACGTCGAGGTCTGGATCGACGCCGGTGAGATCGCCAGCAAGAGCAAGGGCGGGCGCATGCGCATGATCCGCTTCGCGCCCGGCAAGCTCGCCGATGGCGGCAAGCCCGACGTGCAGTGGGGCTACCCCAAGACCCTGCGCGGCACCCCGAACGGCCTCCTGATCGACGGCGCCATCCGCAAGGACGGCTACTTCTTCGAGGCGGGCATCCCCATCCGCGAGCTCGGCAACCCGCCGCCGGGCCTCGAGCCCTTCGGCATCGCCGTCATCGCCCGCGACCACGACTACGACGACCCCGGCGAGTCCGAGGCCTCGATCTCCACCGCCCCCTTCGACGCCAAAGGCAAGCGCGATCCCAAGACCATGGGCGCGATGGAGTTCTCCGGCATCGATGGCGTCAAGAACGGCATCTACCGCATCCTGCCCCAAGCGCGCGGCCAGAAGGTCGTCGCGCAGACCCTCGTCGACGTTGGCGGAGACGACCGCCGCGAGTGGGTCCAGCTGGTCGGCCGCTACCTGTCCATCTCCGGGGTCGGGCTCGGCGACGGCGAGTATTACTACTTCGAGCTCCCCTTTCTGCCTGGCACCGAGTACGACCTCGAGTTTCAGGACGTCACCGGTGACGGAAAAGCGGAGATGATCGTCCACTACACGCTCAACGTGCAGTCGCCCAGGGGTCCGGTGAAGCAGGAGCTCGTGGCGATCTACCACTTCTATCTCGACCGCATCAAGCTCGTCTTCCACCAGGAGCTCGTCAACCACGGCGGTGGCTGGACCCTCGAGAACGGCTTTGCCATCAAGTCAGGCAAGAAGGGCAAGCCCGCCGAGATGACCGTCACCCTCGGAAAGACCGAGGGCTCCGTCAACGCCTCCAACTACGCCGACGCCGACGACGACCAGATCGTCGACTACGAGCGCATCCTCCTGCCCTGGGAGGACGAGAAGGTCCGAAAGTTCGTCTGGGAGACCAGCCAGTTCATCAAGAAGCTATGACGCTGTCGGCCTCCGCCATCGCCGCTCTCGTCGACGAGATCGCCCCGCGCCTCGACCGCGGCGTCCTGCGCCGGGTCTACGCCGCCAGCGTCGACACCCTCGTGCTCGAGGTCCGCACCCCCGGCCAGAACGTCCACCTGCTCGTCTCCCTCGACCCTGGACTCGGTCGCCTCCACCTGACAGGCGGCAAGCCCGACCAGCCCCCCGAGCCACCTCCGTTCGTCATGCTCCTGCGCAAGCACCTCGTCGGCGCCCGCGTCGCGGGGCTGTGCCAGGTGGCCGATGACCGCGTGGTCCGCCTCGACCTGCTCGCCTGGCCCCCCGATCGCGACGAGGTCGAGGACGCCGAGCCCGGCCCCGTGGCCCTCGTCTTCGAGCTGGCCGGTCGCCACGCCAACGCCTTCCTGCTCGGCCCCGACGAGACGGTCACCGGCGCCTGGCACCCCGATCACTCCGAGCGCCGCCCCATCGCCCCCGGCGCGGTCTGGACTCCCCCGCCGCCCCCGCCCACCTCCGTCCCCACCGACGATCCCCTCGCCCTGGCCACCCTCCCGCCGGACGGCGCACGATCGGCCGCCGTCGAGGCCGACACTGATCGTGAGCGCCAGCGCCAGCAGGGAACCCTCGTCGCCCGCGCCCTGCTCAAGCGCCTCCAGTCGACCACCGCGACCCTCAAGCGCCGCATCGCCGCCGTCGAGAAGGACCTCTCCCGCGCGCAGGAGGCCCAGCGGTTCCGACGCTGGGGTGAGCTCCTCCAGTCCGCCCACGGCAAGGTGGCGCGCGGCGCCACCACAGCCCGCGTCCCCGACTATTACGCCGACGGCATGCCCGAGGTCGACGTCCCCCTCGATCCCGCCCTCGACCTCGAGGCCAACATCGCCCACTACTTCCGCCGCTACCGCAAGTTCCGCGACGCCATCGGCCCCATCGAGGACCGCCTCCTGGCCGACTACGACCGCCTCGACGACCTGCACACCGCCACCATCGAGGCCAACGACCTCGCCTTCGCCGCCACCTTCGGCCGCGTCGGCCGCATCGCCCCCCTGGCCCGCACAGACCTCGCCGCCCCCCAAGCCCTCGCCGCCCTGCTCGCCCTCGGAGACCAGCTCCAGGCCGCAGGCACCCTCCCCGCCCCGCGCCCCCCGGCCCCGAGGCGCGCCGACGCCGCCGCCTCCCGCGACCTGCCCTACCGCGCGTTCACCAGCAAGACCGGCAAGCCGATCCTCGTCGGCCGCGGCGACAAGCACAACGACGCCCTCAGCATCAAGGTCGCCCGCGGCAGCGACCTCTGGCTCCACGCCCGCGATCTGGCCGGCGCCCACGTCATCGTCCGCCTCGACCGCCACGAGGAGGTCGATCATGAGACCCTCCTCGACGCCGCCAACCTCGCCGCCCACTACTCCCGCGGCAAGACCGACACCCTCGTCGACGTCCAGTACACCCGCGCCAAGCACGTCCGAAAGCCCAAGGGCTACCCGCCGGGCATGGTCACCGTCGCCGAGGGCCGCACCATCGCCGTCCGCCCCGACCCCGACCGCATCGCCCGGCTGTTCGCCACCAGCTGACCCGGCCCGAAATGGCGCCTGATCAGACCCTTCGGGCATGTCCAACGTTGAAGGCGTGTTGACGTCACCGAACCTGCCAGGGAGGACCCCATGAGCTTCGTCTTTGCCCTCGTCACCGCCAGCATTCTCTCGCTCCTCAACGCCTTCATCCTGAAGGTCTACGTCGACAAGCACCGCCCGTTCGAGATCAACACCTACGGTCGCGCCATGAAGGTGTCCTCCGGCGTGGCGTTCGGCAGCTGGGCCCTGTCGTTCATCCCCTGGGTGGGCTGGCTGCTCGGACCGATCCTGTGGTTTGTCGTCGTGCGCGAGCTCTACAAGCTGGATGCCAGACGCAGCCTGATCCTGTTCCTGATCCAGGCCGTCTCCTCGGCCATCGCCGGCGGCCTGCTGTGGCTCGGCTTCTGGCTGATCTGAGCCTGCCCGAACGGTTGACACCTCCTCACCGCCCCTCCATCCTCGTGCGCACTTCACGGCGCACACGCGCCCTTGTCAGCGAGGTCCACGGACGATGGGGAAGATACCATCACCGCGACCATCGACCGCCGCTTCATCGACGGCTTCCAGGGCGGCATCCTCGCCCGCGTCGTTCGCGACGTGATGGAGACCCCTGGCAGCTCGACGGTGAGCCCGCCGCAGCAGACGACGCCCGCGCGTCCCCCAGGAGCCCGCATGACCGACTCGCGCCCGCTCAGCCACTGGGGCTGGGGCTACGCCGACAAGTTCCCCGACCGCGCCGCGCGCCAGCAGCTCGGCCAGCTGCTCCAGGTCGTGCTCGGCTTCGCCCCGGACACCCTCGACGACCCGGTCCCCCTCGACGCCATCGAGCTGCCCCCATCCCGCATCACCCCGCCAGCCGCCCTGGCCGCCATGGTGAGCGCGACCACGGCCACGCGTGCCTCCCACACCTGGGGCCGCAACTTCGCCGACCTCGTGCGGGGCTTTCGCGGCGACTTCTCGGCGGCGCCGGACCTTGTGGCGACGCCTGGCTCCGAGCAGGACGTGGTCGCGCTGCTCGACTGGTGCGCCGAGGCGAACATCGCCTGCATCCCCTACGGCGGTGGCACCAGCGTGGTCGGCGGCGTCGAGGCCCGGTTCGACCGCACCTTCGCCGGCGCGCTCTGCATGGACCTGCGCCGACTCGACCGGGTCCTCGAGGTCGACCCCGTCTCGCGGCTGGCCCGCATCCAGGGCGGCGCCACTGGCCCGGTGCTCGAGGCCCAGCTCGCCACCCACGGCCTGACGCTGCGGCACTTCCCCCAGTCCTTCGAGTTCTCCACCCTCGGGGGCTGGGTGGCCACCCGCGCCGGCGGCCACTTCGCCACCGTGTACACCCACATCGACGAGCTCGTCGCCAGCCTGCGCGCCGTGACGCCGGCCGGCACCGTGGCGACCCGCACGCTGCCCGGCTCGGGCGCCGGCCCCGACCCCAACCGCCTGATGATCGGCTCCGAGGGCGCCTTCGGCGTCATCACCGAGGCCACCATGCGCGTCCGGCCCAAGCCGGTCTTTCGCGCGCAAGTATCTGTACGATTTAAGGATTTCAACAACGCCGTGGCGGCCACCCGCGACCTGGCCCAGAGCGGACTGTTCCCGGCCAACTGCCGCCTGCTCGACAAGCGCGAGGCGGCCATGCACCAGGTCGTCCAGGACGGCAGCCACGTCCTGATCGTCGCCTTCGAGTCCGCGATGCTGTCCGTGGCGGGTCCGCTCGAGCAAGCCACCCACCTGTGCCGGCTGCACGGCGGCGCGCCCGACGCCCCGAAGATCGTCGAGCCACGCGCCGAGGCCGAGCGCGGCGCCGACTCCGCAGGCGCCTGGCGCGAGGCCTTCATCAACGCCCCCTACCTGCTCAACACCCTCGTCTCCCTCGGCATGGTCGTGGACACCTTCGAGACCGCCTGCACCTGGTCAACCTTCGACGCCCTCCACGACGACGTCATCCGCTCGGTGCGCGCGGCGATGAAGGAGGTCTGCGGCGCAGGGCGGTTGAGCTGCCGGTTCACCCACATCTACCCCGACGGTCCGGCCCCCTACTACACGTTCATCGCCCCTGGCCGCCGCGGCAGCGAGGTGGAGCAGTTCCTGACGATCAAGGCGGCGGCGTGCGAGGCCCTCGCCCGCAACGGCGCCACCATCACCCACCACCACGCCGTGGGGCGGCTCCACCAGCCCTGGTATCTCCGCGAGGTCTCGCCGCTCGTCCGTCAGGCCTTCCTTGCGGCGAAGCAAACCTTTGATCCGCAAGGCGTCTTGAACCCCGGTGTGCTGTTTGATGCCTGACCCCAACCACCCGAGACGCCCCGCCCGGCGGTGGCGACGCTATCTCTGGTACGCCCTGATCCCCTTCGGCGCGACGACCCTGGCAGCGTCCGGGCTCGACCTCTACGGCCAGCGCGCCGTGCCCGTCGGTACCTACGACGCCATCGTCGTCGCGGGCTGTCGCGTGACGCCCGAGGGGTTGCCGTCGGAGCCGCTGATCCGACGCACCGAGGAGGCGGTGACGCTCTGGCAGCGCGGGGTGGCGCCCAAGATCGTCTTCACTGGCGGCGTCGGGGACAACCCACCCGCCGAGGCCGTCGCGGCGGCCATCCATGCCCGCGCCATGGGGGTGCCCGAGGACGCCATCGTCATCGAGGATCGGTCGACCTCGACCGAGGAGAACGCCAGCGAGACGGCGCGCCTCACCGGCGCTCGCCGCGTCCTGGTCGTGACGGACAACTACCACGTCTTCCGGGCGCGCCGCGTCTTTGCACGGCACTTCGCAGAGGTCGACGCGGTCGGTGTGGACTCGGCCTGGGACACGCGGGCCCGAGGCGCGCTGCGCGAGGTGACCGTCGTCACGGTCTACGGTATACTCGGCCGCCTTTGAGCGTCCGCGCCCTGCCCTGGAGCCCCCCATGGACCCACGCCCCGCCAGCGACACCGCGCTGATGGTGACCGCCTACCGTGCCCGCGCCACCGCCCGCCGCGCCCCGATCTGCCACGACCCGTGGGCCGCACGTCTGGCCGGCGCCCGTGGCCTCGAGCTGGCCGACGCCCTCGACGCCACCCAGCGCCACATGGAGCTCTGGATCGCCCTGCGCACAGCCCACCTCGACCACCTCGTGCGCCGCTTCCTCCGCGACGGCGCCATCCGCCAGGTGGTCATCCTCGGCGCGGGCATGGACACACGCGCCGCCAGGCTGGCAACAGACGGGGTCCGCTTCTTCGAGGTGGACGCGCCAGCCGCGCAAGCGCGTAAGCGACAGGCGGTGGCGAACCTCAACGACTACCCCCTCGCCGCGACCACCTGGGCGAGCTGCGACTTCGAGCACGAGGACTTCCTCGACCGCCTCGTGGCCGAGGGCTTCGATGCCGCCAAGCCCGCCCTGTTCCTGCTCGAGGGCGTCGTCTGCTACCTCACCGAGGCCGCCGTGCGCGCCACGCTCGGACGCATCTCCACCGCCACGGCGCGCGGGAGCTACGTCGCCTTCGACGTGCTCACGCGCCGCATGGTGGAGCGCCAGCGCATCGGCCGCTCGCAGGAGCTGGTCGCCATGATCGACGGCATCGGCGAGCCCTTCCAGTTCGGCACGAACGACGCGCTGCCGCTGCTGGCCGAGCTCGGCTTCGGCTTTGTCCGCA
>Ga0100377_1001351_pt1 | contig 21235 bp, 18 predicted proteins | sample CryGeymeta201501_FD_83664 | JGI IMG/M metagenome (GOLD analysis project Ga0100377, IMG submission 83664) | Groundwater microbial communities from Crystal Geyser aquifers in Utah, USA - Crystal Geyser metaG 2015-01 | ecosystem: Environmental > Aquatic > Deep subsurface > Groundwater | place: USA...
CTACATTTATTCTCGATTTTTATATGTTGATAAACATAATATAGGAGGTCTTAAAATGACAACAATCATAAATAATTATTATTTAGATTCATTCTAAATTGTATTAATTTTTATCATTTCATATTAAAAAATAAGGTATTCTATTAATTTTGGCACTCATTTAATAATTAATTTTACGAAATAATTGTAACTATTTTATTATGAGCAAGATATCCAAAATGATAAGTGGAAGAGTACTCTTAAAAGCAACTTTATTTAGCCTTTCTTTTTTATTCTTTCAATTATTTATATATTCTCAAGAAAAAACGTTAGATGGGTCCAAAATTTTTAAAGTAAATTGTGCGGCATGTCATAGTGTTGGAAGTAATAAAGTTGTAGGGCCCGGTTTACAAGGTATAACTGAAAAAAGGACAAGAGAATGGTTAGGAAAATGGATTGCAAATTCTGGAGAATTTATTGCTTCTGGTGATGCAGATGCTCAAGCAATATTTGCTGAATTTAATAGTATTCCAATGCCACCTCAAGCAGTTAGTCCTGAAGAAATTGATGCTATTTTGGAGTACATCAAAAATCCTACTGCTGGAGAGCCTGTTGTGGCAGATGCTGCACCCACCGATCAAACTAATGTTGTTGTAGAACCAGACAATTCAATTCTATTGTATGTGTTAGGGGTATTGTTTCTATTGCTCCTCATATTAGTGATTGTACTTGTTCGACTTAAAATAGCAACCCAAAAATCTCTTGCAAAAGATGAAGGAAAAGTATATAACGGTCCAGATTCTGTAATAGGCGATATTAAAGCTATCATTAAAAAGAATCCTAAGTTAATGGTTGTTTTTATTATCATTTTTATTTTCGGTGGATTAGTTAGCTTAATGGATGGGGCTTTTCAAATAGGCGTTCATCAAGGTTATAAACCTGAGCAACCTATTAAATTTTCGCATCAAATTCATGCTGGTTTAGACAAAATAGATTGTAATTATTGCCATTCTAGTGCTCGTCATAGTAAAACATCAGGAATTCCTTCTTTAAATGTTTGTATGAACTGCCATAAAGCCATTGACGGTTCTAATGGTAAAACATTTATGTACAATGGAACGGAATATTCTATGACAGAAGAAATTCAAAAATTATATGATTTTCTTGATTACAATAAAGATACTCAAATTTATGGTAACCATCCAAAACCTGTAAAATGGATTAAAGTACATAATTTACCTGAACACGTTTTCTTTAGTCACGAACAACATGTTACTGCTGGTAAACAACAATGCCAGGCTTGTCATGGGCTTGTACAAGAAATGGATGTCGTTGCACAAGATGCCCAATTAACTATGAAATGGTGTATTGAATGTCATAAAGCAACTGCAGTTGCTACAGAAGGTAATGGTTATTATGATGATATGCATGCTAGAATGACTCCTGAGTTTAAAGAAAAAGTACTTGCCGATGGTAAATTAACTGTGGATGAAATTGGTGGTTGGGAATGTGCAAAATGTCATTATTAAAATAGTTAAAAATTAAGCTTTAAAATAAGATATGGCTAATTCAAAAAAATACTGGAAAGGTTTAGAACAATTAAATGAGGCTCCTCAGTTTTTAGAAGCTAGTAAAAATGAATTTCCAGAAGAAATACCAGTAGATGAATTTTTAGGTGATAAAAATTCTTTAGAAAGTTCTTCAACTACTAGAAGAGATTTTCTTAAATATTTAGGATTTGGTGTTGCTGCAGCTTCATTAGCATCCTGTGAATCTCCCGTTACAAAAGCAATTCCTTACCTTAATAAACCAGAAGAAATTACACCAGGCAAAGCAAATTACTATGCCTCAACCTATTTTGATGGTAATGATTATGCTCCAATATTAGTTAAAACTAGAGAAGGTCGTCCAATTCATATTGTTGGTAACACACAATCTTCCTTAACAAAAGGAGCAGTAAATGCGAGAGTTAACTCTTCTGTTCTTTCCTTGTATGATGGAAATCGTTTAAAAGAGCCAATGATTAATGCTGTGGCATCAGATTGGGCAACCATTGATGCTGCTATCATTAAAGATTTACAAAATTCGACTAACATTAAAATACTATCAAGTACCATTATTAGCCCTTCTTTTACAACAATAATTAGCGAATTTATTGGAAAAAAAGAATTAGATGAAAAAGGAAATATAAGAGGTTATAATGCTAGTAATTGGGTTCGATATGACGCAATTTCTTACTCTGGAATCATAGAGGCAAATGTAGAGTCTTTTGGGCAAAATCTTTGTATTCCTACTTATAACTTCAAAAAAGCAAAAACCATAGTGAGTGTTGGTGCTGATTTTATGGGTAATTGGTTAGATGCATTAATGTATGTAAACGATTATGCACAAACTAGAAAACCAGAAAACGATTGGATGTCAAAACATTTTCAGTTCGAAGCCAACATGTCTTTATCTGGGTCTAATGCTGATGTGAGAACTCCAGTAAAGCCTTCCGAATATGGAGCAATTGTGGCTGGCATTTATAAAGCAATTGGTGGTAATATTAATGCTCCAAAAACTGCTTATGATAATCAAATCAAAAAAGTTGCTAAAGCATTATTAGCAACTAAAGGAGAATCAATAGTTATTTGTGGCTCTAATGATAAAAATGTACAAGTTCTAGTGAATGCAATAAACAACTTACTAGGCAATTATGGTAATACAATAAGTTTTGATAAAAGTTCGAATACAAAACTAGGATTGGATAGCAGAGTTGCTGAATTAGTTGCCGATATGAATGCAGGTAAAGTCGATGCTATATTAATTTATGGGATTGACCCTGTATTTACTATGGGAGATGAATTTAAAGCTGCTTTAGGAAAAGTTAAAACAACTATTTCTTTTGCTTCAAAAATGAACGATACAGCCGCAGCTTGTAAATACGTTTGTCCAACTCATCATCAATTGGAATCTTGGAGTGATGCAAATCCAGTAACAGGATATTATTCTTTAGGTCAACCAACAATTTCTCCATTATTTAATACTCGACAAGCTGAGGAAAGTATCTTAGTATGGGCAGGAAATAAAACTACCTACTACGATTATATTAAACAGTTTTGGGAGAAATTTATTTTTCCTCAGCAATCAGCTAGTTTATTTTTTACAGATTTTTGGAATAAATCTTTAGAATCTGGTGTGGTTGAAATTCCTTTAAATCCTATTATCAGTGTTGAAAATTTTGTATTCAATGGAGATGTTGCAAAAGCTGTATCTGCAATTGCAGCTATCAAAGGTGGTGAATTAGAAATTGAATTAACACAAAATATTGCAATAGGAGATGGAGTAGGTGCTGATAATCCTTGGTTACAAGAATTGCCCGATCCGATTACAAAAATAACTTGGGACAATTATGTAACCATGAATCCATCCGAAATGGAGGCAAAAGGATACAACACCCATTTTGGACAAGAAGAAGCCATGAATGTTGTAAATGTTACTGTAAATGGAAAAACAGTAAATAATTTACCAGTAATTGCTCAGCCTGGTCAAGCAAAAGGAACTATTGGCTTGGCTTTAGGTTATGGTAAAAAAGTTGGAAATATAGCCGAGCTTGTTGGTAAAAACGCATACCCATTAGTGGCTTCTACTAAAGATGGAATTTCTTATTATGGAGCGGCTACTTTAACTAATGTTGAAACAACAGAACCTTATCATATTGCTTGTACACAAGTACAACACACCATAATGGGTAGAGAAGCAATTGTTAGAGAAACAACCATTGATGTATATAAAGAAGGAAATAAAGAAGAATTTAATCCAACCCCTGTAATTGAAGTTAGCGAAGGTGGTAAATTGGTTGAAAAAGAACTAAAAGCATTCAATCTTTGGGGTGATCAACCAGTAGAAAATATTGGTCACCGATGGGGAATGTCAATAGATTTAAATACATGCACAGGTTGTAGTGCTTGTGTTACTTCATGTATTGCCGAAAATAACATTGCAGTTATTGGAAAAGATGAAGTAAGAAGAGCAAGAACGATGCATTGGATGAGAATAGACAGATATTACGCAAGTACTTACCAGAATGTTGGAGATATTGAGGGAACTTTAGAAAAAACAAAAGAAGCTACTGGAAAAGGAACAACATTTTCTTATCAAGAAATGGAATCTCCCGCAGATAACCCAATGGTTATTCATCAGCCAATGATGTGCCAACATTGTAATCATGCTGGATGCGAAACTGTTTGTCCAGTTGCCGCAACAACTCATAGCAACGAAGGATTAAATATGATGGCATATAACCGTTGTATTGGAACAAGATATTGTGCCAACAACTGTGCGTATAAAGTAAGAAGGTTTAACTGGTATAATTACACAGCTTATAAATTATTTACAGATTTTAATCCATCACAAGATGATTTAGGAAGAATGGTTTTGAACCCTGATGTAGTTGTTAGAACAAGAGGGGTAATGGAAAAATGTAGTTTATGTGTTCAACGAATTCAAGCAGGGAAATTAGAAGCAAAAAAAGCAGGATCAAAAGTTGTGGATGGTTCAATTCAAACAGCTTGTTCATCTTCTTGCCCTACTAATGCAATTACATTTGGAGATCTTAATGATACCAAAAGTAGTGTGAGATTAAACATGGAAAATGACAGAGCTTTTAGAGTAATAGAAGAAAAAGGACAAGAACCTAATATCTATTATCAAACTAAAGTGAGAAATTTAACAACTGAAGAAGCTTAATAAGTTTTATTAAAAGTATAAAATAATGCATAAAGAAGCAGCAATTAGAGAACCATTAATTTTAGGAGACGATGTTACTTACAGCAAGATAACAAATGATGTTTTACATGCCATAGAACATGAACCTACAAAATTATGGAAAGTGTTAATGACCATAGCTACAATAGTCGCTATATGGGGTGTTTGTAGTATCTTATATTTAATAGGAGTTGGAATTGGAACATGGGGATTAAACAACACCATGGGTTGGGCGTGGGACATCACCAACTTTGTGTGGTGGGTTGGAATTGGACATGCAGGAACATTAATTTCTGCAGTATTATTATTATTCCGTCAAAAATGGAGAATGGCAATTAATAGGCCAGCAGAAGCAATGACGATTTTTGCCGTATTTATGGCTGGTACTTTTCCAATGATTCATATGGGTAGAATTTGGATGTCTTATTGGGTATTTCCATTGCCTAACCAATTTGGTTCATTATGGGTAAATTTTAATTCTCCGCTTTTATGGGATGTATTTGCTATTAGTACTTATCTATCAGTTTCATTGGTTTTTTGGTACATCGGGTTAATTCCAGATTTTGCTACCATTCGAGACCGTGCTAAAAAGCCAGTGCCTAAATTAATGTATGCACTTTTAAGCTTTGGATGGACAGGTAATGCAAAAGCTTGGCAACGATTTGAAGAAGTTTCATTAGTATTAGCTGGACTTGCAACACCTTTAGTTTTTTCTGTACATTCTATTGTATCTATGGACTTTGCCACATCTATCGTTCCGGGATGGCATAGTACTATATTTCCGCCATATTTTGTGGCGGGTGCAGTTTTTTCTGGATTTGCTATGGTTCAGACTTTGATGCTCATCGCTAGAAAAGCAATGCGTTTAGAATATATAATAACTGTGAAGCATATCGAATATATGAATCTTGTTATTATTGTAACAGGTGGTATTGTTGGAGTTGCTTATGCAACCGAATTTTTTATTGGATGGTACACTGGAGTTAAATACGAAAGTTATGTTTACATGTCGGCTGGTGCAGCAACAGGTCCTTACGCATGGGCATTTTGGTCATTAATTTTCTGTAACTTTATTACTCCTGCTACCTTGTGGTTTAAAAAAGTTAGAACAAGTTTAGTATTAACTTTTATCATATCAATTATTATCAATATTGGAATGTGGTTTGAACGTTTTGATATCATTGTTACTTGTCTTAGTCGTGATTACTTACCTTCCACATGGAGAATGTTTTTCCCAACTTTTGTTGATTTAGGAGTTTATATCGGTACACTTGGTATTTTCTCAGTTTTTTATTTATTATTCTTAAAATACTTTCCAGTTTTAGCTTTCAATGAAGTAAAAACTATTTTGAAATCTTCTGGAGAAAAATATAAAAATATGAGTGATGAAGAATTTAAAGCTCTTCACCCAGTATTTAAAAAAGACATAAAATAATTTTAGAATAGTTGTAATGATGACAGATAAAAAAATATATGCAATTTATGATGATGATTATGTGCTTTTAGAAAGTGCAAAACATTTAGTTGCTAACGGAATTCATATCAGGGATGTTTTTTCTCCATTTCCTATACATGGTTTAGATCCAGTAATCGGACTAAAAAGAACAAGAATAGCTATTACAGCTTTTATCTATGGAATGATTGGGGTTTCATTAGCACTTTTAGGATTGTGGTATATGATGATTTTTGATTGGCCATTAAATATTGGTGGTAAACCAAACTTTTCACTTTTCACCAACATACCTTCATTTGTGCCAGTTACATTTGAGTTTGGTGTTTTGTGTGCTGCTCATGGAATGGCAATTACTTATTTACTCAGAAATTGGACTTTGCCTGGTGTTATAGCTAGAAATCCTTATCCAAGAACAACTGATGATCGATTTGTTTTAGAGATTCATCCCTCAGATAGTAAGTTAAGTAAAAATGAAATAATTGCATTAATTGACGAAACATGTGTTTTGGAAATTGATGAAAAATAATTTAATACAATAAAAAATACTCAGATGAAAAGAAAGTATTTAAATTCATTATCAAAATTAGCATTAATTGCAGTTGTATTTTCTTTTACTTCATGTAGAGAAAAAGGTGGATTAGCTAGTGAGTATATGCCAGACATGTTTCGTTCTCCATCAGTAGAAGCTTATGTAGATTATGGAGAATTAAGAGGGAAACAAGGCAACGATGCTATTCGTTATGCTATGTCTGCTAGAATTCCTGTTAAAGGAACTATTCCAAGAGGATTTACTCCATATCCTTACGAAAACTCTATTGCAGGAGAAGCAGCAGCAGCAGCAAATTTAAAAAGCCCATTTCCAATGACTGAAAAAACAATTAATGAAGGAAAAATCCTTTTTGGTATGTTCTGCGTTCATTGTCATGGAACAACAGGACAAGGCGATGGTTCTCTTGTTCAAAATGGAAAATTTCCCCCACTTCCTGTGAAATTTGCACCTGGCTTAGATATCCCTGAAGGAAGAATGTTTCATTCCATCACTTATGGCAGAAACTTAATGGGTTCACATGCATCTCAATTAAATAAAGAAGAAAGGTGGTTGCTAATACATTATATCAGAGGAAGTTTTATGGGATTAAATCCTAATTCATCAGTAACGGATACTGCAAATGTTGATACTGCCAACGTAGTTATTGATGTAGCTAAAACACAAGAAAAAGTTATTAAAAAATAATATTATTTCAATTATGGAATATACACTATCAAATAAAGTAAAATTAACTACTGTTATATTAATTGTAGTTGGAGTAATCTCTTTAGGTATCGGAATATTTACCAATCAAGAACACACTGACCAACGTTTGTGGGCTAATTTATTAGTAAATGGGTATTTCTTTTTTACGATTTCATTGGCTGCTGTATTTTTTTTGTCGTTACAATATGTTGCGGAAATGGCTTGGGGAGTTACCACCCAAAGAATATTTCAAGCAATAATGACTTTTATGCCAATTGGAGCTTTAATGTTGTTAGTAGTTTTAATAGCAAGTTCTTTGCACATGACTCATCTTTATCATTGGATGGTAGTTGGTATTACTGACCCAGCAAGCCCAGAATATGATCAGGTAATTACTGGAAAATCTGCTTATTTAAATCTGCCTTTTTTTTGGATTAGAGCAATTTTATTTTTAGGAGTTTGGTTGTTTTTTGCCAATTGGTTTAGAAAAAAATCTTTAAAAGAAGATCAATTAGATTTATCCCAAATTAGTGATGGAGTTTCTCCTATTTACAGAAAAAGTATAGTTATGGGGATTTTGTTTATTGTGTTTTTCGCCTATTCGTCAACAGCCTCTGCTTGGGATTGGATGATGTCGTTAGATGTTCATTGGTTTAGCACTTTATTTGGATGGTATGCTTTTTCAGGTATGTGGATTTCATGTATGATTGTGGCAGTTGTTTTAGTGCTATATTTAAAGAGTAAAGATTTATTAAAAGACGTTAATAGTAGCCATATTCATGATTTAGTAAAGTGGATGTTTGCCATAAGCATGTTATGGTCTTACTTGTGGTTTGCACAATTTATGTTAATATGGTATGCCAATGTTCCTGAAGAAACAACATATTACGTAACTAGATTAGAAAATTATAAATTATTGTATTTAGGAACATTTTTCATCAATTTCCTTTTACCATTTTTTGTGCTAATGGCAAGAGATGCCAAAAGAAACGTAGTATTTATATTACCAGTAGCCTTAATCTTATTTTTTACGCATTTTATTGATGTATTGGTTATGGTTTTACCTGCAACTATGCACGAACATGGTCAGCTAGGTTTTATGGAAATAGGAATGTTCTTAACATTTTTAGGAATATTTATTTTTACTGTGTTAAAATCTTTATCAAAAGCACCTTTAGCAGTAAAAAATCATCCTATGTATGACGAAAGTGTACACCTTCATATATAGTGGAACTTTGTAGTCCAGAGCTATCGAGATTGCTTAGTTTATCTGCGATGCTACTTCGTGGTCAATTTTGTGCTGTACCAAATTATGTAAATTTTTTCGAAAAGCTATTTGGTTTCAGCATATCAAGTTATTTTTAATAATTTTAGCATTTAATAAAGATTGATTTTTATGGAACAATGTTTAGGCAATTGTGTTACCTGTTTAAAAGCCAACTTTTCTTTATTTAAAGGATTAAGTGATGAAGATCTCGCTATTGTGAATAATGGAAGAACAAAGTTGTTTTTTGATAAAGGAGATTTTTTATACAAAGAAGGGGTAACTCCAAATGGATTATTATGCCTTACTGAAGGAAAAGTTAAACTATCTAGAACAGGTAAAATTGAAAATGAATTTATTGTTGGCTTACATAAACCAGTAGATTTTATTGGTTTTGATGATTTAATGGGAAATCGGAATTATAGCTCTTCTGCTATTGCGATTGAACCAGTTGCTTTATGTCTAATTAAAAAAGAACATCTTTTTAAAGTGATAAAAAAAAATCCAGAATTTGCTTTTAAAATAATTCAAGAATTATCAGAACAGGTAGAAAGTTTCAAAGAAAGATTACTCAATTTAACGCAAAAACAAATAGAAGAACGTTTGGCTTTTGCATTAAATGAATTAATAGAATTTTTTGGTTTTGAAAAAGATGGGAAAACATTGGCTATTCAAATTAAAAGAAGAGAAATTGCCGCAATTTCCAATATGAATACTGCAAATGTGATAAGAACATTGTCAAAGTTTAAGAAAGATAAAATAATTGATACGGAAAAGAAGAGCATCTTAATTTTAGATAGAAATAAACTTACTCGTCTTTTGTGAGTTTGAAATTAAAATTTACTTAATTATATATTTTTTGTTTTAGATTTGTAATAATACAATTAAAATATTATTTTCGAAGTCTTAAAAATATGTTATAAAACACAATAAGATGGATGATGAAGAGCACTCATGAAGGCAATTACAAAAATCAATGTTTCCGTATAATCTTAAAAAATTTAATTTAGATTAATAATACAAAGTTTTTTAATTATGATAACTACAATTATAGTATTAATAATTTTATTAGCCATAATAACTGGTGTACAGTTTTTAAAAATTGCAGAACTAGGAGCTAAAAATCGGGGAGAATTGATTTATGAGATAACAGAAAAGGATTCGAAAGGTCAATCGTTGATGGTATTTATTTTTCTATTTGCCTACATGGGATTTTTTGCTTGGCAAATATGGGCATGGGGAGGTTGGCTTCTGCCAGTTTCTGCATCTAAACATGGCGTAGGTATAGATTTTTTAATGAATTTAACATTATGGATAATAACTCCAGTATTTATAATTACTCATGTTTTTTTATGTTGGTTTGCCTACAAATTTGCGTTTAGTTCTAAAAGAAAAGCACTATTTTTTACCCACAGCAACAGATTAGAATTAATTTGGACTACAGTTCCATCAATTGCATTAACAGTTCTTATTTTGATGGGATTAACGAATTGGAATTCAACAATGACACCTGTTCCTGAAGAAACTGATCATATATTAATTGAATTAACAGGACAACAATTTACTTGGACAGCAAGGTATGCTGGAAAAGATAAAGTACTAGGTCGCTCACAGGTAACATTAATTGAAGGAACTAATGCAACTGGAGTTGATACATCTGATGTTAATACTAAAGATGATAAACTCCTTAAAGGCGAATTTCATTTGCCTGTAAATGTACCTGTACAATTTGTGTTCCGTTCATTAGATGTAATTCATAGTGCCTACATGCCTCACTTTAGAGCTCAAATGAATTGTGTTCCTGGACTTAGAACGCAATTCAACTTTGTTCCAACAATAACAACTGCCGAAATGAGAAAGATTACCAAAAATGAAAAATTTAATTATATCTTATTGTGTAATAAAATTTGTGGTGCTGCTCATTACAATATGCAAATGGATATCATCGTAGAAAGTCAGCAAGATTATGATAAATGGTTGGCAGAACAAAAAGAATTTAAACAATAAAATTATAGTTTAAGAACATTACTTAATTAAGCATAGAATGAGTACACATCATCATCAAAAAGAGGATTTTTTATTTAAGTACATCTTTAGTACTGATCATAAAATGATTTCCAAACAGTTTTTGATAACTGGGTTTTTAATGGGTTTTATTGGGTTGGCAATGTCAACCCTTTTTAGATTGCAATTAGGGTGGCCAGGTGAAAGTTTTAAAATAGTAGATTTATTATTGGGAAGTTGGGCAGAAAATGGTGTTATCGCTCCTGATAAATATTTGTCGTTGGTTACCATGCACGGAACAATCATGGTGTTTTTTATGTTAACCGCTGGGTTAAGTGGAACTTTTAGTAATCTTCTTATTCCCCTTCAAATTGGAGCAAGAGATATGGCTTCAGGATTTTTAAATATGTTATCTTATTGGTTTTTCTTCATTTCCTCTATCATAATGCTTATATCTTTGTTTGTTGAAGGAGGTGCTGCATCTGCTGGTTGGACCATTTACCCACCATTAAGTGCTTTACCACAAGCAATACCAGGGTCTGGTTTAGGAATGACCTTATGGCTAATTGCCATGGCAATTTTTATTGTATCGTCACTTTTAGGAAGCTTAAATTATATTGTTACCGTATTAAATTTGCGAACAAAAGGAATGTCAATGACCAAACTTCCTTTAACCATTTGGGCATTTTTTTTAACTGCCGTTATTGGTGTAGTTTCTTTTCCAGTGTTATTATCAGCAGCTCTTTTACTTGTCTTTGATAGAAGTTTTGGGACAAGTTTTTATCTATCAGATATTTATGTTGGAGGTCAAGTTCTAGAACATTCAGGCGGAAGCCCAATATTATTCGAACATCTATTTTGGTTTTTGGGTCACCCTGAGGTTTACATCGTATTGTTGCCTGCACTAGGAATTACTTCAGAAATTATTTCTACCATGAGTAGAAAACCTATTTTTGGCTATCGTGCAATGATTGGTTCGATGATGGCAATTGCATTTCTTTCATGTATTGTTTGGGGGCACCATATGTTTGTAACTGGAATGAATCCATTCTTAGGTGCAGTATTTACCTTTACGACACTATTAATTGCAATCCCATCGGCAGTTAAGGTGTTTAATTATCTTACCACCTTATGGAAAGGAAATATTAAATTTTCTCCAGCAGTTTTGTTTAGTATAGGGTTAGTGTCAACATTTATCACAGGAGGTGTAACTGGTTTAGTATTGGGTGATTCCGCATTAGATATCAATGTACATGATACTTATTTTGTTGTTGGTCACTTTCATATTGTAATGGGATTATCTGCAATTTTTGGGATGTTTGCTGGAGTTTACCATTGGTTTCCGAAAATATTTGGTCGCATGATGAATAATAAATTAGGCTACTTGCATTTTTGGCTAACAATTGTTTGTTCGTATGGTATTTTTTTTCCTATGCACTTTTTAGGATTAGCTGGAGTACCAAGAAGATATTATACGAATTCTGAATTTCCTCTTTTTGATAACATGATAGACATCAACCAATTTATCAGCACATTTGCTATCATTGCATTTTTCGCACAATTAATATTCTTTTTTAATTTTGTTTATAGTGCTTTAAAAGGACCAAAAGCTCCACAAAACCCATGGAAAGGAAATGCATTAGAATGGACTGCTCCTGTAGAGCATATTCACGGAAATTGGTATGGCGAAATACCCACTGTTTATCGATGGCCTTATGATTATAGTAAGGTTGATGAAAATGGAGAATATATTTCAGGTGACGATTATATTCCACAAAATGTTCCGTTAGGCGAAAATGAAAAAGAAGAAACACATTAAGAAATAACATGACTACGGTTGTAATCGAAAATAGCAATTATAAAGAAGAACTTCGTCAGAAAACCTCTAAACCCTTATTATGGATTGCCCTGATAAGTATAATTATGTTTTTTAGCGGTTTAACAAGTGCTGTTATTGTTAGTCAGGGTGGAGGTGGCTTCATTAATATCAAATTGCCTTTTGCTTTTACCATTAGCACCATAATAATAGTGTTGAGTAGTGCAACTTTTTATTATGGACTTTTTTCTATTAAAAAAGGAAAAATTGAAGCCGCAAAAATAAGTATTTCGCTTACTTTACTATTGGGATTATTGTTTATACTCTCCCAGTTTTTAGGTTGGTCAAATTTATATCAAAAAGGAGTGTATGCAGTTGGAAACCAGAGTACTCAGCAGAGCTCTTATTTATATTTGTTAACAGTTTTGCATGTTGCACATTTAATTGGTGGCTTGATTAGTTTATTAGTGGTATTAGTTAAAACAATTAAAGGAAAATATAGTTCAACTAATTTTTTAGGAGTTCAGGTAAGTATAACTTACTGGCATTTTTTAGGAGGATTGTGGATTTACCTTTTCTTATTCCTTAAGTTCATCATAGTTTAATTGAAAATAAATAAAAAATATGTCTCATACAGAAGTTATAGATACTAAAAATGCTTGGGCAGGAGATAATAATTCTCCCTTTGGAGCAAGTTATGGAAAATTAATGATGTGGTTTTTCTTAGTATCTGATGCCCTATCATTTACTGGATTTCTAGCAGCCTACGGATTTTATCGCCATAATTTCGCTAGTATTTGGCCAACAGCTGAAAATGTGTTTACTCATTTTCCATTTATAGAAGGACATCATCCATTAATTTATGTAGCATTAATGACCTTTATTTTAATTATGAGTTCTGTTACTATGGTACTCGCTGTGGAAGCAGGACATCGAATGGATAAAAAAGCAGTAACAAAATGGATGCTTTTTACCATCTTAGGAGGTTTAATATTTGTTGGATCTCAAGCTTGGGAATGGTATCATTTTATTCATGGAACAGAGCTAGGAGCTTTTCAATTGGGAATTGGTACTTATACTTTACCCGATGGAACAATAGAACAAACACAAGGAATAATTGGTAGATGGGCTGATGAATCAAAACAAGTTTTATTATTGCCATGGAAAGAAAGTTCAGAAGCAACTGCTAATTATCTTTCATTGACTGGACAAGAATTAGCCAATGCAATAGCCAAAGGACAAGAAATTCATGGTGCAAACCTACATCATAACGAATATGGGCATCCACTTTTTGCCGATTTCTTTTTCTTTATCACAGGATTTCATGGAACTCACGTTTTTAGTGGAGTAGTATTAAACTTCATCATTTTTGTTAATGTAATTATGGGTACTTATCAAAAACGTGGGCATTACGAAATGGTAGAAAAAGTTGGGTTATATTGGCATTTTGTAGATTTAGTTTGGGTGTTTGTATTCACATTCTTCTACTTAATTTAACATTTAAAATTATTGATTATGGAACATTTAGATCAACCTTATAAATACGCTGTTCATCATTCTGAAGAAGAAGGGAAAAAAACCAGAAGAATGATTTGGAATATGTTTTTTGTGTTATTGACTATTACTACTATTGAAGTAACACTAGGAATCATGTGGAAAGATTTTGGAATAAATTGGCATTTTGTGAAATTGACATTTATTGTAATGACGATTGCTAAAGCTTATTTTATTGTTGCCTATTACATGCACCTGAAACATGAAAAATCTGCTTTACAAAATACGATCATCTTACCGTATACCTTATTGGCATTATATTTAGCTTATATGGTGCTTACTGAAGGAGTTTTTGTAGATTACATCAACCATTTATTCTAAAATTGAATAAATAAACTACCTTACACCGACACAATTTATTTTGTGTTAATAAATTATAGTTATGTGGAAAAAGTATAAAAAAGTAATTATTTTAATTACAATATTATTATTGCCATCAGTTTTTTACTTATTACTATATACAGGAAAGCATAATTTTAGCAAGTTACCATACATCGGACCAAAAGAAGCTGTTTTAACTCCTGATGGAAAATATGATACCATTTACCATCAAATACCCTATTTTGAATTCATAAATCAAGATGGGGCAACAATAACCCGTGATGATTTGTTGGGAAGTGTTTATATAGCAGACTTCTTTTTTGCTACCTGTCCAACCATTTGCCCTAAAATGGCAACCAACATGGGTTATCTTCAAAATAAATTTAAAGATAGAAAAGGATTGAGATTTATCTCGATTACTGTTAATCCAGAACATGATACGGTTGAGGTATTAAAAGAATATGCGAATAGGGTACATGCCGATACCAAAAATTGGGATTTTTTAACTGGAGATAAGGATAAAATTTATGAAGTAGCATTTAAAGGATTTTTTATCAATGCACAAAAAGATGAGGTTGCACCAGGTGGATTTTTACACTCACAATATTTTATTTTAATTGATAAAAAAGGACACATTCGAGGAATTTTTGATGGCACTATTTATAAAGAGATAAAAGACGATTTAACCGATGCCATTGATATTATCTTTAAAGAAGATGTCGTTCCTTTAAAAGGAACAAAACAAAATGAAATTGAGCAAAGAAAATAAAAATCTCTTGCTGAGTTTTAGTAAATCATTGGTAAATTTGTATAAATGATTTTTTCAAAGAAAATACTTTTATTGGTTGTGTTGATTGCTTTTCAGTTTTCTGCATATTCTCAATGTGCGATGTGTAAAGCAGTTTTAGAAACCGATTTAGAGTCTGGTGGTTCAATAGCAAAAGGGATTAATAATGGTATTCTGTATTTATTAATTTTCCCTTATTTACTTGTATTAACCGTTGGATATTTTATTTATCGACATCGAAAAAAAAATAAATTAGCTAAACAGAATTAATAATCTTCTGTCGATTTGAAATGATTTATCATCTACCCAAACTCATCTTACTTCTTTTCTATCTTTTTTTATTAACTTGTCCAATTTTTTTAATCGCACAAGACGATAAATTGGAGCATGTTGTTTTTGAAGAGGAGTTTAAAAAAAGCTTTCACGCCAAGCCAAAATTAGATGTAAAATTCGATAATAGATTCTCCTTTATTCGAGATAGCAAGGTAAAAACAATTGGTGTAAAAATAGGTTTAAGCTATCGAAGAAAATTCAAAATAGGATTAGGAATAAATAGTATGTTGCTACCTGTTCAATCAACTTACACAACTGATGCTGACACAGCGATTCCTGTTAATTTAGAGTATTTTTATTTCTCGCCATACATCGAATATGTTTATTACAACACCAAAAAATGGGAATTTAGTTTATCTGCCCAAATGGGTATAGGAAGTGCCAGTTATCAGTATGATGATGTAAATGGAAAAAAAGTAAAACTCAACGAATCTGCTGTCTTATCCTATGAACCAGCAATGTTAATCGACTATAAAATTATTCGATGGATAGGAATAGGAACAGGAGTTGGGTATCGATTAGTTTTTTACAAAAGCCCTGGAATAAAAGAAAAATTCTCTTCTCCAGAATACGTTATTAAACTTAAAATTTACTTAGGTGAAATTGTAAGAACATTTACAGGAAAGGAAATTCAAGCAGAATAAGTTTGAAATCGGCACTTAAAATCAATTTAAATAGGGTCTTGATGAAATGGTTTAAACATATCATGCCATTTTCTGGAGATAAGTAAATCGATTAATTCAGAGTTTCCAATCTTTGTTTTTTCTTCTTCAATAGTAATCAACGCTTTTTCCACATCTTCACCAAACAATGATTTTAAGTACGACAAAGGAATACGGGGATTATTTTCATTTATAGTTCCATCTTCATTTAATGTTTTTGGTAGTGTAGGGGGGATGTAGAAAACATTTGGTTCGGTATTAAAGTCAGGATGCAAAGGCAAGGCAACTTTCCATTTATAAACCAATTGATGTACTTGAGAATTTTCATCTTGTAAATAACCAAAATGACGAGCTCTTCCTGGACATTGCCTCACACAAGCAGGAGCAACACTTTTTTCTAACCTAGGAAAACAGGCAATACATTTTTGTGCTATATTTCTTTCATCATTAAAATAAATTCGTTTATACGGACATGCCATCTGACACATCTTAGTGCCTTTGCAAAGTGTATCATCAATTAATACCACACCATCATTATCTCTTTTGTAAATTGCTTTTGTGGGACATGCCGCAAGGCAAGCTGGTTTGGTGCAATGGTTGCACATTCTTGGTAAATTAAAATAGTAACCGTTTGGAAATTCTCCTGCACCTTGTTCTTCATCCCAATTTGGACCCCAATTTGGGCGATTACCTATTGGTTTTAGTTGAGCTTTATTTTTATTTCCTTCATAATGAACTTCATTAAAATTAAACTCCCAAGCTTCACCAAAATCTTGTTTTGAAGGCAATTTACCATATATCAGGTTACCATCTTTCCAACCACCTCCCATTTTTTCCCAATCTTTAGGAGTCCCTTTTCCGGGCATAGAATTAACAATATTCCACCACATGTGTTCCATCCCTTTATCATCTGTCCATAATTGTTTACAAGACACCGTACATGTTTGGCATCCGATACATTTGTTAAGGTCTATGACTTGAGCTATTTGCTTGTTTTCTTTTTCCATTTTTTACACTTTTTCTATTTCAACTCTTGTATCTCTATCGCTTTGCCCGGGTTGTCTAACTGCCATTACGGGTTTTAAATAAGGATAATCCCCAACCATTTCGATAGGATTTAATGGAGAAGCCATTACATTTCTTGCTGATTTCCCCCCTTTAAATTGATAGCTTTCCCATCCGTGGTACATTATTAGTTGTCCGGGTTGAACAGTAGCTGAAATTTTTACTCTACTGAAAAAATAATCTACATCATTAAATATTTTTATCTCATCATCATCATTTAAAAGGTGTTTTTCTGCATCTTTTACTGATATAAGTACAAAAGGTTCACCTCTCTGAAGTCTCAATAAACCTGGATCCGTACGCATAATAGAATGTATGCTCCAACGGGCATGCCCACCAGTTAATGTAAAAGGGTAATCTCCACCAGCAGTTGGCGGATTTTTATGAATTGGTAATTGTTCGTTTAACTCCAAGTACCAATCATGATCAATGTAAAATTGAATTCTTCCGGTTAAGGTAGTCCAGACTTCTTTTTTTTCTGTGTGCCAAGTATGTGGACTAATGGTTTCGCCTTTTTTTATGTCACAAGCATTTCCAAAACTAGCTGGATTTTTACCTAATTCAGTAAATCTGGTATAACCTTTCTCCTTTAATTTATCCCAGGATATGCCTCCTAAATTACTGGAATCTTCTGTCATTTTCTTTGAAATTAGTTCACTCTCCTTTTCACCGGCAGAAGAAGTTAGCTTGTTATACATTTCTGTGAACTTCCTGGTATTATTACGTGCCGTTTTAAAGTTTACAATTTTTAAATGTTTAGCTCGTTCTTTGATTTTTTTTGCGAGTAAACATGCAATTTCCCATTCATCTTTTGATTCCCCAATATTTTCAACCGCCTTTTGTGTGGTATGAAAAAATGGAGATAAGGTATTCGTATTTGCAGCCATTACCGTTGTTTTTTCATAAGCTCCTGAAACGGGCAAGATATAGTCTGCATGAGTTGCTGTTGAGCTCATCCTCATTTCAAGAGCGACCACAAGATCAAATTTGGGCCAAAGGGTAGTCAATAATTTTTGTGAACCTCTAACCCTACGAAGTGCATTGCCAGCCCAAGAAAAATATACTTTTGGATCTGTGTTTAATGGAGGATCAATAACCTGCCATTCTTTGGCTTTCATTTCATTGATGTACTCTTTAATATCTCTTTTTAAATGTGGATCCCATTCATTTGTCCGCTCACTTATATCAGAAATTCCGCCATGTAAATTCCAAAATAGGGTAGAATTCGCCATAAATCTTGAGTCGACAAAAGTGTCCAAAACATATTTGTAAGTTGCCTGATTCCAATCTTTTCTTTCGAAAAAATTTAACCAAAAAGGAGTGCCATATTTGAACAGGTATTTGTACCTCAAATCTTTAGTTAGCTCAAATTCATTTAATATCTTATTACCACCATCTGCAACCAAAAAAGAGCAGGTTACAAATCCGTCTCCTTTTTTACCAAGATGTCCGGCTAAAATAAATGCTAAAATTTGTGAACGCATGATAATATCACCATGATAAAATTTAGAAAAATTACTTGTACACGTATTAGTAGCTGCTTTTGATGACACCAACATTGTTGTTAATTTTCTGATGGTATCAGGAGCTACTCCACAAATCTTTGATGCTTTTTCGGGAGTGAATTCTTTGAGTTGTTCTTTTAAAAATTCAAAAACAGGTTTTACAGTAACAATTCCTTGGTAAGTTTTTATGTTAAACTCCCCTTCGAGTGCCGGATCGGTATCCAGCTTTAACGAAGATTGACTAGGTATTTCTAATTTTTTCTCTTTCTTATCCCAACGATAGAGCACCAATTCACTGCCATCTTTTCTTACATCTGATTGCTTCAACAGCTTGTTATTATCTGTTCTTACTAAAAAGGTTAAATCAGTTTGCTCTTTGAGTAAATGTTCGTTATAAAGTTTTTCAGAAATAATAAGATGTGCCATTGAGTTGGCAAGAGCCGAATCTGTTCCTGGTTTTACAGGGATATAGTAATCCGCTTTAATTGCGGAAGCATTCAAATCGGGACTAATTGCAACTATTTTAGTGCCATTGTACCTGGCTTCGGTTAGGAAATGAAAATTTGGAATTTGAGTATAAGCGGGGTTTCCTCCCCAAATGAATATTAAATCGGAATAAAAATAGTCGTCTCCTGATCTATCATTTGAAATTTCACCATAGGTTACAGCCGCTCCTTGTTGGTCATCACCTAACTCGCAATTAATATCTAAGATAGTGCTATCTAAAAAATCAAAAAACCTAAAAAGGCTATAAAAAGAAAGGTAATTAACAATATTTCCGCCCGGGTCAACCACAACTGATTTTGTTCCATTTTCATCAATAGCTTTAATCATTTTATCGGCAATTCCTGTAAGAGCCTCATCCCATGAAATTTTTTCCCATTTTCCTTCACCTCTTTCTCCACTTCTTTTCAGTGGATGAGTTATTCTAGCTTCGCTGTACATAAAATCACTATAACTACATCCTTTTTGACAACCTCTTGGATTAAAATCAGGAACTTTTTCATTGGTCTGTGGGTAATTTCCTACTTGTTCTTCACGCGTTATTTTACCATCTTTTTTATAAACATAAAACAGGCAATTCTGTTGAAACCAACAGTTCAGGTTATGGGTTCCTAAGGTAACATCATCCCACGACCATTTATTTCTATAATCATTTTCAAAACTAGATTTTAAAGGGGTGTATTTATAAGGAGCAAATGGAGAAGTAGTTTCAGCTAAAAGCTTTAATGGAAAGCTGGTAGCTACTGCAATTCCTAAGGAATATTTAGCACACGATATGCAAAAATTTCTTCTGTCTTTATCAAAATCCGATAGGTCAGTAGCTGGGTTATCAGTAGATTCTATCATAAATAAAGGAATTTATTATTTTTATTTCACAGTAAGTGTTCGGATGTAATTAACCAAATACCAACGTTCATTATCGGATAAAGCATACTTGTAAGAAACCATTTCTAAAGAAGAGCGACCTTCTGTCAGTTTCCAATAAATTGCACCATCACTTTGCTTTTGAATTTTGGGATTGGTATGATCGGCAGGTTTTGTTTTTAATGATAAACTTGCTGGACCATCACCTTTTCCTTTTTCACCATGGCATGGAGTACAGTAAATGCCATAAAGCACTTTTCCTTTCTCTGTAGATTTAATATCTCCTGTAAATGGATTTTTTAGTTTGTCAGCTTCAGGAGGAGCAACCCATTCTTCAGCTTGAAACTTTGAATAAATGTAGATGTTTTTAAAGCCAACAGAAAAGCATAAGGTAAAAAGAAGAATAGGCACAATTGCTATTTTCTTTATAGTCTTTGGAGAAATGTTATTTTTTGAAAAACTTTTATTCATCTACTTCAAGGATAATACATTTTAGTGATAAATAATATGATTGTTGTCATACTAAATCAACTGTTTGTTGCTTTGTCAAAATAATAAAACAATTATTAAGCCTAAATCAATTTATAGAACCCTAACTGTACGTTTGAAGCCAAACTTTGTGCGTAATGGCAGTACCTACGGACAGTGAGGGGGATACAGAAAACTGTACCATTATTCAGGATAATATTTCTTTCAGCTAAAAATTTAAAAACAAAAATGTTCCAAGCATTTGCTTGAAACAGATTTTTGTTAACCTTGCGGAGAGAGAGGGAAAGTAATTCAGTTTGTAGCTGCAAGCTACAAACAGTAAACCGCATTACAAATGCTATTAAATAAAAAAAGCGTCCGTCAGCTGACGGACGCTTAGTTATTCTTTATTTTGACAAGCTACGCTTAGAGGGGGCTTATTGTTGTATTCAAACCTTCTGCTAAGATTAATAAATTTGTAAAAGAGATATTTCTCAGACCTCGTTCTACAAGACTGATGTATGTTCTATCAAACCTACATTTGAATGCAAGTTTGTAAGCTACCCCGAAAGTAGACCAATTAAAAATAGAATTCTACGAGCGACGAAAGGAGCGAGTATAGAAGAAATTATTAATTTTAAACTACTTATGAAAAAGACACAATTTACAGAACAAA
>Ga0100377_1001353_pt1 | contig 21228 bp, 20 predicted proteins | sample CryGeymeta201501_FD_83664 | JGI IMG/M metagenome (GOLD analysis project Ga0100377, IMG submission 83664) | Groundwater microbial communities from Crystal Geyser aquifers in Utah, USA - Crystal Geyser metaG 2015-01 | ecosystem: Environmental > Aquatic > Deep subsurface > Groundwater | place: USA...
CAAACTCTCCAGTTTTATCTTGCCACGGTCCGGTCTCCCGTACCGCGTCCTTTCTCGTTCAGGCCCAGCACTTCTCTCACTATTTAGTTTTCAAGGAACAGCTGCCTCGATTGGGATTTTAACCTGTGACAGAAAACTCGTCAACCTGTCGTCAACCTGTCACTTGCTTCGACCAACCGTAAACTTGGGGTATGTACCAGACCGAAAGCTCATCGTCAACAAAAATCTAGCCGCGAATTTCCAGGCGATGCACTTTTTTCTTGCCGGCCCGCAGCAGCACCTGGCCATCGATCCCGTCATCGCACGTCACCAGAGCATCGTCTGAATCCACCCGAGCGTCATTGACATAAGCTCCCCCTTGTTGAATCAAGCGGCGGGCAGCGCTGCGCGAGGCACACAAGCCCACTTCAGCCAATAGAGCATAGAGCGGAACGCCTTGCTTCAATCGAGCCAGTTCCACCACGACGGTCGGGATCTATTCCTTGATCGCCTCTCCCTGACGTGGGACCGTACTGGACGGAAGCAGTTCGCTGGCGATCACCCGTTGCCCGAAAGCGCCCCCGGCAGCCTGGTGTGCAGTTCTGGCGGCATCCTGGCCGTGGATCAATCGGGTCACCTCATAAGCCAGTATCGATTTACAGACGTTCAAATCCTGGCCCTCAAGGCTATCGACAGCGGCAATTTCGCTAAGCGGCAGGAAGGTGTAAAGCCGAAGGAAGCGCCCGACATCACGGTCGTCCACGTTGACCCAATACTGGTAAAATTCATAAGGTGGGGTACGTTGAGCGCTCAGCCAAACGGCCCCTTCAGCCGTTTTGCCCATTTTGGTGCCGGCTGCGGTGACCATGAGGGGGAAAGTCAGGCCGAAGGCCTGTTTACCATTCTTACGGCGAATCAAGTCGATCCCGGCCACAATGTTGCCCCACTGATCGTTGCCCCCCATCTGCAGACGGCAATCGTAGTGTTCGCACAGATAGAGGAAATCGTAGGCCTGCAAGAGCATGTAGTTGAACTCGATGAAATTGAGTCCGGTTTCCAGCCTCAGGCGATAACTTTCCGCCGTCAGCATTCGATTGACGCTGAAATGGCGACCGATTTCCCGCAAAAAATCAATGTAGTGCAAATCCATCAGCCAGTCGGCATTGTTCAGACTGAGCGCCCGCTGCTCGCTGAAGTCAATCAAGCTGCTCAACTGCTGCCGCAGCGCCTCGGCATTCTTGCGAATTTGGTCGAGGCTGAGCATCTGCCGCATCTCGGTCTTGCCGCTCGGGTCCCCGACCATGCCGGTGCCTCCGCCCACCAACACCAGCGGCCGATGGCCATGACGCTGCATGTGGGCGAGAGCAAAAATCGGTACCAGGCTACCCACATGGAGACTATCGGCAGTAGGATCAAAACCGACATAACAGCTGATCGGTTCGGCCAGGGCCTCGCGCAGCAGCGCCTCCTCGGTAACCTGAGCGACAAAACCCCGCTCGACCAGAACATCGAACACATTCACTTCAGCCGACACAACCGTCCTCCTTCACTCGCCTGAACATCGTCACGAGACCAACTGCCGGAGCTTCATCAGCGGCATAATTGGAGCGCTCAGCGTGCATATTCCACAGCCCTGGTTTCGCGAATCACGGTGACCTTGATTTGACCCGGATAGGTGAGTTCTTTTTCAACTTTCCGGGCAATGTCCCGGCTCAGCATCAGGGTGTCGGCATCACTCACTGAATCGCTGGACACGATGATGCGCAATTCCCGCCCAGCCTGGATAGCATAGGACTTATCGACGCCGGCAAAGGAGAGGGCTATTTTTTCAAGATTTGCCAATCGTTTGACATAGGTTTCGAGAAGCTCCTTGCGCGCCCCCGGACGCGCCCCGGAAAGAGCGTCCGCCGCCTGCACCAACACCGCCAGAACATCTGCCGCCGGGACGTCTTCATGATGGGCCGCCACGGCATGAATGATCCGCTGGCTTTCTCCATATTTCTTAGCGAGATCCGCGCCAATCAAAGCATGAGGACCTTCGACCTCATGATCGACCGCTTTTCCGATATCGTGCAACAGCCCTGCCCGTTTGGCCTGTTTTTCGTTCAGCCCCAGTTCCGCCGCCATCAATCCGGCCAAGAACGCCACCTCGATTGAATGCTGGAGAACGTTTTGAGCGTAGCTCGTTCGGTACTTGAGTTTGCCGATCAGCTTAATGATCTCCGGGTGAATCCCATGCACCCCAATATCGAACGCCGCCTGCTCCCCAGCTTCCCGGATCGTGGTTTCGATCTCCTGGCTGACCTTCTCGACGATTTCTTCGATCCTCGCCGGGTGGATGCGCCCGTCGGAAATGAGTCGCTCCAGCGATAATCGGGCAATCTCGCGGCGCACCGGGTTGTAGCCGGAGAGAATCACCGCTTCGGGGGTATCATCGATGATCAAATCGATTCCGGTAATCGCCTCGATCGCCCGAATGTTCCGACCCTCTCGACCGATGATCCGGCCTTTCATTTCTTCGTTGGGAAGAGTCACCACCGAAACGGTCTTCTCCGCCACGTAATCTCCGGCATATCTTTGTACAGCCAGCGAGATGATGTCCTTGGCTTTCCGATCCGCATTTTCCCTGGCTTCAGTTTCGATCTTTTTGATCATTATTCCGGCATCGTGGCGAGCTTCATCCTCCATCGACCGGATCAGCATCTCTTTGGCCTGCTGAGCTGACATACCGGCCATCGCTTCCAGTTTCCGGCGTTGTTCCTCCAAGGTCTGCTGCAAATTTTTTTCCATCATGGAAAGCTCGGACTCCTTATCCAAGGCATTCTTTTCCCGTTTGGCCAGAGTGCTTTCCCTTTTTTCCAGAGAATCCGATTTTTTGTCGAGATTCTCTTCCTTCTGAATCAAACGCCGCTCCAGGCTTTGCAGTTCCCTCCGGGTTTCCTTACTCTCATTCTCGAACTCGGCCTTCATTTCGAAGAGCGTGTCCTTGGCCTGGAGAATGGCTTCCTTCTTGATCGTTTCGGCTTCCTTTTGAGCCTCGCTAAGAAGCGTCCTCGATTCCTCCCTGAGTCCCTCACGCTTGCGCTTTTCCAGATAGCGGTACAGGAACAGGCCCATCCCGATCCCGACCAGCACCCCGGAGCCCAATATGATGGACCATCCTATCGATGCCATCTTCGGTCATTCCTTTCCCGTGTTTTCATCTCTCACCTCGCACCGCAGCAGAAGGGCTTGCGACCGGAAATTCCAGTTGCAGCCCATCTGCATAATGAAACCGTCGGCTCCCATTCCTCGCCAGATTAAAATAACACTACGCCAAGCCACCGGCGTGGACACCGCCTGCCGTCGGCTTGCTGGACCGGGTTGGTCATCAAATATGAAATGGAATACAAAGGCTGGATCTGAGAAGAAACTCTGGTGCGGGGATTTGATTGGGGAGGCAGTTCAGTGCCCCCGCATTGTGCCGTGTCGGTAGTCGGTCTTGAACCGATTCAGCAAAGTGGGTGCCCCGTTACCCTTTCAGGCTGATCACCTAGATGATCTGCACAACCAGGCAAGAGAGGGCCCCCAGTCATTTAATGTTGGCTCAGGAACGCTCTATCAATCACGAACACCGCAGGGGCCCCTATGGCATATCCGCACGTCGCACCCCGCTTGCCCCCCAAGTGCAACGTTGTCATGATTGCGCGTTGCTCCAGGGGTAAGGGCCAAGGTAGCCGCTTCAATTTCGGTATTGTTGCCCTTATCCATTTAAGAGCAACAGCCCAACGCCATTCTCCCTCGATTGTTATCTGTAAACCCAACCAAGCACTAGAGAAAACTCATTATCTTGACGCTAAAACGAAACCCGCACCCTCGGCATCGACTCAATCTCTTATCCAGATTTTCAGCGATCCCTAGGAGCGGATCCCACTCCTTCTCAGCCTCAATATTATCCCTTGCATCCCGGACCGGTCGCTGCCGCGAGACCCAGCGCACATCCCGCCAAAATCAACAACCAACTAATATTACATATAAATCCAGTCCAACTTATTGTATTCTCAAAAGCGAAGATAAGTCAAGTCGAATCTCCCCCCGCCCAGGAGCTTGACCCCTGATAGCTCGCAATGGCAGCTTTCCCCCACGCCATATGGTCTATTCAACGGTCACGCTTTTAGCCAGGTTGCGCGGCTGATCCACGTCGGTTCCGCGGAGCACGGCCACGTGGTAGGCCAGCAACTGCAGAGGCACTACATATAGGGGTGCCGCCAACCAATTGGATACCGAGGGGATGAGGATCTGGCTGTCTTCGGAACCGATCTTCTGATCATATTGATCTTCCACCAGAGCGATCACCTTGCCCCCCCTGGCTTTCACTTCCTCTACATTGGAAAGCACCTTATCATAGAGCGTACCGCGCTTGGCCAGAACCACCACCGGCATCTTCTCATCGATCAGGGCAATGGGTCCGTGCTTCATTTCCCCGGCCGCGTATCCCTCGGCGTGGATGTAAGAAATTTCTTTAAGCTTCAAGGCCCCTTCGAGCGCAATCGGAAACAGGATGCCCCGACCCAAATAGAGAAAATTGGTGGCATGCATGAACCGCTGGGCAAGCGCCAGGATCGCCTCCGACTTGCTCAAAACCTGCTCGATTTTTCCTGGTAATTCTACCAGTTCCTGGATCAATCTGGATTTTTCCTGGCCTGACAGTCGCCCCACGCTGTCGGCCCAGTACAGCGCCAGCAAGAACAAGGCTTCAACCTGGGTGGTGAAGGCTTTGGTCGAGGCCACTCCGATTTCCGGGCCTGCATGAGTGTAAATCACCCCATCGGCCATTCGCGCAAGACTGCTACCCACCACATTGACAATGGCCCGACAGGTGGCTCCGCGATCCAAACCCTCTTTCAATGCTGCACGAGTGTCAGCCGTTTCCCCGGACTGACTCACGACGATCAACAGGGAGTTTTTATCGATGATCGGCGAACGATACCTGAATTCGGAACCCAGGTCGACCTCAACCGGAACGCGGCAGAGTCCCTCAAGCAGATGTTTTCCGACCATGCAGGCATAGTACGAAGTGCCGCAGGCGATCAAAAAGACTTTTTTGATCGCGCCAAGTTGCTCTTTGGGAAGGCGCAATTCACCGAACGCCAGTTGTTCCCTGTTGATGTCGACAACGCTTCGGAAGGTATCGATGATCGCTCGCGGTTGCTCGTGAATTTCCTTCAACATGAAATGCTTGTAGCCGGCCTTTTCCGCCATCACCGGATTCCAGTCCACGTATTGCTCTTGAACCACTCGCGGCGAACCCCCTATTGCCTTGATCCGGTATCCCCCTCGAGACAATTCAACCAAGTCCCCGTCCTCCAGATATACGACCCTGCGGGTATAAGGCAGAATCGCCGGCACATCGGAAGCCAGAAACAGGGCACTGTCGGCTATGCCCATAATCAGGGGACTCTCCTGCTTGGCCGCCAACAGCAAATCCGGCGTTTGCTCGTTCATCACGACCAAGGAGTAGCTGCCCCGCAGTTGCACCAAGGTCTCTTCGAACGCCTGGCGGAAATCCTTGCACCGCCGATACTCTCGCTCGAGCAACTTGACAACCACCTCGGTGTCCGTTTCCGATAAGAATCCATACCCCTCTTCAAGCAACATCGCCTTGAGCTGTGCATAGTTTTCGATGATCCCATTATGCACCAACACAAAAGGACCGGACCGATGCGGATGGGCGTTCTCATCCGAGGGTTTGCCATGGGTCGCCCAGCGGGTGTGAGCGATCCCGATCGATCCCCGCGCCTCGCCTTCAGCCAGCAGGCACTCCAGCGACGCGATCTTGCCCTTGCAACGAACCACGCTCAACCGACCGGCTGCATCGATGGTTGCCAGGCCGGCGCTGTCATAGCCCCGATATTCCAGTCGCTTCAGTCCATCGATCAAAATCGAACGAGCATTATCCGCCCCAAGATAAGCCACGATCCCACACATGCCCAACCTCCATCACAGATCCACCATTGGCCCGCCACTGTCCCCATACTCGGCGCTCATTGCAGCTTTCAGCACCCGGTTGTTCCAGAATATCAACTGCATGATTAACGCAACGGCGCCCGATTGCAACAAAAACCCTTCCAACCTAAGGTCGGAAGGGTTTTCGCCGCAGGTCAATGTTAAAACCCGCACTGACAAATCATCATAAAGCGCTAAGTTTGGGCAGCCAATTCCATTGGCTTTTCTTGCCACCGCACCTGGTGGCCGGTCAACAATCCTCTCACCGGCTGTAGGCTGAGAAATACCCTGGGACTCCCCACATCCAACCAGGCCCCAGAACTCACCCTAGTGTTTCTCCGCCACCTTTAATCTGGCGATGGCCCGCTGCAATGCCGCCTCGGCCCGGGCAAATTCCAGCCGATCCCGGGCTTCCTTAAGCCGCCGCTCAGCGCGTTCCCGCGCCGCCTTGGCCCTGATCACGTCAATATCGGTAGCTTCTTCGGCAGCTGTCGCCAGAACCGTCACCTTGTTCGGCAGCACCTCGGCATACCCACCCATGATGGCAATGTAGCGTACCGTACCGCCGATCCGGAAGCGCAATTCCCCGACCTTCAGTTTAGCCAGGAAGGGAGTGTGGTTGTGCAGCACGCCGAACTCACCTTCTTCGCCGGGAGCGACCACGATATCCACCGGCTCGCTAAGCACCTTTTTTTCTGGAGTTACGATCTCCAGCTGGATCTGTTCCGCCATATCATCACCGCTCTCTGTTAGGCTGCTGCCATCAGCCGGGCCTTTTCAACGGCCTCTTCCACCGAGCCCACCATGTAGAAGGCCTGCTCCGGCACATCGTCATGCTTGCCTTCCACGATTTCCTTAAATCCTCGAATCGTATCCTCCAGCTTCACGTACTTGCCGTCGATACCAGTGAACTGAGCCGCCACGTGGAACGGCTGCGACAGAAAGCGCTGGATCTTGCGCGCCCTGGACACCACCAGCTTATCCTCATCGGACAACTCATCCATCCCGAGGATCGCGATAATGTCCTGGAGGTCCTTGTACTTCTGCAGCGTCTGCTGCACTTCACGAGCGGTGAAATAATGTTCCTCACCGAGCACATTCGGGTCCAGGATGCGCGAAGTGGAGTCCAACGGATCCACCGCCGGGTAGATGCCAAGCTCGGCGATCTGGCGCGACAACACCACGGTACCATCCAGGTGAGCAAAGGTCGTCGCCGGGGCAGGGTCGGTCAAGTCGTCAGCCGGCACGTAAACGCATTGCACCGAAGTGATCGAGCCTTTAGTGGTGGAAGTGATGCGCTCTTGAAGTTCACCAAGGTCGGTACCCAGAGTCGGCTGATAGCCGACCGCGGAAGGCATGCGGCCGAGCAACGCGGAGACTTCGGCGCCGGCCTGGGTAAAACGGAAGATGTTGTCGATGAACAGCAACACATCCTGGCCTTCCACATCACGGAAATATTCAGCCACGGTCAAGGCCGAAAGGGCAACCCGGGCACGCGCTCCCGGCGGTTCCGTCATCTGACCATAAACCAAGGCAGCACGTGGCAGGACCCCTGATTCCTTCATTTCCAGGTACAGGTCATTGCCTTCACGAGTCCGCTCGCCAACGCCGGCAAATACCGAAATGCCACCGTGATGCATGGCGATGTTGTGAATCATCTCCATCATGACCACGGTCTTGCCCACTCCGGCGCCGCCAAACATCCCCATCTTGCCGCCGCGCGGGAACGGCACCAGCAAGTCGATGACCTTGACGCCGGTCTCGAGCACATTCACCGATGTATCCTGTTCGGTAAATCCTGGTGCTGCCCGATGGATCGACATGGTCTGCGTGGCATCGACCGGGCCCAGTCCATCTACCGGCCGTCCAACGACATTGAGCACCCGGCCGAGGGAAGCTTTTCCCACCGGCATCTGGATCGCGGCGCCACTATCCTTCGCCTTCATCCCGCGAACCAGACCATCGGTCAGGTCCATGGCCACCGTGCGCACCACGTTGTCGCCGAGATGCTGCGCCACTTCCAGTACCAGATTGTCCGCCTCGTCGCTCAACCCGGGATTGCTCACGAATAAGGCGGTCAGAATGGCGGGCAACTTCCCTTCCTCAAACTCAACGTCAACGACGTTGCCAATCACTTGAACAATGCTTCCCATATTCATAGGGTCTATAACCTCCTTGACTGTGGACCAAACCTGACTACCAGCTATCTAAGAGCTTCGGCACCGCCGACGATATCCATCAACTCCGTGGTGATCGCCGCTTGTCGTGCCTTGTTGTAGGTGAGCGTCAAGCTGCGCACCAGATCCTTGCAATTGTTAGTGGCGTTATCCATGGCAGCCATCCGCGCGGCATGCTCGCTCACCGTAGTCTCATAAAAGGAACTAAGCAGTTGGTTGTAAACAAAATTCGATAGCAAGTCGGTCAGCAATTCCTGGTGCGAAGGTTCGTAAATGTAGTCCACGCTTGTGCCTTCCGCCTGCTCGTCTACGCCGGGCGAAATCGGCAGCAGCTTGATCACGGTTGGCGCCTGCTTGACCACGCTGATAAAATGCGAATATACCAGATACACCTCATCGCTTTCGCCTTCCACGAACCGATTCACCAGGTTTCTCCCCAGATTGAAGGCGTCGTCGTAATTCGGCTTGTTGAGCAAACCCGTCAGCGCCTCCCGAACCGGGTATCTGCGCACCCGATAGTAACCGCTCGCCTTGCGCCCGGCAGCCGTCACGGCAACCTCGAGGCCTTCGGCCTGTTTGGCCTTCATGAACCGCTCGCCGGTCACCAGCAAGTTGTTGTTGAAACTGCCGCACAGACCTCGATCAGCGGAGAGCAGGACCAGCTCAATCTTCTTCACTTCCTCTCGAGGAGTCATCAGTTCGAAGGAGCCATCCTGTTCCGCTCCTGCCACCAAGCGCCCAATCACCTCGCGGAATTTATCGGCATAGGGCAGGAATTTTTCCATATTCTGCTGCGCCACTCGAAGTTTGGCGGCAGCAACCATATTCATGGCTTTAGTGATTTGCGAGGTCTTCTTGACGGCGTCGATTTTCCTCTTCACATCCCTAAGGGTTGCCATAGCAATCTCTTTCTTCTAACAGTTATCGCTGCCGCCAACTACGCCTGAAAAACCCCGGCAAATTCTTCCAACGCCTGCTTGATCTTCGTATCAAGGTCATCGGAGATGATCATCTTTTCCTGAATCTCGGTGAGAAGGTCAGGATATTTCCGCTCCACGAAGGCGAGCATCTCCTTTTCATAGGCAGGAACTCGATTGATCGGAATGGTATCGAGAAAGCCGCGGGTCCCGCTGTATAGTGAAAGGATCATCTTGTTGGCCGGCATCGGCTGGTACTGAGGTTGCTTCAACAGTTCCACCAGGCGCACGCCGCGATTCAACTGGGACAGAGTCGCCTTGTCCAAATCGCTCCCAAACTTCGCAAACGCTTCCAGTTCCCGGTATTGGGCGAGATCCAATCGCAACCTGCCGGCCACCTGCTTCATCGCCTTGGTCTGAGCCGCGCCGCCGACCCGGGATACCGATAATCCGACGTTGATTGCCGGCCGGACACCAGCGAAAAAGAGGCTCGGCTCAAGGTAGATTTGGCCATCGGTAATGGAAATCACGTTGGTGGGAATAAAAGCCGATACGTCGCCCGCCTGGGTCTCGATGATCGGCAATGCGGTGAGCGAGCCGCCACCCAGCTTGTCATTGACTCTAGCGGCACGTTCCAGCAGCCGCGAGTGATTATAGAAAATATCGCCAGGGTAGGCTTCACGCGCCGGTGGACGACGGAGCAACAACGACACCTGCCGATAGGCTGCCGCCTGCTTGGACAGATCGTCGTAGATGATGAGCGCGTGCTTGCCGCGGTCACGGTAGTATTCGCCCATGGCGCATCCGGCGTAGGGCGCGATGTACTGGAGGGGTGCGGGGTCGCTAGCACAAGCGGAGACGATGACGGTGAATTCCATCGCGCCATGCCGGCGCAGCGTTTCCACCACCTGCGCAACGGTGGACTTCTTCTGCCCGACCGCCACGTAGATACAAATGACGTCCTGACCTTTTTGGTTGATGATGGCATCAACGCCGATCGCGGTCTTGCCGATCTGGCGATCACCGATGATCAACTCACGTTGACCGCGCCCGACCGGGGTCATCGCATCGATTGCCTTGAGCCCGGTGTACATCGGCTGATTCACCGGTTGCCTGGCGATGACGCCGGGAGCAATGCGTTCGACCCGGGAAAATTCCTTGGCATCGACCGGTCCCTTGCCATCCAGCGGATTGCCCACCGGGTCGAGGATGCGCCCGATGACGGCATCGCCCACGGGAACTTCGGCGATTCTTCCCGTCCGCTTAACAACGCCCCCTTCCTTGATGTGGAAATCCTCGCCCATGATGGCGACGCCCACATTGTCTTCTTCAAGGTTTAAGGCTAGCCCAAAGATGGGGCCATGGTCAGTAGGGAACTCGAGCAATTCCATCGACATGCACTTTTCAACGCCGTACACGCGGGCGATACCATCGCCGACCGACAGCACACGTCCGGTCTCGCTGAGCTCAACCTTCTTCTCGTAGTCCTTGATCTGCTCACGAATGATTTGGCTGATTTCTTCGACTCTGATTTCCATTAACCTAGCTCACCCCTCTTTAAAGATTCTTTGATATTTTGCAACTGGGTCCTGACGCTCCCATCAATCACCAAATCGCCGATGCGGGCAACAACCCCACCGATCAGTCCGGGGTCACGCTCGAACTCGACCACCACCTGCTTGCCGGTGATCTTACCGAGAGTCCGGCCGATCGCCTTAATCGCCTCTTCGTCGAGCTTGACCGCCGCGCTGACCCGGGCTCGAGCGACATTGAGATGCTCATCCACGAGCTTGTGATAATAATTGCAGATGTCTCCCAAATTCTCGATCCGCCCCTTCTCGATCAACAGGTAAATGAACTGTTTCACGATGTCGCCCATTTCCATCTTGACGGCAATGGCCTCGAAAACCTTCTTCCGCGCATCCTCCGGGTAGAATGGATTGGCAATGGAATCCCGAAAGTCCGGAAACTCCCGCAGCACCCCCACGAATCCGGCCAATGCCTCACCATACTGCTCAACCGCGTTGTCGGCGCGCGCGATGGTGAACAAGGCTTTGGCGTAACGCTTAGCAATAACTAGATTTTTCACTTTGCCTCCACCGCCTTTATGGTGAACTCCTCAACCAGACGCTGTTGGTCCGCGGGCCGTATATTCTTCTTTAATAGGTTTTCAGCGGCAGCCACTGAAAGCTCGGCAATTTCCTCCTGCAAACTTTCACGAGCCGCCTTCATTTCCTGCTGGATCGCGAACCGGGCCTGTTGTTTGATATATTCCGCCTGCTTGGCCGCGGCATCAACGATCTTTTGCTTCTCGCGCTCGCCTTCTTGCACGTACTCGTCAACAATCTGGCCGGTTTCCTGATCCAACCGGTCGAGACGCGACTTGTATTCGGCCGCCTTGGCCTCCGCTGCGCGCTTCTTGGCCTCCAATTCCTCCAACAACTTCTCAATGTTTTCGGTGCGAGATTTGAAGAAATTGGCGATCGGTTTTTTCAAGAGTTTGACCAGAATCGCCAACATGATGGCAAAATTCAGGAACCGCAGCATGAAGTCGGTCCAATTGAGGGCATGCCCGCCGGACTCCGAGGCCCACGCAGGGCAGACCGTCATCAGCACCGCAACCATCACCGCCCCTCCGCAGACCGCCATGGAACGGCTTCCACCAAGAACGGCCTTAATACGACGTACCATCACAGGCTCCTTCCCAAAACCCGCTGGGCTAAATCTTTGGAAAATGCCTGAACCTGCTGTTTCAGCTGATCCCGGACCGTTCCCATATCCTGCTGGATCTTTTCCTTGACCGCCTGAACCTCCTGGCCGGCGCCTTGATGGGCCCGTTCAAGCAGGTCCTTTTCCGCTATATAGGCGGCATCCTTCATCTCCTGGACCTTTTGCCGGCCCCGCAGGCGTGCAGCCTTGATGCTGTCTTCGAAAGTGCGCACCGCATTATTGGCTTCCGCATCGGCTTGCTCAATGTCTTCCCGTTGCTCGCTGACAAACTGATTGCGTTCCCCGACAAGGCGCCGGATTGGACGGTACAGAACAATATTCATGAGAAACACTAGCAGCAAAAAATTGCCGATTTGAATGAAAAGGGTAACATCTACACTGATCATCTCACATCGCCCCCATTCGCTTGATTGGAAACCTTGACACTTCTGCTAACACCCTCGCCCCAGCCACCCGGCATCCGTCCTCCTTGTCTTGATCGCAACTTGATTCCAAGACTTTACCCGCATATATGAATTTGGATTTGCTTAGCATATGGGGGCGGACGTTGGCAAGGGAAAAAGTAAAAAAAATCACAAATGGCTGCAACGACCCCGAGCGCTTGGCGACTCATCGCGAATGAAACACATAGCGGCGCATGCTGACGTTTTCGATCAGGCCGATGGCGATGCACAGGGTGAGCAGCGAAGAACCGCCGTAACTCACGAACGGCAGTGGAATTCCCACCACCGGCATCATCCCCAGCACCATCCCGATATTGATCACCATCTGCCACAGGATCAGACCGGTCATGCCGATCACCAGCAATGCCCCGAACCGGTCTTTGGATCTTCGGGCCACCCGAAAAGCCAGATAGACCAGGGCCGCAAACAGGCTGAGCAGGAGGCCGCAGCCCAGAAAGCCCCACTCCTCGGCAAGCACGGAAAAAATGAAATCGGTGTGCTTCTCCGGCAGGAAACGCAGCTTGGTTTGGGTGCCGTTCAGGAATCCCTTGCCCCACAATTTGCCGGAACCGATAGCGATTTTGGATTGGCGAATATGATAGCCGGCGCCCAGGGGATCCCGTTCCGGAGACAGAAGAATCAGAATCCGTTCCTTCTGGTAAGGCTTCAAGGCGTAGTTCCAGACCGGCCAAATCATAGGGAGGGTCACGATCAGTAAGATCAGCACGAACTTTAAGCGGATTCCAATAAAATAAATCAAGGTCATGGCCGCAATCAGTACCATCAAGGCGGTACCCAGGTCAGGTTCCAGCAGGATCAGCAACACCGGAATCGCGGTCAGCAGGACCGGCACCACAAATTCCTTCAGTCGCGGATAGGTCTTGATTTCATGGGAAGAGAAGTAATTCGCCAAGTGCAGCACAATGATCAGTTTCATAAATTCGGAGGGCTGAAACCGAACCCCGGCAAGACTCAGCCAGCGTTTGGCCCCATTGACCTCGGTCCCCACAACCGGAACCAGGAGCAGCAGTAGGACCACTGCCAGATAACTCCACAGGCTGAAATGTTTCAGTTTCTGATAATCAATCATGAGGAAGCCGACAAAGCAAACCAGACCCATCAACAGCCAGGCCACTTGGCGGATGAACAGATTGTTGGTCGCACTCGCCTGAATCTGTTGATAGAGCGCACTGTACAGCGCGACCAGACCGACCAGGATAATGGCAAAAAACACCAGGAGGATCCACCAGTCGAAATTCTCGATCAAACGTCTATCCACCATGCTGCGCTAAACTCCTGCGACTCCCTGACTTATCCGGACGAGGGACGGTGGTTTGAAGCGGGCACGGGGGCGGCCTCGGCTTGGGCAGGCCCGTTCGGTTCGCTTTCGATATAGGCGGCGATCACCTGCCGAGCCAGAGGGGCCGCGGTCGAGGAACCATGGCCGCCATGTTCCACCAGCACGCTAACGACGATGGCAGGGTCTTCGGCCGGAGCGTAGGAAACGAACCAGGCGTGGTCCCGCTCCTGGTCCTTGGTGATCCTGGCCAGCAATTTCCGACTGACATTATCCGGCATTCGAACCACCTGGGCGGTGCCGGTCTTGCCGGCGATGCGGATGGAGGCCATGCGGATTTGTTTGGCGGTACCGCGGTCTTCGTTCACCACCCCGGCCAGAGCGGCTTGAACCATCTTGAAATATTCGGGGGCCACCGGGATCTTCCGGCGTACTCTGCCACCCACCTCGGTTACATCCTCCGGGTGGCTGCCTTCGATCCGGCCGACCACATGCGGCTGCCACAAAGTCCCGCCATTGGCAATAGCCGCGTAGGCCACGGCCATTTGCAAGGGAGTCGCCAGATCGAAGCCTTGCCCGATGGAAATGGATATGGTTTCGCCCTTTTGCCAGGCAACACCCTTGGCCCGCTTCTTCCATTCCGAGGTGGGAATCAAGCCGGGTGACTCCGGCCGCAATTCAACCCCGCTCTTTTCACCCAGCCCAAACAGGCCGGCATACCGGGCAATCCGGTCCACTCCCAACTTCATGCCCAGTTGGTAGAAAAAGACATCACACGATTCCACGATCGCCCGATGCGGATCCACGCTGCCGTGCCCGGTTTCCTTCCAGCAGCGGTAGTTGCGGTCGGCGAATCGGAAGAAACCCGGACAGGACAGATGCGACCGGGCATTGATCGCCCCCTCCTGCAAGCCGGCCAGTTCCATGATCGGTTTGTAGGTGGAGCCGGGAGGATACGCCGCGTTGACTGCTCGATTGAGCAAAGGGTGCGAGGGATCGGCGCTCATTTCGTTCCAGTCCTTCGCTTTCAAGCCACGGACGAAGCGTTCTTGATCGAAGGTCGGACTGCTGGCCATGGCCAGAATGCTGCCCGATTTCGGGTCGAGCGCGACGATGGCCCCAATATGATCGCTCAAAATCGATTCGACCTTGCGCTGCAATCCGGCATCGATGGTTAACCAAAGATTTCGCCCTGGGATTGGCAAGGTTTCGCTGAGCAGCCGAATCCTTCGGCCGACGGCATCCACTTCCACTTGTCGGCCTCCGCTCTTGCCATGCAAATACGGTTCAAGGCCCCGCTCAACCCCGATCTTGCCCACTGACTCGCCGGCTGCGTACTGTTTGTATTCATCCTTTTTGAGTTCTTCTTCGGACACCTCGCTTAGGTAGCCGATGACATGCGCCGCCGATCCATTGAACTTGTATTCGCGCCGCGGCTCGACCCGAATGAACACGCCCGGCAACCGAAGCCTTCTGGCTTCCAGGCGAGCTAGGCAATCCCGGTCGATATCGGCCATCAACCGCAGCGGCACAAAACTTCGGGTGGCCTTGTTGTCCTCGACGATCTTTCGCAGTTCATCAGGCGCATTGCCACAAATGGCGGCAACTTGTTCAAGGGTACCGTCAAGGTCTGGCACATCCTCGCGGACCAGCATCAGGTGATAAGCTGGTCGATTTTCCACTAGTGGGATGCCATGTCGATCAAAAATGATGCCCCGCGGAGCGGGGATCTCTTCCAGACGAACCCGATTGTTTTCCGACAAATAACGGTAACGAGCGCCGTTTAGGATTTGCAGTTGCCAAAGCCGCAGCACGTAAATAATTAGAATCAGGATCAGCACGCCCACCAGCAGCAGGTATTGGCGCTGAAACAATCCCTCATCGGTGGGTTCCCAGTTGGCCAACAAGATCTGCCTGGAAAGCTTGTCGGAAAGGGAATCAGGGTCGGAGCGGCCGGTTTGAGCCTGGCCAGGTTGCGATGTCTTGGACCTCATCATCCGCTCACACGCTCCTGAACTGATCCGTATACTGTTCGAACGGCCAGCCAATCAGCGGGGCAACACATAGGATTCCGGCGGTCCGCGCCAACAGGGGGACCCAGACGGTGGGATCATAGGGCGGCGCGGCACTGGCGATCACCACGTAACCACCAAGGGCCAGCGCCTGCATGATCGCACAGATCGCAACGCAAAGCAGTCGATAGAAGGGATTGCGCAGTTCGAAATGAGCGGACGCGACGGTGACCAGCAGCACCATCACTAAGTAGGTCCCCAGATGCAGGCCCCAGAGACGCCCGCTGAAGGTATCCATAATGAACCCCCAACCCAAGCACCAGCACAGAGCGGAAGTGGGAGGCAGGCATAAGGCCACATGCAACGCCAGGGGCAGCAGCAGGTCGATGCGAAACCCGAGATACCCGAGACTGCTGATCCAGTGGCACTGGATCAGGAACAGCACCGAACCGTAACCGATCGCCACCGATAGAATGCGAAACCATGCCATGGCTCAACCGATCCGACCGAATTCAAGGCAATAACCATGCGTCCGGATGCTCGGGGACGGGTCAGGGATGAAGGTCACGATAGGCCCCCATGAGTTCGCCCTGGGTTATTCATCGCTTTGGGTTTCCTGCCAGTTATCAGGGGGCAACTCATGGTTGCCGATGACTAGTAGCTCTTCCACGTAATTGGGATTGACGATGGGCTGCAAGGCAATAGTCTGAAAAAGATCCACCGGGTCCTTAACCACCTCGCGCACGATCCCCAACCGCAGCCCCTTGGGGAAAATTCCATCCTTCCCGGAGGTTATCACCAGGTCCCCGGTCCTCACATCGAGGTTGCCGCGCACATAGCGCAGCAGACAGCTCTTTTCGTCCTTACCGGTCATGATGCCGCGCGTGCGATTGCGCTGCACCAGGGCGTCAACCGCGCTTTCCGGGTCGGTGATCAGAATCACCCGGGAATAATGATCGGAAACCTCGGCAATCCGCCCCACAACCCCCTCTTCATTGACCACGGCCATATCGGTCTTGATGCCTTCCCGCGAGCCTTTGTCAATGACCACCGTTTGAAACCAACCGCTCGGATCATGCACCACCACCTGGGACGCGATCCCTTTCACCCCCAATGTGTTCTTGAAATCCAACAAGCGCCGCAATCGCTGGTTTTCCAAGAAGGCTTCCTGATATGCGGTCAGCTTATTTTGCAACTCATTGATCTGCCCACGCAGTTGCTCGTTGTCCTGGCGCACCTGCCTGAGGACCACGTACCCCTTGATCTTTTCATCGATCGAACGGGAACTCGAATGGAGCAGATTCAAAACCGGACTGAACACCTCGATAACCAGGCGTCGAAACAAGCCCACGTCGGTCGGTGCTTGAAAATTCAGGGTGAAAACGTAGAGCAGGATGGCCAGCAACGCGAGGGCCAAAAACAACCCCCGCAACCGGCGCAGCCATTCGATCATGAACGTGCAACCTTACCGGCCGAGCCGGCGTCGATTCTGGACCTATTCAGACCGGCACGGCCCATTCGGGCAACCCTCGCCGTTTGCGCGGTCACCAGAAGGCACCGTGACTGACTCTCGGGCGACGGCAACAGACCCGGTCGACGGCGCCGCGGCGTGCTCCGCTGCCGATGAGCCATCAAGATGGCCACACCGCCGCATCAACTGAGCACGTCTTTCAACACTTCAATGTCTTCCAGGGCTTTGCCCGAACCAAGCACCACCGTGGACAGTGGGTCCTCGGTCAAGGTCACTGGTAGTCCGGTTTCCAGCCGCAGCAGGTAATCGAGATTCTGCAACAGGGCGCCCCCACCGGTCAGGACGATACCCCGATCGACAATATCCGCGGCCAGTTCGGGCGGGGTCTGTTCCAATGCGATCTTGATGGTTTCAACAATGCTGTCGATCTGTTCCTGGATCGATTCACGCACCTCTTCGGAATTGATTTCCAGGGTCTTGGGGATGCCGCTGACCAGGTCCCGGCCCTTCACCATCATGGTTTGCACCTCGCCGGATGGGTAGGCGTTGCCAATCGTGGTTTTGATCAGTTCCGCCGTCCTTTCACCCACCAGCAGGTTGTATTTGCGTTTGATGTGCTGCAAAATGGACAGGTCCATTTTGTCGCCACCCACTCGGACTGAACGACTGTAAACAATTCCGGCCAGCGAAATCACCGCCACTTCGGTGGTACCGCCGCCGATATCGACGATCAAGTTGCAGACCGGTTCGGTGATCGGCAGTCCGGCGCCAATGGCCGCCGCCATCGGTTCCTCGATCAGGAACACATCACGAGCCCCGGCTGATTCCGCCGATTCCCGTACCGCCCTCCGCTCCACCTGAGTGACTCCGGAGGGTACTCAGACGATGATGCGAGGTCGCACCAGACTGCGACGGTTGTGAACCTTGCGGATGAAATAACGCAACATCGCCTCGGCCACCTCGAAGTCGGCAATCACTCCGTCTTTCATCGGGCGAATCGCGACAATGTTGCCCGGGGTCTTGCCCAGCATCAGCTTGGCGTCCCGGCCCACCGCCACCACCTGGGAAACCCCACCGTTGTTCCTGCGCACCGCAACCACCGAGGGTTCGCACAAAACGATCCCTTTGCCCCGAACATAAACCAACGTGTTGGCCGTCCCCAGGTCAATCGCCAGATCATTCGAGAACCAACCGAGAATCTTATTCAATATCATTGGTTAACCCTTTCTGTGTCGGCTTAAGAACAAGGTTTGATAGCATTTCGTCGGGGGTTCTTCAATGGTTTTTACATTCAGAACGATTTTCACGGTTTTCTTGGACCTTGACAAACCATCGGCAGTTTGTCTACAAACGGAAGTTCGATTTTTCCGCAACGGTGCCGGCCAAGCACCCAGGAAATTCCGACCTTGGAGCGGTTGACTCCCCCGATGGGAAGTGTTCATTCATCATCCAGTCAAGAGGTTACGAGGCCATGAAACAAACATTTCAACCCAGCAATCTCAAGCGCAAGCGGACTCACGGCTTCCTCCTGCGCTCCTCCACCAAAGCCGGGCGCGCCGTCCTCAACCGGCGCCGGGCTAAAGGCCGCAAGAGACTTTCCGCGTGAGTGGACTGGCTTGAGCCATTCAACCGAATTTGAGGGTCGCAACGAATTCACCGGGACCCGGAACGCGTCGCGCTTTCGCCCCGCCGAACGGCTCCGAACCCCCCAGCAATACCAGCGAGTTCGACGCCGCGGCCGGCGCGCTAGCGCGCTCCATCTGCGCATCCAATGGGCCGCCAACGGCCTCGCCTGGCATCGATTGGGGCTGGTGGTCCAGAAGCGGTTTTGGAATGCGGTCCAGCGTAACCGCGTCAAGCGGTTGATCCGCGAAGGGTTTCGCACCTGCAAACAGCAGTTGCCGCCGCCCTACAGCGACATTGTGGTGATCGCGCTGCCCGGCACCGAAACTCTCGAACCCGGTGAACTCTGCGCCCGACTGCGACGCGCCATGACCAGGGAGAACCGAACCCTTTAATGCTTCAAAATGCTTTGCTTTTCCTTATTCGTGCCTACCAGTCCTGGGTCTCGCCATGGCTGGGTCAAAACTGCCGGTTCATCCCTACCTGCTCGATCTATTGCTATCAAGCCATTGAATTGTACGGTCCCTGGAAAGGCAGCGTCAAAGGCCTGCTGCGCTTGCTTCGCTGCCACCCATTGCACCCTGGAGGCTATGATCCGGTGGTGTCCGAAACCAGCGACCGTCGGTTCTCATGAGTTCGAGTTCCACTCGTTATGGAAAAAAGAGCGATAATCGCTTTCGTGCTGTCCATTCTGGTCATCGTCGGCTGGGAATTGTTCCTGGCTCCGGACCGCAAACCCACTCAACCACCAGAACAATCAGTGCCGGCGGAACCCGGCCCCACGGCCCCGTCCACCACCCCTTCCAGTCCGCCGCCGCAGAGCATTGCACCGGAGTCTCTGCCGCTTCAGAGAAAGCTTCCGGAAACGGCTGAGTCGGAAGGCTGGACCGTGGACACCCCCCTGTATCAGGCCCGGCTGACCGAATCCGGGGCAAGGCTTGAGCATTTCCGCCTGAAGCACTATCGAACCCGGGTCGAACCCGATGCGCCCTTGATGGAAATGGTGCCGACCCAGCGCAGCGGGTATTTGCCGATTGCTCTCGATCTGCTCCATCATCCGGACTATCAATTGTCCACCCGTCCATACACCAGCAGCGCCCCCCGGCGGGTCCTGCTGGATCCCCAGAACCCAAGCCAGAACCTCGAGTACTCGCTGGAAATCCCGCAAGCTCTGAAGGTCACCAAGGTGCTGAGTTTTGCGGCCGACGGCTATGTTGTGCAACTGGAGGTAGGGCTGAAGAACCTCGGCCCGGACCCCCTGGAAGATCAACTGGGCGTGAGCTTCTTTTATCAGCCCTATGGCCAGGCCAGTGAATCGTCATACAATCCTTCTCAGCTGACGGTTTACCAGAACCGCAAAGCCGAGAATTTCGACCACAAGGCCATCGAAAAGAAGCAGCCGGTCTTCGATGCGCCACTCGCCTGGTTGGGTTATCAGGACAACTACTTCCTTCAGGCCCTGGCACCCACGACCGATACCGGCTATCAGATCATTCCGCGGACGCTGGATCCCGCCTCCGGCATGATCCAGGCGGTTTGGTTGAGCGCCCCCTTCAAGCTGGCTGGAGGCGAGGCCAAGACTTACCAGTTCGATCTTTATCTGGGGCCAAAGGAATCCAGCGCTCTCAAACAAGCCGGACACAGCCTGGAAGCGGCGGTCGATTTCGGTTGGTTCACCTTTCTCGCCACGCCCCTGCTGCAACTGCTCAAATGGCTTTACAAGTATTCCCATAACTATGGCGTCGCCATCATCCTGCTCACCATTATGATCAAGATCCTGTTCTGGCCGCTCACCCATAAGAGCTACAAGTCCATGCAGGGGATGAAAAAACTGCAGCCGAAGATGGCTCAAATCAAGGAAAAGTACAAAGACGACCGGGAAAAGCTCAATCAAGAATTGATGATGCTCTATCGAACCTACAAGGTCAATCCCATGGGCGGATGCCTGCCCATGGCGCTGCAGATTCCCGTGTTCTTCGCGCTGTACCGGATGCTCTACAGTGCCATCGAGATCCGCCATCAGCCCTTTTGGCTCTGGATGAACGACCTGACCGCACCAGACCGGTTGTCTATCGGCTTCAACATTCCGTACCTCGGAGGACTGCCGGTACTGACCCTGCTGATGGGGGCTTCCATGTTCATTCAGCAGAAAATGACCCCGACCACCGGCGATCCCAGGCAGGAGAAAATGATGCTGATGATGCCGGTCATCTTCACGGTTTTCTTTATCAACTTTCCGGCCGGCCTCGTGCTATATTGGTTGGTGAACAATGTTCTGTCCATCGTGCAGCAGTATCTGATCAACCGGCAGGCAACCTGACCGAAGCCTCTCCATTGCACGCGCGCGACGACCATTTGTTTCGGTAGTGAAACGGAGGAGAGCATGCCAACTCTTGAGATCGAAGGCAAATCGCTGGAGGATGCGATCAACCTCGCCTGCGAGGAATATCATCTGCCCCGTGAAATGCTCGAAATTGAAATCCTGTCGAAAGGATCCTCGGGCATTTTTGGCATTGTCGGCGCCAGAAAAGCCAAAATCCGGGTGGCCCCCAAGCAGCTTCCCTTGACCGCGGCGGCAGATCGGGGCAAGGCGA
>Ga0100377_1001357_pt1 | contig 21174 bp, 7 predicted proteins | sample CryGeymeta201501_FD_83664 | JGI IMG/M metagenome (GOLD analysis project Ga0100377, IMG submission 83664) | Groundwater microbial communities from Crystal Geyser aquifers in Utah, USA - Crystal Geyser metaG 2015-01 | ecosystem: Environmental > Aquatic > Deep subsurface > Groundwater | place: USA...
CAAGACGGGCTACCCGCGCGAGATGCTGGAGCTGGGCATGGGCCTGGACGCCGACCTGGGGATCGACTCGATCAAGCGGGTCGAGATCCTGTCGGCCCTTCAGGAGAAGCTGCCCGAAGCGCCCGCCGTTCGCCCCGAGGACATGGGACAGATCCAGACCCTCGGCGACATCGTCCGCTTCATCGTTGACCGAGCGCCGCCGGCCGTTCAGCCTGCGACAGAATCTGTCGCAGCACCCACGAAGTCCGGTCGTGACGAGGTCGCCGAGGTGCTGCTGGGTGTTGTGGCCGACAAGACGGGCTACCCGCGCGAGATGCTGGAGCTGGACATGGGCCTGGACGCCGACCTCGGGATCGACTCGATCAAGCGGGTCGAGATCCTGTCGGCCCTTCAGGAGAAGCAGCCCGAGGCGCCCGCCGTTCGCCCCGAGGACATGGGGCAGATCCAGACCCTCGGCGACCTCGTCCGCTTCATCGTTGACCGGGCGCCGCCAGCCGTTCAGCCTGCGACAGAATCTGTCGCAGCCCCAACGAAGTCCGGTCGTGACGAGGTCGCCGAGGTGCTGCTGGGTGTTGTGGCGGACAAGACGGGCTACCCGCGCGAGATGCTGGAGCTGGGCATGGGCCTGGACGCCGACCTGGGGATCGACTCGATCAAGCGGGTCGAGATCCTGTCGGCCCTTCAGGAGAAGCTGCCCGAGGCGCCCGCCGTTCGCCCCGAGGACATGGGGCAGCTCCAGACCCTCGGCGACCTCGTGGTGTTCATCACGCGCGGCCTCGACAAGGCGGTCACGCTGGCGTCGGCGCCTGCGAGCTTCGCCTCGGTGAGCGGCACGCCGCGCACCGCGGAGATCCGCGCCCGCGCCGTCGACCGCTGGGTGCTGGGCGTCGAGCCCGCCGACGTCGCCACGCGCGCGCCGTCACTGGCGCCGGGGAGCGAGGTGTGGGTGTGTGGCGAGGACGAGGAGCTCGTGGACGCCCTCGTGGGGCAGCTCGGCGCGCTCGGGTACAAGGCCGTCGTCGCGGGCGAGGACACGGCCGTCTCGGAGGCGCTGCGGGGGCTCGTGCTGGTCGGCTCGACCGGCATGGGCGACGCGGCCGTGCTTCGGGCCTTCTCGATGCTGCGCAAGGCGGGGCGCGCCCTGGAGGCGGCGTCGATGCGCGACAGCGTGCTCGTGGGGGCGGTGGTGCGGCTCGACGGGCAGCTCGGCCTGGGGCCGCTCAACGGCAGCCAGGACGTGACCTCGGCCGCGCTCGCCGGACTCGTCAAGACCGCCGCCCAGGAGTGGCCGATGGTCACGGGTCGCGTGATCGATCTGCCGGGTGGCGATGGGGATGTGCACGGCGCCGCCGCGGTCGTCGAAGCCTTGCTGCACGCCACGCAGCGCGAGATCGGCATCGACGGCGGCTCGCGTTGGACCACCTCGCTCCGGCGCCTGCCAACGCCCCAGCGCAAGGGCGCCACGCTGAGCGGCGAGGACGTGGTGGTCGTCTCGGGCGGCGCCCGCGGCGTCACCGCCGAGGTCGCCTGCGCCATGGCGCAGGACGGCGCCGGCCACCTCGTCCTGCTCGGCCGCAGTCCCGAGCCGCTGCCCGAGCCCGCGCACCTTTCGGGGATCACCGATGAAGGCGCCCTCAAGCGCGCCATCGCCGAGGCGCAAGACGGTCCGCTCAAGCCGGTCGAGCTCCAGCGGCAGTTCCGGGCCATCGAGGCGGCCCGAGAGATCCGCGCCACGCTGCACCGCATTCGGGAGGCCGGCGCCACGTGCCACTATCTCACCGTCGATGTGACGGACGCCGAGGCGGTCACCCGCGCCATCGAGGGCGTGCGCGCCGAGCTCGGTCCGATCACGGCGCTGGTGCACGGCGCCGGGGTCTTGCGCGACCGCGCCATCCACGACAAGACCGACGCCGACTTCGCGATGGTCTACGACACCAAGGTCAAGGGCGTCCGCGCCCTGCTGGCCGCGACGGCGGGCGATCCGCTCCGGTTCGTCGTGCTGTTCTCGTCCTCGACAGGGCGGTTCGGCCGCCGCGGGCAGGCCGACTACGCGGCGGGCAACGAGGTGTTGAACAAGACCGGACAGGTGGTCGCGCGGCAGCGGCCGGGGTGCCGGGTGGTCTCGGTGAACTGGGGCCCCTGGGACGGCGGCATGGTCGGACCGGAGCTCCGGGCGGTGTTCGCCGCCGAGGGCATCACGGTGATCCCGCTGGAGCGCGGGGCCGCGCACCTGCTGGACGAGCTGGCCTGCAGCGACGGGCCCGTCGAGACGGTCGTGCTCGGCGAGGGCTCGCGGCCAGCGGAGCTGGGGAGCGGACGAAGCCCGAAGACGCTGGAGGTGGAGACAGCGCTGCCGGTGGTGTTCACGCGGCGGATCGACATCGGGGCGCAGCCATACCTGCGGTCGCACGTCATCGGCGGACGCGCAGTGTTCCCGATGGCGATGATGGTCGAGTGGCTCTCGCACGCGGCGCTGCACGGCAATCCGGGCCTGCGCTTCGGCGGCTTCGACGAGCTGCGGGTGTTCAAGGGCATCACGCTTGAGGCTGGCGCGTCGGTGGAGATGGAGGCGCACGCAGGTCCCTCGGTGGCCGTCGAGGGCGGCTGGCAGGTGGTCACGGAGCTGCGGTCGAGGGACGATCAGGGTCGGCCGGTCCCGCACGCCCGCGCGCTGGTGCTGCTGGTGGACACCCCACCGAAGGGTGTCGCCTCGCCCGTTCCGGCGTTGGAGCGGTGCGATCACACGACGGAGACGATCTACGGCGAGGTGCTGTTCCACGGTCCGGCGCTGCATGCGCTGGAGCGAATCGAGGGGATCGCGCCGGACGCCATCGCGGCGCACTCGCGGACGAGCCCCGCACCGCGCGAGTGGGAGGACGCGCCGCTGCGGGGGCGGTGGATCGCCGATCCGCTCGCCATCGACGCAGCGTTCCAGCTCATCGTGCTGTGGACCGACCGCTACCTCGGGCATCGGTCGCTGCCGACGCGGGGGGGCTCCTACCGGCAGTTCGCCAGCTTCCCGCGCGAGGACGTCCGCATCGTCGCCCGCATCGTCGGGCACGACGCCCACCGCGCCAACGCCGTCATCGAGTGGATCGACGACGCAGGCAAGCTGATCGCGCGCCTCGACGACTACGAATGTGTCGTGGACCCGTCGCTCGCCCGGGCTTTCCAGAACAACCGGCTGGGCACGCGCCTCTCCACCATCCAGTGACGCCATGACGCGCCTCGAACCCATCGCCATCGTCGGGGCGGGAGCCGTTCTCCCCGCCTCCGACGACCTCGCCGCCTTCTGGGGCCACGTGCGCGCCGGCCGCGACGTGACGCGTGAGCTCCCTGCAGAGCGATGGGCCCTTGCGCCTGACCGCGCGTTTGACCCACGCCCGGCCGTGGCCGATCACGTCTACAGCCTGCGGGGCGGCGTGGTCGAGCGGACCGACTTCGAGCTCCACGGGCTCGAGGTGGACGCGGCGAGCTTCGCCAGCCTCGACCCGAGCGTGCAGCTGGCGCTGGTGGCGGGGCGCGACGCCTGGGCGCAGGCCGTGACGACGGGCGTGGACCGCGCGCGGGTGGGGGTCATCCTCGGCAACATCGCGCTGCCCACCGAGCGGACCTCGGCGCTGACGGACCAGCTCCTGGGACGTCGCATCGAGCGGGCGCTGCTCGGCCGCGTGCCGGAGGCGCTGTCGGCGGCGGGGTCGCCCGTGGCGCCGATCAACCGCTGGGTGACCGGGCTTCCGGCGAGCTTGCTGGCGAGGGCGCTGGGGCTCGGGGGCAACGCGTTCACGCTGGACGCGGCCTGCGCGTCGTCGCTGTTCGCGCTGGAGCGATCGGTGGACGAGCTTCAGTCGGGCCGGGCGGACGTGATGTTGACCGGCGGCCTGTCGCGGCCGGACAGCTTGTACACGCAGATGGGGTTCTCGCAGCTTCGGGCGCTCTCACCGCGCGGGACGTGCTCGCCCTTCGACGCCGCCGCGGACGGGCTGGTGGTCGGCGAGGGCGCGGGTGTGGTGGTGCTCAAGCGGCTGAGCGACGCGCTGGCGGCCGGCGACAAGATTCGTGCCATTATTCGCGGAATCGGCATCTCGAACGACGTGGACGGCAACCTGCTCGCCCCGAGCGAGGACGGCCAGCTTCGCGCCATGCGCGCAGCCTACCACCGCGCTGGCTGGACGCCCGGCGACGTCGACCTGATCGAGTGCCACGCCACCGGGACGCCCGTGGGCGACCGGACCGAGTACCGGAGCCTGCGCGCGCTGTGGGGCGAGGAGGGCTGGAGCGCGGGGCAGTGCGTCATCGGCTCGGTCAAGTCCAACGTCGGGCACCTGTTGACCGGCGCGGGCGCGGTGGGGCTGCTCAAGGTGCTGCTCGCCTTCGAGCACGCTGAGCTGCCGCCCACCGCCAACTTCCATCGCCCGCATCCCGAGTTCGACCTCGCCGAGGGGCCGTTCCGCATCTTGAGCGAGGCGGCACCCTGGCCCCGCCCGGCCGCGCACCCGCGCCGCGCCGCCGTCAGCGGCTTCGGCTTCGGCGGCACCAACGCCCATGTGCTGCTGGAGCACTGGGAGGGCCAGGCCATCCCGGAGACCACCACGACCGTCACGCACGACGTCGCCGTTGTCGGCGCCGACGTCGCCCTCGGCCCCTGGCGTGGCCTGGAGGCGTTCGAGCGCAGACTGCTCGGCGCCGAGGACTCGCCGACCCCGACCACGACGGTTGACGGCGCCATCGGTCCGGTGCCGGGCTACTTCATGGACGCGCTGGAGCTCCCGTTCGGCCGCTTCCGGATCCCGCCGCGCGAGCTGGCCGCCATCCTGCCGCAGCAAAGCTTGATGCTGGACGTGGCGCATGGCGCGCTCGCCGACGCCGCGCTGGGCGACTTCGATCACCTGCGCGCTGGCGTGTTCGTCGGCATCGGGCTCGACCTGAACACGACCCGGTGCCGGCTGCGCTGGGTCATCCGCGAGCGCGCGGCTGGCTGGGCCGACGCCCTCGGCCTCGGTCTGTCCGGCGCCGCGCTGGGTGCGTGGACAGACGCCCTGTGCGACGCGGCTTCGCCCGCGCTCGACGCCGACCGCACCATGGGCGGCCTCGGTGGGATCGTAGCGAGCCGGATCGCCCGGGAGTTCGGCCTCGGCGGACCGTCCTATGTGCTGTCCAGCGACGACGGCTCGGGCATGGCGGCCCTCGAGGCCGCCGCGCGGGCGATCGCCGCGGGCGACCTCGACGTGGCGGTGGTCGGCGCCATCGATCTGACCGGCGACCTGCGCCAGCTCCAGGCCACGGACCTGCTGCGGCCCGCCGCGCCGGACGGCGTCGCGCGCCCGTTCGATCTCGGCGCCGAGGGGACGGTGCACGGCGAGGGCGCGGTGTGCCTGGTGTTGCAGCGCGGGGAGCTGGTGAGGGAGGGGCGGTCGCCGCTGGGCTGGCTTCGGGCTGTGCGCACGACCACGAGCGGTCAGCCGTTCGACCTCGTGCCTACGGCAGACGCCATCGCTGCCACGGCGCGGCTCGCCTGCGTCGACGCGGCGCTGGCGCCCGGTCGTGCGACGTTGATCGTGGCCCACGGCAGCGGTGTGCCGGCCGAGGACCGCGTGGAGCTGGCTGGCCTGCGCCGCGCCTTTGAGGCCCCGCGACGCGCGTGGCTGACCGCGCCGAAGTCCGCCTTCGGCCACGCCGGCGCTGCGCAGGGGCTCGTGTCCGTGCTGGCCGGCCTCATCGCGCTGAACCAGAGCGTCGTCCCCCCTGTGCGCCACCTCGCGACGCCGCGGCGGGGCCTCGACGCGTTCCTGGCCAGCCCGCGCCCCCAGCCCTGGCTGCACGACACGGCGGCGGGCCGGCGCGTGCTCGCCGTCTCCGCCCTCAGCACCTCCGGCACGGCCCACGTCGCCCTGCTGGAGGCGCCGGAGGCCCCTCCCCTGGCCCGGAGCCGACCGCTCGGCGCACCTGACGAGGCCTTGTTCTTCGCCGAAGGCGACGACGCCGCCGCGCTCCGCGACCGTCTGGCCGCCCTCCGCGCGCTCGCCAGCCGTCACACCGACCTCCTCGCCGCCGCACGCGACGCCTTCAGCACCTGGCCCCAGGCCGCCGACCGCGCGCTCGCCGTGGCCCTCATCCCCCGCTCGCTCGAGGAGCTGGCCCGCCTGACCACCCTCGCCAGCGACGCCCTGAGCACCGGCGGCAACGTCGCTGAGCTGAGCGTCGGTCGGGCGCTGTTCGCCGCCGAGCCGCTGGGACCGCACGGTGAGGTGGCGTTTGTGTATCCGGGCTCGGGGAGCCAGTTCCACGACATGGGCCGGGATCTGGCGTTGCAGTGGCCGGCGGTGGTGCGCGCGCAGCACGATCGCACACCGTCACTGCGGTCGCAGCTCGTCCCTGAGCTCATCTGGAACACCTCGGACGAGGCGCTCCAGGACAAGGCCCGCGACCTCATCCTGGCCCAGGTCGCCCTCGGGACCCTGTCCACCGATGTGCTGCGCCTGTTCGGCGTGCGACCCGACGCCGTGATCGGCTACTCGCTCGGCGAGACGGCCGGCCTGTTCTCGATGGGCGTCTGGACCGAGCGCGACCTGATGCTGCGCCGGGCCACCGGCAGCGACCTGTTCACCACCGAGCTGGCCGGCCCCTGCTACGCGGCAGCGCGCACCTGGCAGCTCCCCGCGGGCGAGGCCGCCCCCTGGCGCCTGGCGGTGATCAACCGCTCCGCCGAGGCCGTGCGCGCCGCGCTGCACGACCTCCACCGGGCCTACCTCCTGATCGTGAACACGCCGCACGAGTGCGTGGTCGGCGGCCACCCCGAGGACGTCGGCGCGCTGATCGACCGCCTGCAGGCGCACCATGTGCCGCTGCACGGCGTCACGACCGTGCACTGCGAGGTGGCCGGCGAGGTCGCCTCAGCGTATCGGGCCATCCACATCCTGACGACGACGCCGGTCCCGGACGTTCGGTTCTACAGCGGCTGCTGGGGGCACGCCTACGACGTGACCCAGGAGCGCGCTGCCGACTCCATCCTCGCCCAGGCGCTGCACGGCGTGGACTATCCCGCCGTCGTGCGCAGGGCCTGGGAGGACGGCGTTCGCATCTTCGTCGAGCTGGGGCCGGGGCGCTCCTGCACGCGGATGATCCACCAGATCCTGGCCGATCGCCCCCACGCGGCGCGCTCGGTCTGCGTCGAGGGTCAGTCCGCGCACGGGGCGCTGATCCGCGGGCTGGCGCTCCTGCTCACCCACCGGGTGGCCTGCGACCTCGCGCCCCTGTTCGCGGCCCCGCCCGAGGCTGCGGTGAAGCCGGGCCGCGCGCTCCGCATCCCCATCCGCACGCCGCCGCCGAACCTCGAGGCCATCCGTGCGCTTGCGGCTCCAGCCGGCGCGACGGCCGCTCCCGAGGCGCAGGTGGTGCCTCCACCCGCTCGCCACAGCGAGGGCATCAGGGCGTCGGCCACACAAGAAAGTCCTTTCAAGTCAGGCATATCCAAGCCTTCACTGGCGCCTGTACCAGCACCCGCTCCCTCGATGCAGCGACCGGTCGCGCCGACGGTGACCGCCGCAGCCGCGCTGCCCGCGGTCGTCGCCCGCGCCCCGGCTCCGACCATCGCCGCGCCTTCTGGCGGTCTGAGCCCCTTCGTCGCGCCGGCCTTCCACGGTCTCGTCGAGGCCTCGGCAGAGCGCGCCCGCGCGCACGACGCGTGGCTTCGGCTGCACCAGCAGACCCTGGAGCTCGCCACGCGGCAGCTGACCTTCCAGATGCAGCTAGCCGCCGCCATGCCCTCCGACGCGCGCTCCGAGGTCGCGCCGTGGCCTTCGGAGCGCGTCACCGCCTTCGTCGAAGCTCCGCGCCTCGAGCCGGCGCCCGCCCCCGTGCGTCGCGCGCCGCCTGCGGAGCCGCCTCGCTCGCTGGACCGTGAGCAGTGCATGGCGCTGGCCATCGGGCGGCTCGGCGACGTGCTCGGGCCGTTGTTCGCCGAGGTGGACACGTTCCCGACGCGGGTGCGGCTTCCAGACGAGCCCCTGATGCTGGTGGACCGGATCGTCACCATCGAGGGCGAGCCGCTGTCGATGACCTCGGGGCGCATCGTCACCGAGCACGACGTGCACGACCAGCGTTGGTATCTGGACGGAGGGCGCATCCCGACCTCGATCGCCATCGAGTCCGGGCAGGCCGACCTGTTTCTGTCAGGGTGGCTGGGCATCGACTTCCAGACGCGTGGGCAGTCGGTCTACCGCCTGCTGGACGCCCGATGCACCTTCCACGACGAGCTGCCGAAGCCCGGCGACACCGTGCGGTACGACATCCGTATCGAGCGGTTCTTCCGCCAGGGCGACACGTGGCTGTTCCACTTCAACTTTGAGGGGAGCGTCAATGGGCGGCCGCTGATGAGCATGGAGGACGGCTGCGCCGGCTTCTTCAGCCAGCAGGAGCTCGACGACGGCAAAGGGATCGTCAAGAGCAGGCTGGAGCAGGCAGCGATACCGGGCAGGGTCGATCCGGACTTCGCGCCGTTCGCGCCGCTGGACCGCACGCGGCTCGACGAGGCCGCGGTGGACGCGATCCGTCGAGGCGAGCTCGGCGCGGCGTTCGGCCCTCGGTTTGGCGCGTTGCCGCTGCGCAACGCGGCGCTGCTGCCCGATGGGCTGCTGCGGCTGGTGCATCGGGTGACCCACATCGACCGGACCGGCGGTCGCTACGGGCTGGGCACCATCGTGGCCGAGGCCGACGTCAGGCCGGACGACTGGTTCCTGACCTGCCACTTCGTCGATGACATGGTCATGCCGGGCACGCTCATGTACGAGTGCTGTCTTCACACCCTTCGTATCTTCCTTATGTCGTTGGGGTGGGTGGGCGAGGCAGACGCGGTGGTGTTCCAGCCCATTCCGGGGGTGCGCAGCCGGCTCAAGTGCCGCGGGCAGGTCCTCCAGTCCACGCGGCTCGTGACCTACGAGATTGTGGTCAAGGAGCTGGGCTACCGGCCGGAGCCCTTCGCCATCGTCGACGCGCTGATGTACGCCGACGGCAAGGCGGTGGTGGACATCGGCGACATGACGCTGCGGCTGACCGGCACCGACCGGGGGGCGTTGGAGGCGCTGTGGGGCAGCGCGGGCGCAGCCGGGCCGAGCCTCGACGCGGCGCACCCGGCGTTTGACAAGTCGCACATCCTCGCCTTCGCCAACGGCGCGCCGTCGGCCTGCTTCGGGGCTCCCTACGCGCCGTTCGACAGCAGCGAGCGGTTCATCGCGCGGTTGCCGCGGCCGCCGTACCAGACCATCGACCGGGTGCTGAGCATGGACGGTGCGCCGTTCGTGCACACCGCGGGCGTGAGCTGCGTCGCCGAGGTCGACCTGCGAGCCGAGGACTGGCACTTCGCCGAGAACCGCCAGCGCGACCTCGCCCTGTCCATCCTGCTGGAGATGGCGCTGCAGCCGTGCGGGTTCACGTCGGCCTATGTCGGCGCCGCGCTCCTGTCCGACGACGCGCTGCACTTCCGCAACCTCGGCGGCAGCGCGACGCTCCATGTCCCCGTGGCCGCCGCCACGGACGTGCTGCGCACGCGGGCGCGCCTGGAGGCCGTGTCGCACTCGGCGGGCATGATCATCCACCGCTACACCTTCGCGCTGCACAACCGCGCCGGGCAGCTCGTCTACGACGGGCAGACCACCTTCGGCTTCTTCTCCCCGGAGGCCCTCGGCCAGCAGGTCGGCATCCGCGGCGTGAAGCCCTGGAGCCCTGACGCCGCCGAGCGTGCCGAGGCGCGCAGCTTCCCCATCCCCGACCGCGCGCCCCTGCCTGCACCCATGATGCGGATGGTCGACCACATCGACGCGCTGTCCCTCGAGGGCGGCCCGCACGGCCTCGGCTACGCCCAGGGCTCGATCGCGGTCGACCCGCACGCGTGGTTCTTCACCGCGCACTTCCTCGGCGATCCGGTGTGGCCGGGGTCCCTGGGGCTGGAGGCGCTCATGCAGCTCCTGAAGGTCATCGCGCTGGCCCGTTGGGGGGAGAGCCCTTCGGCGAGCTTCAGCACGGCGAGCGTGGGGCGCGCGCACAGCTGGACATATCGGGGGCAGATCGTGCCGGGTGCGGGGCGGGTCGTGGTGGACGCCGTGATCAAGGAGGCCGACGACGACGACCAGCGTCTCGTGGCCGACGGCTTCCTGACCGTGGACGGCAAGGTCATCTACCAGATGACCGACTTCGCTCTGGAGATGATCGGATGAGATACCAGCGCGTCCAGATCGAGGCGTTCGCCTGGGAGCTCGCCAGCGACGTCGTCACGACCGACGAGCTGGAGGACCGCCTGAGCCCCGTCTACAAGGCGCTCCACATCCAGCCTGGCCAGCTCGAGGCGATGACGGGCATCGTGGAGCGGCGGTACTGGGCGCCTGGCTACGCCGTGTCGCGTGGGGCCGCCGCGGCGGCCCTCAACCTGCTGCGAGACACCGGCTTCGACGCTGGCGCCATCGAGGCGCTGATCTACGGCGGCGTCTGCCGGGACGGCTTCGAGCCGGCCACCGCCTGCCACGTCGCCGGCCACCTGGAGGACCTCGGTCACACCATCAGCCCCGGCGCGTTCGTCTACGACGTGGGCAACGCGTGCCTCGGCGTGCTCAACGGCATGGTGGAGCTCGCCAACCGCATCGAGCTGGGACAGATCCGGGCGGGGCTGGTGGTGAGCGCCGAGAGCGCGCGCGAGATCGTCGACGCGATGATCGACCAGATGAACGCCCACCCGACCATGGACTTGTTCAAGACGGCGGTCGCGACCATGACCGGCGGCTCGGGCGCCGTCGCGGTCCTGTTGACCGACGGCTCCTTCGGTGGCCCGTCGCGCCGCCGGCTGCGCGGGGGTGCGGTGCAGACCGCGCCGCGGTTCCACGACCTGTGCGTCTGGGGCGTGGAGCGCCTGCCCGGCCAGAAGACCGCCGAGGGCGACCCGAGCTACCGGCAGACCATGGCCACCCACAGCGTCGATGTGCTGAACAACGGCGTGGTGCTCGGCCGTCAGACCTGGGAGACCTTCCTGGGCCGGATGGGCTGGTCGGCCGACGCCGTGGACAAGGTCGTCTCTCACCAGGTCGGCTCCTCGCACCGGCGCGCCTACCTGGAGGCGCTCGAGATCGCCGACCACAAGGACTTCATCGCCTACGCCTACCTCGGCAACACTGGCACGGTGGCGCTCCCGCTCGCCGCCGCGCTGGCCGAGCAGCGAGGCTTCATCCGTGCAGGCGACCGCGTGGCGCTGCTCGGGATCGGCAGCGGGCTCAACTGCATGATGCTCGGAGTGGACTGGTGACCGCGGAATACCCCTTTGCGCCGAATTACCTCGACCTCAACGGCGGTCGCTATCACTACATCGACGAGGGCGAGGGCAAGCCCGTCCTGATGGTCCACGGCAACCCGACCTGGTCGTATTACTACCGGAACGTCGTCCTGCGGCTGCGCGACCGGTACCGCTGCGTGGTGCCGGATCACATCGGGTGCGGTCGCAGCGACAAGCCCACCGAGGACCGCTACACGTACACGCTGTCCAGCCGTGTCGCCGACCTCACCCGCCTGGCCGACGAGCTGGAATTGGACGATATCACGCTCGTGGTACACGACTGGGGCGGAATGATCGGCATGGCGTGGGCGGTCGACCACGTGGATCGCATTCGTAAGATCGTAATCCTGAATACAGGCGCATTCGCCAGGCCGGGCGGCAAGACCTTCCCGCCCTCCATCGCGCTCGCTCGCGTCCCCATGCTGGGAGCGGGGCTCGTGCGCGGCTTCTCGGCGTTCTCGCGCGGGGCCAACCGGTTCTGCGTGACCCGCAACCCCCTGCCGGCCCACGTCAAGGCGGCCTACCTCGAGCCCTACGACAACTGGGAGCACCGGATCGCCGTCCACCGCTTCGTGACGGACATCCCGCTCAAGCCCTCGGACCCCGCATGGCCGGTGCTCCAGCGCACGTCCGACAACCTGCACAAGCTGGCCGGCCTGCCGATCATGGTCGCGTGGGGGATGCGGGACTTCGTGTTCGACCACCATTTCCTCGAGGAGTGGGAGCGCCGCTTCCCCGACGCGGACGTCCACCGCTTCGAGGACGCCGGCCACTACATCCTCGAGGACGCCAAAGAGGAGGTGCTCGACCTGATCGATCGGTTCGTGGACGGCCCTGCGGCCGCGGAATCGGCATGAGCAGCCCCGCCCACACCGCGACGCCCGAGCCGATCAACGTGGCGGCCTGGCTGCCCCGCGTGGCGGCGGACGACCCGAAGGCGCTCGCGGTCGCCGTGGCCGACGGCCGCGGCGGGTGGCTCCGCATCTCCCGCGGCGAGCTCGACCAGCTCACCGACCGCGCGGCCCACGGGCTGAGCAGCCTCGGGATCGGCCACGGCACGCGCTGTGTGCTCATGGTCACGCCCGGCCCGGCGTTCTTCGCGCTCACCTTCGCCCTGTTCAAGCTCGGCGCCGTGCCCGTCATGGTCGACCCCGGCATGGGTATCAAGAACCTCGGCCAGTGCCTCGCCGAAGCCCAGCCCGAGGCCTTCATCGGCGTCACGAAGGCCCACGTGGCGCGCGTGCTGTTCGGCTGGGGGCGGCCGACGCTGCGCACGCTGGTGACCGTCGGGCCCAGGCTGCTCTGGGGGGGCCACCGCTACCAGGCCCTCGTGAACGCGGCCCCCGGCACGCCCTTCCCGCTCGCGCCGACCACCGCCGACCAGACCGCGGCCATCCTGTTCACCAGCGGCAGCACGGGCGTCCCGAAGGGCGCGGTGTACACCCACGGCATCTTCTCCTCGCAGGTCCGGTTGCTGCGGCAGATGTACGGCATCGAGCCCGGCGAGGTCGACCTGTCCACGTTCCCGCTGTTCGCGCTGTTCGGGCCGGCGCTGGGGATGGCGTCGGTGGTGCCGGAGATGGACGCCAGCCGCCCCGCCAAAGCCGACCCGCGCAAGCTGGTCGACGCCATCGAGACGTTCCGCTGCACCAACGTCTTCGCCAACCCCGCGCTCGTCGACAAGCTCGGACGCTACGCCGAGGCCCATCCGGGCGGCTTCAGCTCGGTGCGCCGCGTCCTGTCGGCCGGTGCCCCGGCGTCCGTTCCCGCCCTCCGCCGGCTCGCCGACCACCTGCCCGACGGCGCCGAGATCCACACGCCCTACGGCGCCACCGAGTCGCTCCCGGTCGCCACGGTGGGATCGGCGTTCATCCTGTCCGAGTCCGCCGCCCGCACCGAAGCAGGCGCGGGCGTGTGCGTGGGCTTTCCGGTCGACGAGATGGAGGTCCGCATCATCGGGATCACCGACGACCCCATCGCCACCTGGTCCGAGGCGCTGTGCCTGGCACCCGGCGAGGTCGGGGAGATCGTCGTGAAGGGCCCCGTCGTCACGGGGGCGTACTTCAATCGCGACGCGTCGACGGCGCTCGCCAAGATCCGCGAGCCGGACACCGGCGCCGTCCGGCACCGCATGGGCGACCTCGGTTACCTCGACGCCGACGGGCGCCTGTGGATGTGTGGCCGCAAGTCCCACCGCGTCCAGACCACCCCGAGGCCCTTGTTCACCATCCCCTGCGAGGCGGTCTTCAACACCCACCCGGACGTCTTTCGCACCGCGCTGGTGGGGATCGAGCGCGCCGGACAGGTCGTGCCCGTCCTGTTCGTCGAGCCCGAGGCCAGCGCCCGTCGCAGGGACCGCGGCGCCCTCGAGCGCGAGCTGCGCGAGCTCGGCCAGCGTTTCGAGCACACGCGCACGATCGACCGCTTCCTGTTCTCCAACGGATTCCCCGTCGACGTGCGGCACAACGCCAAGATCTTCCGCGAAAAGCTCGCCGTGCTCGCTGACAAGGAGTTGCCATGAAGGCCCTCGTGACCGGCGGCGGCAGCTTCCTCGGCGCCGCCATCCTGCGCCAGCTCCGCCAGCGCCCCGACACCACCACCCTGCGCTCTCTCTCCCGCACCCGCCACGCCCACCTCGACGCCTTCGACGTCGAGCAGGTGCAGGCGGATCTGTCGGACCTCGCCGCGGTCGAGGCCGCCGCCGAGGGCTGCGATGTGATCTTCCACGTGGCCGCCCGCGCAGGCTCCTGGGGACCGTGGGACGACTTCTACAACGCCAACGTCGTGGGCACCGAGAACGTGCTCAACGCCTGCCGCGCCGCCGCCGTGCCCCACCTCGTCTACACCTCGACCCCGAGCGTCGTCTTCGACGGCAAGGACATCGAGGGCGGAGACGAGTCGCTGCCGTACCCCGAGACCTACATCGCCCACTACCCCCACACCAAGGCCATCGCCGAGCGCCTCGTGCTCGCCGCGCACAGCGACAAGCTCGGGGTGGTCGCCCTGCGCCCGCACCTGATCTGGGGCCCCGGCGACACCAACCTCATCCCCCGCATCCTCGAGCGCAGCGACGCTGGCGTCCTCCGCAAGATCGGCCCCGGCAAGCTCATCGACACCGTCTACATCGACGACGCCGCCCGCGCCCACCTGCTCGCCGCAGACCGCCTGCGCGACCCGGAGACCACCGCCACCGTGAGCGGCAAGGCCTTTTTCATCTCCTCCGGCAGCCCCATCAACACCTGGGAGATGGTGAACCGCATCCTGGCCACCGCCGGCAAGCCCCCGGTGGAGCGCACCATCCCTCCCGCCGTCGCCTACGGGGCGGGATGGCTGCTCGAGAAGGTCTGGCAGCTCACCGGCAAGACCACCGAGCCCCGCATGACCCGCTGGGTCGCCCAGGAGCTCGCCCACGCCCACTGGTTCGACATCTCCGCCGCCCGCCGCGACCTCGGCTACACCCCGCAGGTGTCCCTGGAAGACGGGATGAGAGCGCTCGCCGAGGCGCTCGGCCAGCCCTCACGCTGATCCCCCCGCGCGGACCCGCAGACCTCCCGGGCCACAGACGCCACACCGCAAACCGCCCCTACAGCCGCCGCAGCCCCGCCCCGTCGCCCTCATCCACGCCCTCGCCGCACCACAGCGCCTGACCGCGCACGAACCACGACAGCGCCCGCTCGAACCGCGCCCGCCCCAACGTCCACGGCTGGTACGGCGCCGGTTCGGCCCCGAGCACCAGCGCCGGGGTGGCCTCGATCGTCTCTGTCGGGTGACGCCCCTGCATCATCTCGACGTGGCCGAGCTCGTAGAGCAGGCACGCCATCCCCAACGGGTCCTCTCCCGCCAACGGACGCCCCGCGAGCGCGAGCAGCTGCTGCACCTGTTCGACCGGATCGCCGAGCCATCGCGTCAGTCGCGAGGTCGCCACGAGCGAGCGCAAGCGGTCATGGGCGTACGGCAGGGCCTGCAACGCGGCCACGGCCAGCTCGATGTGCTCACGACACGCGCTCAGGCGGCCCTGCCTGAACAGCGCCTCGGCCAGCAACACGCGCGTGTACGCAGACTCATCCAGGGCATCGACATCGTCCAGCGCCGCCACCGCGGCCTGCAAGGGGCCTGCAGCGTCCGTCCGTCGGGACAGGAACAGGAGCTTGCCCCAACTGGCCTTGCAGCGCGCGAGATGCGCCACCAGCTCCGCATCCCGCGCCAACCCTTCGGCGACCTCCAGGTGCGCCTGCGCCACATCGAACGCGCCGCGGGCAAAGGCGAGCTCCGTCCAGTTCAGCCGCACCGTCAGCTCGCCGATCACGTGACGGTTCACCCGGCTCAGCTCCAGCGCCCTCGCCAGGCGCTCCTCCCCCAGCGAGAGGTGACCGAGCTCGACGGCGATGGCGCCGAGCGCGTCGCACGTGACCGACAGATGCCGAAGGTTCTGGACCCGCTCGTTCAGACCGAGCACCTCGGTGAAGGCCGCATACGCGCTCGCGACCTTGCCCTGGAGCCAGAGCATCCCCGCCAGGTTCGTGGCCGTCATGCTCTGCCCGTCCAGATCGCCTCTCTGGCGATGAAGCGCCAGCGCCTCCGTCAAGTGCCCGGCGCCTTCACCGAAACGCCCCAGGTAGTTGAGACAGAGGCCCAGGTTGCCGAGGAACAACGCCTCGTCCCGCAGATTGCCGAGCCGCCGCGCGATCGCCAGCGCCCGCTCGAAGACCTCCCTCGACGCCTCGTACCGACCCAGATCCGAGAGCATATTCCCCAAAGAATTCAACACTTTCGCGACACCCGCCTGGTCATCGAGCGCCTCCATGATCGCCACGCTGCGCTCCAGCCGACCGCGCGCCTCCTCGGTCCTGCCCAGCAGACGGCACGTGACCCCGGACAGGCGCAGCGCATCGGCCAGCGCGCGCTCATCGCCGAGCTGCTCCGCCTCCGCAGCGAAGATCTCCAGATGCTCCAACGCCCGCACGTTGTCCCGTCGCTGGAACAGGATCTCGCGCGCCAGCTCCTGCCGCGCCATGTACCGCTCCAGCGTCAGGGACGGCGAGATCGCCAGGTACTGCACATACAGCCGATCGGCGTCCTCCAGCGCAAAGCCTCGCCGGGCCTGCCGCGCCGCGAACAACAGGTGGGGAGCGGCCCGCTCGGCGAGCCCGGCGCGCAGGAAGTGCTCGGCGATCATCGCCCTGTCCAGCACGTGGTGCCGCAGGTCGACCTCCAGCGCCTGACCCGCGCGGCCGTGCAACGCCGCCTGCCCCTCCGGGCCGAGCCGGTCGTAGGTGGCCTGCCGCATCGTCTCATTGACGAACTGCATCCACGGCCCGGCCGACTCGAGCACGTGGGCCTGCCGGAGCTCACGAAGCGCCTGATCCAGCAGCGGCCCCGACAGCCCCGTCATCGCCGCGACCCAGGGCGGGTAGAGCTCCCGGCCGAGCACGCTCGCCGCAGACACCACCGCCAACGCCTCTTGGGACAGCCGCCCCAGCCGTGACTCGATCAACCCCCGCAGAGACGCCGGCAGCGGCAACCGAGAGAAGTCGCGCGCCTCGCCGCCGTCGGTCTCCATGCGGACTTGCCAGCGTCCCATCGGGTCGCGGAGCAGGAGGTTCGCCTCCACCGCATCGTACAGATACTCCGCCACCAGGAACGGGTTGCCCGCCGAACGATCCATCAACACGCGGACGAACGCCATCGGCGCCGCCTCCACCGCGAGCATGTCCGCCACCATCGTCTCGACGTCGAGCGCCGCCAGCGGGCCAAGCGACACGTGCCGCACCTCGGCCACCCGCAACAGCATCGCCAGTTCACCCACATTCTCCTGCCGCAAGGCGCCCAGGATGAGCACAGCGGCGTCAAGAGGCTGCGCGGTCAGGTGCGTGAGGAACGCCACGGTCAGCTCATCGGCCCACTGAAGGTCGTCGAAGAGCAGCGCGAGCGGAAAATCTGCGCTCAGCGCCTTCATCACCGCCTTCAAGCTCGCGAACACCCGTGAGACCGACAGCTCGGGCGACAAGGCCTCCGCAGGCGGATAGCCCTCCTGCCCGACCAGCTCCGCCATCCCCGGCGCGTAGGGGGCCAACCATCGCCCGTGCGCGCCGAGCACCCGCTCGGTGCCGCTCTCCCCGATCTCCTGGCAATAGTCCACCACCCCCGTCAGGAAGGCCCGCAGCGTCCCGAACGGCAGCCGGGATCGACGCTCGCCCGCGCCCTCCGACCGACAGGCATAGACACGAAAGCCCTTCCCGCGCGCGATCGAGGCCAGCTCCGTCAGCACCCGGGTCTTGCCGCCGCCGGTCGGCCCCTCCAGCACGCTCACCACGCTGCGCTGGCCCCGGACCTCCATCAGCCACCGCTGCAGCTGGGCCAGCTCACGCGTCCTGCCCACCGTGCGCGGCCGGTACAGGTAGACCTTGTGCGGCGGCGCCGAGGCCCAGCCGGGCACGTCCGCGCCAAGCTCCCGGAGCGCCGCCGCCACGATCGACACGTGCCCCACACGATCGCGCGGGTCCTTCTCGAGCATCGACTGGATGAGCTCGTCCAGCATCGCCGGCACCTGGGCCACCTCCACCAGCGAGGCCGGGCGCTCGCTCAGGTGGGCCATCAGGACCTGGTTGGGCGTCGAGCCCATGAAGGGCGGCCGGCCCGACACCATCTCGTAGAGCAGGCAGCCGAGCCCGTAGACATCGGCGCGCGGGTCCACAGCCTCTCCCCGGATCTGCTCCGGCGCCATGTACAGCACCGAGCCCGCCATCATGTCGGCGCCCTCGAGCACGTCCCGGCTCTGCGCCCCTCGACCGGTCAGCCCGAAGTCCACCAGCACGGGCCGCCCATCCTGCCGCACCAGCACGTTTTGCGGCTTCAGGTCGCAGTGCACCAGCCCCTCGCCGTGCAGATACCCCAGCGCGTCGCACACCAGGCAGACCAGGTTGAGCAGCGGGAGCAGGGCGCCGGCCATCCCCTCGATGTCGGCGGCGGCCAGCAGGTAGCCGCGCACGTCCTGAACGGTCGGCTGATCGGGCAACAAGGGCTGGAACCCCAGCATCATCGTCGCCTCAAAGCCGCCCTCCCCGCCGCCCAGCTCACCCCGAACGCCGCGCGTCATCGTCGCCGCCGCCGGGAACGCTGTCATCGCCGGCAGGCTCTTTGACCGCGACGACTGCATCCACTCCGCCAACGTCTCACCCGCGATCAGCTCCATCGCGTACCACGGCAGCCCGTCCGAGACCCCCACGTCCAGCACCCGCACGATGCCCGGATGCGACAGCGCCCTCAGCGCCTCGATCTCCCGCCGCAGCCCGTCCAGCAGTCCGCCGGAGACCCCACCGATCGTCTTGACCGCCACCTCCCGACCGCTCTCGACGTCCACCCCCCGGTAGACGATCCCCATCCCGCCCTTGCCCAGGTGCCCGGCCAGCCGAAACCGCCCGATCTGCATCGTTCCAGACATGGCCTTGGGTGAGGGGTCCGACACGCAGGTGCCTCCAGGGTCAGGGATCGAGCCGCCGCGCCATCGGACGGCCAAGCCAGCCGCGCGCCCCCCGCCACCACGACACAGCGCCCTGAGCAGACAGGGTTCAACATCATCGGAGGCTCAAGCCGGAGCGCTGCGTCAGCATAACCGCTTGGTGCCGTCGCCACAAAGGAATCCTGCCCCGCCGCCGCGGTCGCTGCGGCGGGTTGTCCTGCGCCCCACCACCACACTCGCCGCCGGACTGTTCACAACCGCACCCGCCTCGGATAGGATGGCGCCGTTCCGACTCCGGTCACGATCAACGAAGGGTGGCGGTATGCGACAATTCTCCCTCAAGTCCCATCTCATCGGCGCGGCCGCAGGCCTGCTCCTCCTCCTCTGGACGGCCTCGGCCACAGCCCAGTCCAACCTCTTCGAGAAGGAGATCGCCGACGAGCAGACGTTCGAACGCCTCTCCAAGGTCGTCAACGCCGAGCGCTTCACGAAGTTCATCATCGAGGTGGACACCGGGGAGATCTACTACTTCAACGTCAACGTGTACGATCTCCACCGTGACTTCGTCTTCCAGGCGCTCAAGCGAAAGACGCCCTCTGCAGCGGAGGTCGATGAGTTCAACAAGAACTATGAGATGACCAAGCCGAAGTTCATCCTCGGCTACGTCACCCACCACCAGAAGCAGGACGCCTGGTCCTTCGCGTTCTGGTCGGGCGACAAGATCAACGCCGATCAGATCGCGCGCACGTGGGCGCGCCTCTATCGCACCTTCTTCCACAAGCCGATCCCCTTTCGGCCCGACTCCCCCGAGCAGGAGGAGGTCGGCAAGCTGCTGGCCAGCCGCGGCTACCCCGTCATCACCAACGACACCCTCTACAAGGGCAGCGACTACCAGCCGTTCAACAATGGCCGCGCCGTCGGCACCCTCCGCGTCGTCCCCCTCGGCACCCCCTACGACCAGCTCATCTTCGACCGCTACTCCATCGTGATCCTTCAGGAGGCCTACCCCGACATCTCGCCCGTGGCCGGCATCCTCTCCACACGCTTCTCGACCCCGCTCGCCCACGTCAACCTGCGCGCCCGCGCCTGGGGCATCCCCAACGCAGGCTTCATCAACGCCTCCAAGGACTACGAGCCGCTCGACGGCAAGGTCGTCATCTTCGAGACCCGCGACCAGGACCACACCCTGCGCGCCGCCACCGAGGCCGAGATCAAGGAGTTCGAGCAGAAGGTCGTCGCGGCCCGCACCATCGACATCCCCGCCGCCGACCAGAAGACCACCACGCTCAAAGACCTGTCCGACATCCGCAAGACCGACGCACGCATCTACGGCGCCAAGACCTCCAACCTCGGCGAGATCGCCCACGCGAAGATCGCCAACGTGAACGTCCCCGACGGCTTCGGCATCCCCTTCGCCTTCTACGCCGACCACCTCAAGCGCAACAAGCTCGATGTCCGCATCGACGCGATGCTCTCCGATTGGCGCTGGAACAGCGACCCGGACTGGAAGAAGGCCGAGCTCGACAAGCTCCGCATCGCCATCCGTGACGCACCCATGGACAAGAAGCTGCTCGACGCCGTCTGGAAGAAGATCGGCAAAGACCTCGGCGGCAAGGGCGTCTTCGTGCGCTCCTCCACCAACGCCGAAGACCTCGACGGCTTCAACGGCGCGGGCCTCTACGAGACCGTCGCCAACGTCACCGATCGCGACAAGCTCAGCGAGGCCATTCGCACCGTCTGGTCCTCCGTCTGGAACTACAAGGCCGTCGAGGAGCGCGCACTGTACGGGATCGACCACAAGGCCACCCAGATGGGCGTCATGATTCAGATCGGCGTCAGCGCTACCGCCGCCGGCGTGCTCGTCACCCGCAACCTGTTCAACCCGCAGGACTCCACCAGCTACACCATCAACGCCAAGTGGGGCCTCGGCATGCGCGTCGTCGGCGGCACGCGCATCCCCGAGCAGGTCATCTTCGACACCAAGAACGACGGCACCCGCATCATCACCCGCTCCGACGACCCCGTCATGCTCGTCTTCGACGAGAAGTCCGGCGGCCTGACCGAGGTCGACCTCGGCGGCGCCGAGGCGCAGCCCATCCTGACCGAGCCCCGCGCCAAGGCCCTCTCGGACGCCGTCACGGCCTTCCTGCCCCTCTTCAAGGACTGGAACCGCCCCGCCGACGTCGAGTGGGTCATCGAGGGTGACACCGTCTGGATCGTCCAGGCGCGGCCCTTCGTCGAGTAGCCTCCGAGCCGTCCGCGCCGCGCTCAGAAGCCGTTCGGAAAATAGATGCCGATGGATCCGACGTAGATTCTGTCTCCAGGTGGCGTCTGATGTGAGGGAGTGGGCCCAGAGGCCCATGACCGAGCAGAAGACACACCTGGGGACAACCCCGTCTGC
>Ga0100377_1001370_pt1 | contig 21074 bp, 17 predicted proteins | sample CryGeymeta201501_FD_83664 | JGI IMG/M metagenome (GOLD analysis project Ga0100377, IMG submission 83664) | Groundwater microbial communities from Crystal Geyser aquifers in Utah, USA - Crystal Geyser metaG 2015-01 | ecosystem: Environmental > Aquatic > Deep subsurface > Groundwater | place: USA...
CATGCCGACGACCTGTTCGACGGCGTCCAGTTCAGGAACAAGTCAAGCGAGGAGGTGCGCGCGGCGATGACTCGCAAGGTCGAGGAGGTCCGCGGCCTGAGCAAGGCGCGGGAGGAGCGTATCGTGAAGCTGCGCGCGGACTATGAGATCGACGCCGAGCTGTTGGCGCAGCTCGTGATGCAGTTCCAGCGCAATCAGAACGACAACCTCACCAACTACAACAGCCAGCCCGGCAAGCAGCTCATCCCGGCGGGCGTCATCGCCAACATCATCCGCGAGCAGGAGATGATCGACAACGAGCGCAAGCAGCTCAGGAAGATGGAGCTCGTGCTGCGCAACCTCCGTGACACCGAGCTGTATCAAACCAGGGACACGGGCGAGACGCGTGAGCGTCGGTGCGTCCACTTCCTGACGGATGACGAGCTGGAGTATCTGGGCTTTTGAGCCTGGGCGCTCTGACTGAGCCACCGCGAAGGTCGACGGGCGAGGCGCCGTGCCCTGCCGTTTGTCGGCGCGGCGCAGCGCCGATCACCTGGCGCCGCGTGCTGCGGTGGTAAGCTGTTTTCCTGTTGTGGTGGGCCATGATGAGGTCGAAGATATGTAAATCGTGGACGATTGCGGTGGCGCTCTGCGTGGTCGTGCCGACGTCGGGCTGCGGGGACACCAGAGACCGGGGCTCCGACCCGACGCCGAGCGCGGACGCTGGCGACCTGAGCCCGGACTCATCGCCCGACCCGGACGCGACCCCGGAGCTCCGTGATGCGTCGCCGTCCTCGGACTCAAGCGCGCTGTATGGCGAGGCGCAGGAAGGGATGTATCACCTCGGCCCCGTCGACTTTGCCGAGAGCGAGTGGCACAACGCCTGCGCTCCGGGCGGCGGCTATCGCCCGGAGCTCGTGGCGGCGACGGGGCTCGGCGGGGAGTTTCTGGCGGGCGTGGGCCAGGAGAACAGCCAGGGCGGGGGCATCTGCGATGCTTGCATCCTGATCCGAACCGGGGAGGGGCGGTCCGTGGTGGCGCGCGTGGTCACCTACGGCGTGAGCAACGCCGCGGGTGATCTTGACGTCAGCCCGTCCGTGTACGCGGCGCTCAACCTTGACGAGTGGCCGAGGGACATGCGCTGGCAGCTGGCGGCGTGTCCGGACACAGGAGGACTGGTCTTCGAGTTTCAGACGGAGGCCAACGTGTGGTGGACCAGCCTGTGGGTGCGCAACCCGAGGGTGCCTGTCGCCAGCGTCGAGGTCAAGAGCACGAATCACCCCTCGTACGTCGCGCTGAGGCGGTCTGGAGACGGCACCCTGACGGATGACGCGGGGTTCGGCGAGGGGGCGTTCAGCCTGCGGGTGACGGCCATCGATGGGCAGGTGGTGGAGGTGCCCTTCGCCGGCTTCGAGGCGGGAGAGCTCGTCAGCTCGACGCAGCAGTTCAGGTAGCTCGCTGCGGGCGCATCGCCGTTGCGCCACTGCGCCGCGCCGGGTACGGTTCGCGTGAGCGGCGCATCTGCCTGGCAAGCCCGCGCTGGAGCACCGGCCAGCGTCATCGCGCCCGAGCAAGGCCGACTAGCCATCGCACAGGAGTCCGGAGCCCTCCATGGCCCAGTCCTCCCAACACCCCTGGGACTTTCGTGCCCGATTCCGCCGGCGCGCCTTCGGCTGGAAGTCGCAACCTGCCATCAAGCGAATCAAGGAGGCCGTCACCGAGCTCAAGACGGTGGCCCGCACCGATCAGCTCCTCGCCGCTGACGGCGCGGTGCTCTTCCTCGAGAAGGTCTCTCCGGCTATCGAGCAGGTAGACAGCTCGTCCGGTGCCATCGGGACCGCGGTGAACCACGCCGTCACCGCCCTCGTCGAGATCATCGCCCAGGCCGACGCCGAGCCAGCCCACATCCGAGCTCTCATGGACGTTCGACACGCAGGTGTTCGGCTGGAAGCACCGACCCGCGGAGCCGCAATCTGCGTCTGCGACGCACTGCACGCAGCGTCCCTCGTGACATCGCGGATGAAAGGTGGGGCATTGGGCGTCGTCGGTGCAGCCGCAGAATCCGTTCTCACCGCAGACGCGTCCGTCCGCACAGGCGCCGTCTTCGGCGCAGTCGACGCAGATCCCTTCGCGGCAGACGCGTCCGTCGGTGCAGCCGGAGTCGTCGGCGCAGCTACAGCGATGCGCGTTGGTGCATGTTTCGCCCGCATCGCACTCTATGTTCGCTGAGCATGTGTCAGGCCATCGATGATGTTCACAAATGTTGCATTTGGAATATATATCATCGCATGTACCGAGGGTATCGGCGCCACCTCGCCGCCCCGTGCTCCGCCCCGCCCCGCGCCGGCGCACGACGGCTGGCGCGCGGACGGCGGCCGACCTCACCCCCTGGCCCGACGACTCGCCAGCCACGCCTGCGCCGTGGTCGACAGCAGCCGTCCGTTCTCCTGGTACTCGACACGCGCGGCGTCATCGAGGTGTTGGAGCGAGAGCGGGACGTCCGCTTCGACCGCGGAGAACGCCGCCCGTAGCACGACGCTGCGGATCTCGGCGCCGGTGAGCTCGTAGACCTCGGCGAGCGCCTCGAAGGGGAGGTCGTTCGCGGTGGGGGCCTCGCGGGGGATCATCGTGCGCCACAGGAGCTGGCGCTCCGCGGGGCCGGGGAGCATGAACTCGGCCTTGAAGCGCAGGCGGCGCATGAAGGCCTCGTCGATGCTCTTGCGAAAGTTCGTGGTGAGGATGACCAGCCCGTCGTGGTGCTCGATCTTCTGCAGCAGGAAGTTGACCTCGAGGTTGGCGTAGCGGTCGACGCTGTTCTTGACCTCGGTGCGCTTGGCGAAGAGGCTGTCGGCCTCGTCGAACAGGAGCGCCATGCCGCTCTGGGAGGCCTCGTCGAAGAGCCGGGCCAGGTGGTCCTCGGTCTCGCCGATGTACTTGGAGACGACGCTGGACAGATCGATCTGGTACAGGCCAAGGCCCATCTCGCGGGCCAGCAGACCGCTCACCAGGGTCTTGCCGGTGCCCGGCGGGCCCCAGAACAGGGCCGTGATGCCCGACCCATGGCCCAGGCCCTTGCCGTAGCCGTAGTCGTCGAGGACCGTGTGCTGGTGGCGGGCGTAGCGGACGAGATCGTCGATGACGCGCCGGGTCGTGGGCGGCAGCACGACGTCGTCCCACGTGGCGTTCACCTTGACGCGCGTCGCGAGCTGCCCGAGGTCGCTGGACAGGAGATCGTGGCAGGCTGTCTCCAGGTCGGAGAGGCGGACCCCGCTGCGTCGCCAACTCCGGCGCCGGGACTCGAGCCGGGCCAGGTGGACCGCGTCGACGATCTTCTGGCGGCCCAGCGGGTAGCCGCGGAGCGCCTGTGCGGCCTCCTCGGCCTTGTCGCCGTCCATGAGCGTCGGCAGGTGCAGGGACCACAGCGCGTATCGCTCCGCCGGCGAGGGCAGGGTGAGCCGGATCTCGACGGCGCCGAGCTCACGGGTGAGCGCCAATCGCAGGGAGGGCGGCAGGTCCGTCACGGCACGGTAGAACTGGGGCAGCCGCGTCTGGCCCAGCAGGGCGACGATCCGCCGAACGAACGAGGGCGGCACGGACGGTCTGGCCAGCTGCTCGACCCCATCGAGACAGAGCCCCGCCCGGCACAGCCGCGCCTCCCTGAGCGCGTCGCGGATCGCGCCCACATCGCCGTGCTCCACGAGCTCGGCGACGCTCACCTCCACAAGTCCCATACCCTGATCGCGGCAGACCTCCAGCCCCAGAGCGAGCGGATCGGCGTTGTCCCCGCCGATGAGCAGCAGCCGCCGGGACGACGAGAACGCCGCCTTGAGGCGGGTGTAGACCACCTCGGGGAAGGCACGAGAGTCGTCGGTGTGGTTGACGTCGCAGCGGTGGAGGGCGACCACCGCCATGAGGTCCGCCGGATCGGGGCGCGCCCCGACGAGGTAGCGCAGCGTGCTCAGCGCGGGCTCGAACACCGTGTTCAGCCCGTGCTCGCGGACGTGGATCAGCGCGCAGGACACCATCGGGCCGCTCGGTGAGAAGGCCTGGTGGAGCTCCAGCACCTGGTGGCCGAACGGATCGAGCACGTGCTGCAGGAAGGAGGTCTCCACCCAGGTCTGCTCGGGGTTCCCCGACAGCGCCCGGTAGAGCCACATGAACGCCGGGGCCAGGTGCGGGGCGATCAGCAGCCACAGCGCGTCGCACTCCAGGGTCGACAGCCCGAACTCCGCGCGGAGATGCTCGAAGCGCGCCGACTCCTCGGTCCACTGCCGCGAGGTCAGCGCGCTGCCGGACTGGCGAAGCTGCTCGTCCAGGGCCTCGACCGTCTGCGCGCGGTCGGCGGGCAGAGCGCGGCCAAACAGCGCGCGCCAGGCGGCGTCGGCGCGCGAGTCGTCGGTGCGAGAGGTGGCGCCGGTTGGTGGCGAGGCCGCGGCGGCCAACTCGAGGACCACCACGTAGCGCTGCAGCAGCAGACGCACCCGGTGCAGGTAGTCTGCATAGGCCTCGGGGGGCTCCGACGCCCCCACCACTGTCTGAGGCTCAAGCTCCTGGCTCATGATCGTCGACCCGGGCCTCCGGCGGCGCGTCCGCCCCCAGCGTGATCCCCTGGACCTCGAAGGGATACTCGTAGGTCAGCGTGCCGGGGCCCACCCTCACCCGGAGGCGCGCCACATGACGACCCGGAGCGGCGTAGACCATGGGCTCGCGGACACACACCAGGATGTGGTGATCGTATCGGGCGTCGTGGCGGTCGCGCAGCAGGTGGGTGGGCGCCGCTTCGTCGGGGTCGATGAAGAGCTGGTACTCCACCTCGTCCTGGCCGCGGAGCCCGGACACCACGATCATGAGCACGAGCCGGGGCTGCACGAGTCGGTCCTCGACCCACGCCACGGGGAAGACCTCCCCGAAGATGCCCACCGCGGTGATCTGCCCCGACGTCTCGAAGCGCAGGTCTTCGCAAAGCAGAATACTTCTCACGAGCATCGAGCACCTCGGCGGCGGTCTGCCGCGATCGAAAGCAGCGGGTCTCGGAGCGCGTCGTGCCCACGGCCGGGGTGAACATGGAGCGCGACGCCGGGCCGGCCGGGCGATGGTGGCTTCACAGGTCGAGGACCTGTCGGCCCTGCGACGCCGGGCGCGCTGCTACGCACCTGCGGAGGAGGAGCCGGCGCCGGGGCTTCGGTGCACCGCGCGGCCACCCTTCCAGATGGTGCATCGCCCCGAAGCCTGGAGGCCGGTGACCTGGGTGTTGGTGAAGAAGCGCCGGCCTGCACCGCCCTCGTCTGCGAGGCGGTAGCGGGTGGGGATATGCCAGGAGAAGCCGCCTCCGTCGCCCCAGGAGGTGTCGTTGTTGAAGTGGGCGGCCGTATCGTTGACCGTCGTGGTGTTCTGCGCGTCGAGGCCGCTCCATTGGGGCGAGCCGCCACCCGGACCTGCCGCGAGGTGCTGGTTGTTCTTGCCGACGAAGTAGCCCCACACGCTGCCAGCGTCACAGTTCTCCTCGCTGATCTCGATGGCCTGGAAGGAGACGTTCAGGGGCGTGATCTGGGACCAGAGGTCCATGGCGGCACCCGCCCAGCTGGAGTCCTGTGGCCCGAGCGCGCTCGTGCGCGCGGTCAACATCCCGCTGGGTCGCAGGATGCGGATGGCGAGGGTGCCGCGCCGGCTCGCTTCGCCTTCGACCTGGACGGTGACGGTGTCGCTGATGTCGGGGGCGACCCAGGTGAAGCTCTCGGTGGTTCCGGAGGACCGCCGCGTGGTTCCGGCGCTGATCGTCCACTGTCCGGTCAGGGTCGAGCGGAAGGTGATGATCTCACCGACGCCGAACGATTGACGCCGCTGACCTCCCTGGGGGGCTGCGTCCATGCTCTCGGCGGTGATCGTGATGGGACCAGCGCTGGCCGCCGCACCCGCGGGCGCCGCGCCTCCACTCGCTGGTGCGCCTCCGCCACCACTGCCACTGCCTCCACCGCCTCCTGCGCCTCCTCCTCCGCCCACCTCGCCGCGGTTGCCGACGCTCTGTTTCTGGTCTCCTGCCCCGCCAGCGGCACCGTCGCCCCTGGTCTGCGCCTGCTCGCCTCGGGCCCTGGCTTCGACCTCCTCAGGGGCTCGGCGCGGGGCAGGGCTCCCTCCGCCGGTGCGATGGCCCTGCGCGTCGACGCCGATCGTGCCAAGCGTCTGATGGACGACGGCCGCGCCGGTCAACCCGTGGCTCTGACGCGACGCTCTCAAGGCGCCCATGTTCGTGGAGAACGCCGGTGACTGATGATGGGATGCGGTCGTCTGGCTATGATTGGATGGGGTGGTCTTCTTGGCCAACATGGTTCGCTCCTGTGCTCAACTGTACCCGCCCAAGCTGAGGCACTTGAGCGGCGCTGTCAATCTCACGTGGCGCGTCGGGCTGGAAGTTGTCAGCCACGGCGTCGCAGCGGGCGTTGATTTCGCCCAGGCAGTCGGGCCTCGCCCGAAGCGTCGTGGAGGTTCAAACGCCGGCGTCCTCGGGCACCTTGCGCGCCCGGACGACGAGCCAGACGACCACCGCGAGTTCACCGACGAGGTTCGGCAGCGCCACGAGCTGGCTGACGAGCGCGGGCGGATCGACCATGACGAAGGCCATGCCCGCGTCCACGAGGTAGCCGACCGACGCGACGAGCAACAGGACGCCGAGCACGCGTGGCATGAAGTCGGCGCGGAGCGTCAGGACGCCGTTCACGAGCAGGTGGAAGCTGAAGAACATCAGGCCGATGGTGAAGCCGTAGTGGTGCGCCTCGAGCAGCGTCATCATCAGCGGCTCGGACTGCTCGGGGGCCAGGGTGGCGAACGGGCCGACGTGTCCCGCCACCTCCGACGCGCCCAGCAGACCGAACAAGCCGAAGCCGAAGACGGCGTCGTGGAGCAGCATCCAGAGGACGCCCAGCAGCGCGCCGTTCGCGCTCACGCGCTTGAAGATGATGTAGAGCCCCCAGGCCCGGATCACGTCCCCGATGATGGCGACGAACCACCCGAGCGCGCCCCAACGGAAGACGTCGCCCAGGGCGGCGATGCCCTCGGCGAGCGCGGCGGGCTCGGCGCTGCGGGCGAGGTCTGGGGGCGCACCGCAGGCGACCGCGGCGATGGAGCCGGCGATGGACAGGACGAGTCCGAACAACGCCACGCGAGCGGCGACGACGGGCGAGCTGGTGATGGGCTGGAGGGTCATGGGCTTGCTTCCGTGCTGTGGCCGCGGTCACACCGCCACGGGCCTTACGGTGTAAGGTGTAGGCGTGCGGTGCAGGGTTGTCAACGGAAACGTGGACTGGCACGTTGGCACCGCGGGGAGCTCGACCGAGGAGGATCCGTGGCGACAGACAACAACGGAGAGGCGAAGCGACGGGCGCCGCTGAGCCGTCAGAGCGTGTTCGAGGCTGCCGTGCACCTCGCCGATCGGGACGGGGTGGCCGGCCTGTCCATGCGGAGGCTCGCCCAGGAGCTGGGGGTGGAGGCCATGTCGCTCTACCATCACGTCGCCAACAAGGAGGCCATCCTGGATGGGATGGTGGACCTGGTCTTCGGCGAGATCGAGCTGCCGGCCACCGACGTCGACTGGCGGGTCGCGATGCGCCGTCGCGCCCTGTCAGCGCGCAGGGAGCTGCTGCGGCACCCCTGGTCCGTGGGGCTGATGGAGACGCGCAAGAACCCCGGCCCGGCGACGCTGCGTCACCACGACGCCGTGCTCGGCTGCCTGCGCCGCGCAGGCTTCTCGATCGCCCTGGCCGGCCATGTCTTCTCGCTGATCGACAGCTACGTGGTCGGCTTCGTCCTGCAAGAGCAGAACATCCCGATCCGCACCGCCGACGAGCTCGCCGGGACCGCTGAGAAGGTGGCCACCCACATGCCCGAGGGGGACTTCCCCTACCTGGCTGAGATGATGATCCACGCCACGCAGCCGGGCTACGCCTTCGCCGACGAGTTCGAAAACGGGTTGGACCTGATCCTCGAAGGGATCGCCCGCAGGCGACAAGGCTGAGAGCAGGCCATGCTGCACCCCCGCGCGTATCCCGTCGCCACGGTCCTGATCACCTTGACCGCTGCCGTCTGCGCCGCCTGCGCCACGCAGGAGTCTGGCGGCGGGCAGGCCCACCTGGCACCGCCTCCCACGCACGTCGAGGCCGTCGCCGCGGCCGTGCCCTCAGCTGCCGTCGAGGCCCACTCCGCCGTCGTCGCCGAGGCCCGCTCTGGCGGCGGACAGCCCAGGCCCCCCGATTTGACCGGCAGCCACACCCGGCGCTCCGAGGCGGCCTGCACGCTCTACGTCGCGCCGGGCGGTGACGACGCGCGCGACGGAGGCAGCTACGGCCGGGCGTTGAGGACGCCGGCGCGCGCGGTCGCGGTGGCCCGGCCGGGCGACGTGGTCTGCTTCGACGCCGGGATCTGGCCACCGCTGGTGGTCAAGGACGTCGAGGCGACCGCGGACGCGCCGCTGGTGTTCCGCACGGTGCCGGGGGCCGAGCTGCAGGCGACGTTCACCACGGGCGCGCTCACCCGCGGGGACGCGGTCCACATCGAGCGGTCGAGCCACGTCCACATCTACGATCTGCGGCTGACCGGCTCGCAGGGAGGGATCGGGGTGTGGGGCTGTCGGTATGGCCGGCTTGAGGGGCTGCGCATCGAGTCGATCGGGCAGGAGGCGATCCACATCGGGCGCGGGTACATGGGCGGCGCCAAGGGGCACTTCGTGGCGCCGCCTTCGGCGGACTGCGACGTCATCGGCAACACGGTGCGGGACACGGGCAGGGTCACCGCGCGCTATGGGGAAGGGGTGTACATCGGCACGGGGCGGTCTGAGGGGGATGACAGCCACGGCATGTTCATCGGCTACAACCGGTTCGACGGGGTGCGGGCCGAGGCCATTGAGCTCAAGCCGCACACCTTCGACCACATCGTGCGGGGGAACCTCGTGACGAGCGGCTCGCACCTGTTCCACGCGGCGATCACGGTGGGCGCGCAGGCGGTCTCGGCCCCAGACGCCCGCGCGCTGATCGAGGACAACCGCATCTTCGGCTATGCGAGCACGCGCGACGTCGTCTCGGGGATCGCCGTGGGGCACGGCAACACGATCGTGCGGAACAACGTGGTCTGGGGCATCGGCGGCGGCCGGGGCATCCGCACCACGACCACCTTTGCCAACCCGCTGGCCCGCGAGGTGCTCATCGAGAACAACACGGTCTGGACGCCTGGCGGCGGGCCGTCGATCGCGCTGGACGACGGGGACGAGGGCACGGGCGTGCACGACCAGGTCGGCCACGTCACCGCCCGCAACAACGTCACTGACGACGGCTCGGCCGGGTCGACGCAGGTGAGCGAGGCGGACCTCGTCGGGCCCGTCACGGGCAGCGCGGACGCCAGGCAGGGGCCGGGCAGCGGGCTCCGGGTGAAGCGGCCTGGGGGGGGCGGCGCGGACCTGGGGAGGAGCGTCGGGCCGTGAGGGAGCTCGAGGTCCGCGAGGGCGCGGCAACCTCGCGTGGCGGGCGCGGCGCGCGCTGAGGGCGTGCGCCACGTCGTGCGTGGACGGGTCAATCATATTGATTGACCCGTCCACGCACGACCGCGCTGCCAAGTGTCTAAGTTGTTGATTTTAATATTGTTTTTGTTGTGGCTCAAGGCGTGCACGACGCTCATGCGGTGCTGCGCGCTCCGCCTGCCGCGGAGTCGTGTGGTGACCACCGCGCCGCCGAGGACACCTTCGTCCGAAGCTGTGAGCCGCGCACTCCCAAGCAACCCATGGATGACGACCTTGAAGAACTCAACGACGATGACACGATCGCGCTGCGCCCAGGCGTGCTCAGCCCTCCTGCTGGTGGCCCTGGCCGCTGGCTGCAGCGACGGCACCGGCGACCCGGCCAGGCCCGGCGCAGACCACGTGGCGCCCACGGTGGTCTCCAGCCTTCCGATCCCAGACGCCACGGACGTCGCCACCAACTCGAACGTCAGCGCCACCTTCAGCGAGGCGATGGATCCGACCACCGTCACCGCCGCGACGTTCACCCTCGCGAAGGGCTCGAGCTCCGTCTCGGGGACGGTCAGCGCCGAGGGGCTCGCGGCCACCCTCCACCCCGACGTGGAGCTGCTCCCTGGCGCATTGTACGTCGCGACCATCAGCACAGCGGCTGAGGACGAAGCAGGCAACGCCCTGGCCGCGGCGTACACTTGGAGCTTCACGACCGGCTTCACCGCCGACACGACGCCCCCCTCCGTCACCTCCACCGACCCGATCGACGGCGCTGAGGACATTGCGCTCGCGGCCGCCGTCACGGTCACCTTCAGTGAGGCCATGGATCCGGTGACGCTCACCGCGACCACCTTCACCTTGATGGATGGCGCGACCGCGATCGCCGGAGACGTCACCTTCACCGGTGTCACGGCGACCTTCAGCCCGTCGGTTGAGCTGAGCGCGGACACGCTCTACACGGTGTCGATCACCACCGGCGCCAGGGACGTGGCCGGCAACGGCCTCGCGGCCCAGGTCGACTGGAGCTTCACGACCCTCACCGAGCTCGACATGGAGCCCCCGACGGTTCGCCTGGTGCATCCCGAGGACGCGGCCACCGACGTGCTCATCAACCGGTCCGTCACGGCGACCTTCTCCGAAGCGGTGAATCCGGCCAGCCTGGAGGGCAACTTCACGCTCGAAGCTCCCGATGCGTCCGCTGTCGCTGGCGCCGTCACCACCGTGGGCAACCAGGCGACCTTCGCCCCGCTCGAGGAGCTCGCCCCTGACACGGCCTACAAGGCCACGCTCACCACCGGTGTAGAGGATCTGGCCGGCAATGCGTTGGCGGTCGGGTTCTCCTGGACCTTCACCACCGGGACGCGCAGCGCGCGCGGCCCCGACGCCGTGTTGCTCGGCCGCGCCGGTGACTTCGCGATCCTGTCCAAGTCCGGCATCGACAGCGTGCCCGCCTCGGTGATCACGGGCGACATCGGCGTGAGCCCCATCGACCAGACCGCCATCACCGGCTTCTCGCTCACCGCCGACGCGACCAACGTCTTCTCCACCTCCGACCAGATCACCGGCCAGGTCTTCGCCGCCGACTTCGCCTCGCCGACCCCGTCGAACCTCACCACCGCGGTGAGCGACATGCAGACCGCCTACACCGACGCCGCCGGACGGCCGACGCCTGACGAGACCGAGCTGGGCTCCGGCGAGATCGGCGGTCTCACCCTCGCCCCTGGCCTGTACAAGTGGGGCACCGGCGTGTCCATCTCCACCGACGTGACCCTCGATGGTGGCGCTGACGACGTCTGGATCTTCCAGATCGCCGGAGACATCACCCAGGCGTCCGGCACACGGGTCAACCTGACTGGCGGAGCGTTGCCGCAGCATGTCTTCTGGCAGACCTTCGGCCAGCTCATGATCGGGACGACCGCGCACTTTGAGGGCATCGCGCTGTGTCAGACCGCCATCGTGTTGCGGACGGGCGCCTCGGTGAACGGTCGCCTGCTGGCGCAGACGGCCGTCACCCTGGATCAGTCCACGGTGACGCAGCCCGCGGAGTAGTGCCCCGCCGCGCCCGCCCAGGCCCGGCCGGGCTGTTCGCCCTGCCAGCGCGCGAGGCCTCATCGCGCGGCCTCAGCGGCTTGTCTCGTCTCTACAGCGAAGGCACGGCCGGCTGGGTCACCGTGCTCTGGTCGAGCGTGACCGCGGTCTGCGCCAGGAGCCTGCCGTTCACCGAGGCGCCGGTCTCGAGGATGATCGCGGTCTGGCACAGCGCGATGCCTTCGAAGTGCGCGGTCGTCCCGATCGCGAACTGGCCGAAGGTCTGCCAGAAGATGTTGTGGGGCGATGCACCGCCGCTCAGGGTGACGGAGGTGCCGCTGGCCTGGGTGACATCGCCAGCGATCTGGAAGATCCAGACGTCGTCGGCGCCACCGTCGAGGGTCACATCGCTGGAGATAGACACGCCGGTGCCCCACTTGTACAGGCCAGGGGCGAGGGTCATCCCGCCGATCTCGCCGGAGCCGAGCTCGGTGAAGTCGGGTGTGACGCGTCCGGCGGCGTCGGTGTAGGCGATCTCCATGTCACTGACGGCGGTGGTGAGGTTCGCGGGCGTCGGTGCGGCGTAGTCGGACGCGAACACCTTTCCGGTGACCTGGTCGGAGGTCGCGAACGCGTTGGTCGCGTCGACCGACAGAGAGAAGCCGGTCACGCCTGTCGCGTCGATCGGGCTCACGCCCATGTCGCCGGTCACGGTCGAGGTGGGGACCGCGTCGATGCCCGATTTGGCCAGGATCACGAAGCCGCCCGCAGTGCCAAGGAGCACTGGAGCCGGCCCCCGCGCAGCGGTGGCGCTGGTCGTGAAGGTCCACGCGAGGTCGGCCGCCAGGGGGTTCCCGGCGAGGTCTCTGGCACCGGTCGTGAGTGAGGCATGGAACAGGGTGTCGAGGGGGAGCGGCGCGGACGGTGTGAAGGTCGCTCGCAGGCCTGCGTACGTCACGGTCCCAGCGACGGACGTCGTGGCGGGCCCGGCGAGCGTGAAGCTCGCAGCGTTCAGCGTGGTGGCGTCCATGGCCTCGGAGAAGTTGACGTTGAGCTCGCGGTTGTTGGCCACCGAGATCGCGCCGTCGATGGGGAGGTTGGAGAGGACGGTCGGCGCCGTGGTGTCCACGGTTGTGCCGGTGGTGAAGCTCCACACGAACGCGGCGTGCTGCGGATTGCCGGCCCCGTCCGTCACGCCGACGGAGACGGTCGCCGTATACAGCGTGCTCGCATCGAGCACGCTGGCCGGCTCGAAGGTCGCAGTGACGCCGCTGTAGGCCACGGTCCCGGCGATCGGCTGGGTGCCCTGCCTCAGGGTCAGGGTGGCGTCGGTGATGGTCTCGGGGGCCATGGGCTCGCTGAAGGTGACGGCGATGTTGCCGCCGATCGCCACGCCGATGTCGCCGTCGAGCGGCACGGTGGAGATCACCGAGGGTGGCGTCGTGTCCTCGATGGGGGGCGCGGTGTCGTCGGAGTCGCTGCAGGCGGGGATCGAGAGCATCCACAGAGTGGCTCCGATCATGAACACGAACGATCCTGGCAAGCTGGATGTTGTTGGCATCTATGCACCTCATGGTGGCGCGCGGGGCGCGGCGTAGGGGAATGCTGGGGGGGGGGTGAGGGCGACAGGTTGGGTCAGAAGCCGATGTGCGTCAGGTTTCTGGGCAGGTCAGGAATGGTGTCCGCATCGCTCGTGCGGGCGAAGTAGGCCCACAGCAGGGCAACGTGGGCGTCGAAGAGGTCCTTCGCAGGCACCACGTAGTTGACGATGCTCTGAACTTGCGCCCGTGCCTGTCTGGCCTCCTGGGTCTCGGGATGTGCGGCGATGATGGCGGTGTAGAGCTCGACGGCTTCGCGGAGGTCCTTCTGGCCGTGGTGGGCCAGGTGCGCCGCGGCGTATTGCTCGTTGACGTCGATGGCTCTGGTCTCTGTTCGCATGGTGGATCCTTGTCGGGAGGGCTCGTGCGCTCGTTCGTCGTGCGCTGGGCGAGGTCACTCCGGTGTACTCCTCCAGAGAAAGCAGCTTCTGTTCCATATGTGAAATTGCTTTGTTTACAGGTGGTTGCTGTCTTTGGTGTGGCGTCGGGTTGGTGCGATGTGTCAATTTGAGTTGGTTCGGTATCAATTTGACATGGTATGGGGCACCGATGGGTGTATGCCGCCGTGGCGCGGGGCCGGTCTGGCTCAGGCCACCTGCAGGAGATGTGCGCGGCTCAGCTCCAGCGCGCTGCGCGGGGGCTCGACGGTCACGGCGGTGTCGTTGGACGGGAGCAGCCCCCAGGCATATGCCAGCTGCAGGACCGCAGGTGCAGGTCCGGAGGCGTTGAAGTGGTAGCTTCCGGACCCGCGCTCGTGCCGGCCGATGCTGAACGTGCCGGGCCAGTGGAGGCCGCACGGCGTCCAGGCGCCGTCGTTCGAGGTGTTGGGGCTCAGGCTTTGACTCTGGCGTACGAACCCCTGTCGGAGCCAGGATTGACGCGGGCGATCGTTGTAAGTGTCTTATATTATTGGGTTTTTATTCTGGAATGAGTCGCGTGTCGGGGGTTCGTACACGAGAGTCAGGCTTTGAGCACGCCAGCTTTGACAAGCTCCTCCATCAAGGCGCGCTTCCTCTCGTGCTCAAGGCGGATGGCGATCAGCCGCGATTGGAAGCTGCGTCGCTCGGCCTCGGTGGTTGCGGCGTCGAGGAGGTCGGCGAGCAGCGCCGCAGCGCACTGGTAGGACTTGCGGTTGGATGCGGCGATGTGTGTGTCGACCGCGCCCCAGAGCCGCTCGGGGGCTCTGTTGACCTCGTCTCGTCGAGCCTGGCGTCGCTTCTCCTCGCGCTCGGCGCGCAGCGCGTGCTCCAGCCGCCGCGCTTCGGCCTCGCGTACCTCGCGGGCGTGCTCTTCGTGGAGCGTGGCATCGGCGAGGTCGGCGAGTGGGGGTGTGGGGCAGGGCGGTCGATGCGTCGAGGCGGCCAGGCTGCTCCGGAAGTCAGCCATCAGCTCGAGGCTGACGGTGGGCTCCTGCTGGGCGACGCGAAGCAGGAGCGCGACCTTGACCTGCGGGTCCAGCGCGGAGATGAAGGCGGCGAGGTCGCTGATCTGGTCTGAGGGCGCGGTGAGCGGGGCGCTGTGCTGCGCGATGGCCCGGATCAGGTCGGCGTCGAAGCGGAAGAGCTCCGTGAAGCGTTCGAGGGAGGCGCCGAGGTCTTCGAGGCCGGGCGGGACGGGGGGGCAGCCGTGGCGCTCATCCTGCTCGTCCTCGTGGTAGTCGTCCATGGCGCTGGACAGCCACGCCAGGTAGAGGCATCGGAGGTCGCCGGCCAGGATCTGTTGGCGAAGCGGGAGCAGGTCGATCAAGGCGTCCTTGTCGTCCCAGCAACTACCGTCATCGTCCTCCGCGAGGCGATCGAGTTCGACGAGGCTGTGGGTCTGGGTCGCCCACACCCGCACACCGCTGGCCTGGTACGGTTCGAGCGCAGAGAGTGGGACGGCGCGCAGCGGGAAACGGAAGATCACGGTTCTGGAGCCCCAGTTCGCCACGTAGAGGTGGGCGTCGAAGTAGCGCTCCATGAGGGTGGGCGGGGACGCGCGCAGATCGCTCCAGTTGTACTCGTTGACGAAGCGGGTCGAGGAGATGTCGGCGCGCGTCGAGACCGCGCGGAGCTCGGCGAGTTCCTGCCTGGAGAGTGGATTGTCAATGGATATAAATTCGTAGTATTGATATTCTGACATGGAGAGTGTCCCTTCGTGGATACCGTCCCCCGAGGCTGTCCGACCTCGGCGCCGTCGAGGGCTTCGGCGCTAGCGGGATGGCCGGCACGGCCGGCGCGACCTTCGCCCGGCTCAGCCCGACGCACTTGCGCGGGCATCGCTCCTCGCTGAATCCGCTCTCGCCAAACCTGCCGCATTGTTTCCAACGCTCTGGTGGTTGTCAATGGCGTGGGGTGGGGCAGGAGGCGGCCTGGTCGTACCCAGACGGCTCGACTTCGTGTACCTTCGCGAGCCTGCGCACGTGAGCGGCCGCCGAGCGGGCGGCCGGGCTCACGACCGAAGCTGGACGAGGGCGAGGCCCTCCGAAGAACGTGTTGAGGCCCTGATGTCCGGATACCACTTTGACAGCGTGCTGTTCCTCTGCGTCGCCAACTCGGCGCGGTCCCAGATGGCGGAGGGGTTGGCGCGGCACGTCCTGGGGGACGCGGTGCGGGTGCAGTCGGCCGGGTCGGCGCCGTCGCGGGTCAACCCGTACGCCGTTCGGGCGATGGCGGAGCTCGGCATCGATCTGGGGGCGCACAGCTCGAAGTCGGTGGAGACGATCGATCCGGCGAGCGTGGACCTGGTGGTCACGCTGTGCGCCGAGGAGGTCTGCCCGGTGTTCCTGTCGAGCGCGCCGCGGATGCACTGGCCGCTGACGGATCCAGATCGCAAGCACGAGCAGCTCACGGACGAGGAGCGTCTGGAGCACTTCCGGGTGGCCCGCGATCAGCTCCTGGTCCGGCTCGAGGTGCTGTCGGCGCTGCGGGACGTGCCGGAGGGCCCCGACCCGCGGGAGTTCCACGCCAGCATCCGGGTGCCGTACCTGCCGTCTGCGGCGAGGTTCTACACGTGGCTGCTGGGGGTGGCTCCGAAGGAGTGGACGCATCGGTATGTGACCTTTGTGTCCGAGGCGCTGGGGCTCAGCTTCGTGGTGCTGGTGGCCGATGGCAAAGAGCTGCACCAGGACACGCTCTATCATCTCGGGATCGACGTGGGGACGCGGGAGGCGGTGATCGCGGCGCAGCATCGGGCCGTGACGGCCGGGTGGCCGATCCACAAGCCGGCGCGCACGACGTGGCGTGGCACACCGCTGCACGAGCTGTGGCTGAAGGACCCGGGCGGGAACCTCATCGAGATCTATGCGCGGTTGACGGAGGCCGAGCGTGCCGGGATGCCTGCGGATATGGAGCCCGTGTTCATCGCCGGGGAGACCTGAGCGCTGGACGGGCGGAGGTCCGGGGCGTCATCGCTCCGGCGAGGCCAGCCCGAGGCTGGCCTCGAGGGTGGCGAGGCCGACCGAGCCGAGGTCGAGCACGCGCTGGTGGAAGGTGCGCAAGGGCAGTCCACCCTCGGTGACCAGCGTTTGCCGCGCGTGCAGCACCACCCGCTGCCCCACCTTGTAGGCGATGGCCTGAGCGGGCCAGCCGAGGTAGCGCACGACGTCGCTCTCGGCCTGCTCGAGCGGCATGAAGGAGCGCTCGTGCATCATCGCCACCGCCAGGCTGTAGCTCCAGGGCTCGCCGGGGTGGAAGTCGAAATCGCCGGGGATCGTCAGGCCCAGATGGAGGCCGATGTCTACGACGACCCGCGCTGCGCGCATGAGCTGGGCGGCGTACATCCCGAACGCATAGGCAGGCCGCTCGAAATAGCCGAGCTCGAGCATCAGCTGTTCGGCGTACAGCGCCCAGCCCTCGGCCGCGCCGGGCCAGACGGCCAGGACGCGCTGGAAACGTGAGAGGTGCGCCTTGCGGTGGAGCTGAAGGCCGATCTGGAGGTGGTGGCCGGGGAAGCCTTCGTGGTAGGCGGTGCTGATCTGCTGCCAGAGCGGCATGGTGGCGAGGGTGCCGGGGGCGTACCAGATGCAGCCGGGCCGGCTGAAGTCCTCGCTCGGCGGCATATAGTAGGCGCCGACCTTGCCTCCTGCGGGGGCCAGCTTCACGTCGAGCCGCCGGATCGGCTCCGGCACATCGAAGTGGGTGCCGGCGAGCTGGTCGAGGGCCCGCGACTGGCGCTCGCGCATGGCCGTCAGGAAGGGCTCGGGCAGCGCCAGGCCCTCGCCGGTGGTCGGGTCGTCCAGACGGCGGGCGAGGGCGTCGACCGCGACGCCGGGCGCGATCGATCGGGCCAACTCGGCCATCGCCACGTCGATGCGCCGGATCTCCTCGAAGCCCCAGGCGTACGTCTCCTTGAGGTCGAGGGTCTTGCCGAGGTGCTGGCGGGCTGCGCGGGCGTAGGCCTCGCGCCCGACGCCGTCCGCGGGTGTTGCGCCGGGGAGATAGGCGCGCTCCAGCCAGTCGGTGAGCGCCGCCAGCGCGAGGGCGGCGGCCTCGCCTGCCTCCGGCGGGCGGCCAGCCCGGGCGGCCGTGCCGTGGTAGAGCGCTGCCTGCGCACGCCCCTGGGCGACGGCGGCCTCGACCTGCCGCCGAGAGACCGCAGCGCCGCGCCTCAGGCCCTCCTGGAGCAAGGCGCGGTAGCGCTCCATGGCCTCGGGCAGCGCGGCGAGCCGGGCCTCCACGGCCTCGCGCCCCTCGGGGGACTCAGCATCCATGGCGTCGAAGGCCATGGGGAAGCACTGGAAGGTGCTGGTGATGTTGTTGAGGTCGAGGTAGCGATCGTCGGAGCCGTAGAAGGCGGTCCGCTCGGCCAGGTACTCGCCAAGGACGGCCTGGGCGAGGGCGTCGTCGGGGTCATCGGTCGGGGGGAGGGCGGCCAGGCGGTGGGTGAAGTCGGCGACCATAGCGGCGCGCGCGTCTTGGCCTTCGGGGCTGACGTCGTCCCAGCGGTGTTCGTGGCCGGCGACGCCTGCGAAGGTTGCTGTGATGGGGCTCAGGGCGCAGACGGCCTCGACGAGGTCGTGGCTGAGGGCGAAGGTGGGGGTGGGTTCGGTCATACCTTGTCCTGATGCGGGCTGCGGTCGCGGGGGTCGGTGTCGGTCTCGTGTCCGCGGTGGCCGGTCTGCTCCGCGTAGCCCGTCGGGTCCCCAGCCGTCCGCACTTCCTGGTTATCCTTTTGGAACAGATGGTTACGGCCTGTCCAACGAGCCGTTCCGCCTCCGAGGTCTCGGCGCGGGTGGGCGTCGTCTCGCGGGTTGCCGGACGAAGCCCACGCCGCTAATGTCGTTCGTCCGCCACAGGCTTTGCAACCGCTGCCGCTGGATCGGCCCCACCTTGGCACCCCCTGCAGGATCACACCCATGACCTCCTCCCGAACCCACGCCGCCGACCTCCACGACCTTATCCGCGTCCAGGGCGCCCGCGCCTTCAACCTGAAGGACGTCAGCGTCGAGATCCCGAAGCGCCGGCTGACCGTGTTTACCGGCGTGTCGGGGTCGGGCAAGTCGTCGTTGGTGTTCGGCACGATCGCGGCGGAGTCGCAGCGGCTGAGAAGCCATTCGGAAAATAGATGCCGATGGATCCGACGTAGATTCTGGCACCAGGTGGCGTCTGATGTGAGGGAGTGGGACCAGAGGCCCATGACCGAGCAGAAGACCCACCTGGAGACAGAAGATACGAGGAAACAAGGCATGTATTTTTCGAACGGCTTCTGAGCTGGATGGGGGTGGGCGATGGACCTGACCCGCGCTCAACTGCGCTCCCGGGCTTGCGCCCGGCCATCGATTGCGCTATGGCAGGACACCCCGACGCCCTTGGACGCTGCACCTCACGAGGCATCGCCTCCGCCCGCGTCTGGCCCGAACCAGGGAGGTCCCCCGATGGCCCGCAAGGCTCGCCCACCCAGACCCCGACGCCCCGCCGTCACCCCCATGTTCGTATCGAGCGCCGCAGAGCTTCGCGCCCTGCTCCCGAGCGTGACCTCGCTCGACCAGCTCGCCGCGCGCGCCCTGGACGACGGCCGCATCCCGCTCTTCGTCGAGCTCGACGGACGCGCCATCCCGACCATCCCGCTGTTGGGGCAGCAGTGCGCGATCGCCTTCGGACGCGTCGCCAGCCCGATCCCCCCGCGGCCCGGTCAACGCGCGCTCGATCAGCCCTTCCTCGCCGGTGACGCCCCCGTCATCATGATCACCGTGCCTGCGCGCGACCACGTGCTGGTCGACCTCAAGGTCCTCGAGGCGATGGACGGGCTCCAGGTCGTCCAGCTCCCGGAGCTCGGCGGCATGACCATGTACGCCTTCGTGGGCTTCGCGGGGGACCGGCCCGTCGGGGTCCTGGCGATGACGGAGCCACCGGAGCGGGCCTGGCCGCGCCTGCATCAGATCGAGGCGCTCGCCATCGTCGCGGGCTGCGCCCGCTTCTTCATTGCCGAGCACGATGCTGTGGTCACGGGGACGGCCGCGCCCTCGACGCCATCCTTTCTCGTCGAGGTGGACGTGCGCGTGCGCCCCACCGTCGTCGAGCCGACGGTCGATCATTGGCCGGGCGTCGGCATGGGGTTTCGGCTGCCCGCCTGATCGACCCTGACAGGAGTCCCCCGATGTTGACCGTGACCGACGAAGCCGAGCTCGACGGGCTCAAGCAGGCCCACGACGTCCTCGTGGTGTACTTCACGACGCAGGTGTGCAACGTCGGCGAAGCCATCTTCCCGAAGGTCTATCGGCTGCTCGAGACGCGTGGATTGCCTCTGGCGACGGTCGATACCACGGCGCTCCCTGCCATCAGCGGTCAGCACCTCGTGTTCGTCGTCCCTACGCTGCTGGTGTTCGTCTTCGGTCGGGAGCTCGCCCGGTTCAGCCGGCACCTGTCGATGGCGGAGGTCGAGGCGGCCATCGACCGCGCTGTGGAGCTCACGGCCGGGACCGCGCTCGATGCCAGCCCCTTCAGCGGCGCCGACGTGCTCCCCGAGGACGCGTCGACCTGACCGCCGTTGCCTTCGCCGTGTGAGAAGCCGTTCGGAAAGTAGATGCCTTGTTTCCTCGTATCTTCTGGCCCCAGGCGGGTTTTCTGCTCGGTCATGGGCCTCTGGGCCCACTCCCTCACATCAAACACCGCCTGGAACCAGAATCTACGTCGGATCCATCGGCATCTACTTTCCGAATGGCTTCTGACGCCACGGGCGAGTTCAGCTAGAATCGCCCGCACCGCCCCTCGGGCGGGCTGCATCCGTCATGGCAGGGGCCCGCACGGCGCCCCTCCACCTGCCCCGAGCTCCTCCACCACCCACCCCCGGACCGAACCCCATGGTCGATCTCTTCCAGGACAAAGCCCACGAGTGGGACACCCGCCCAATCCCAACCCAGATCTCCGAGGGCGTCTTCGCTGCCCTCCATGGCGCCGTCGCGCTCTCCCCGGAGCTCACGGTCATGGACTTCGGCGCCGGCACCGGCCTCATCTGCGCCAAGGTCGCCCCCTCAGTCGCTCGCATCCTCGCCGTAGACATCTCCGCCGCCATGTTGGAGCACCTGGCGAAGAAGCCCGAGCTCGCCGACAAGGTCGACATCTTCTGCCAGAACATCCTCACCACCCCGCTGGGCCGTCAGGTGGACCTCATCGTCAGCGCCATGGCCATGCACCACGTCGAGGACACCCTGGCGCTGTTTCGCACCTTCCATGCGCACCTCGCCCCGGGCGGCCAGCTCGCCGTGGCCGACCTCGACGCCGAGGAGGGCGACTTCCACCCGGCCGACGCCGAGGGCGTCTACCACGCGGGCTTCGACCGCGAGGCGCTCGGCGCACTCGTGCTGGAGGCGGGGTTCAGCGAGCCTCGCTTTGTGACGGCGTGCGAGGTCGACAAGGGCGACAAGTCCTACCCCATCTTCCTGCTCACCGCGCAGCGCCCTCACCCCCCAACCCCCTCTCCCGTAGGACGGGAGAGGGGGAGGCCCTCACCCCCCAACCCCCTCTCCCGTATGACGGGAGAGGGGGAGGCCCTCACCCCCC
>Ga0100377_1001371_pt1 | contig 21069 bp, 20 predicted proteins | sample CryGeymeta201501_FD_83664 | JGI IMG/M metagenome (GOLD analysis project Ga0100377, IMG submission 83664) | Groundwater microbial communities from Crystal Geyser aquifers in Utah, USA - Crystal Geyser metaG 2015-01 | ecosystem: Environmental > Aquatic > Deep subsurface > Groundwater | place: USA...
GGCGGCACGTCACCTTCGACCTTATGGTCGTCATACGGCTCTACCTCGCAGGTTGATGTGTTTCCTACCACTTTGTTGTCGAAGCGCGGTCACAACTCGTTTGGTGGCCCCTCGCCTTCGAAGTTGTTGCCGCAGCCCGCGGCGTCCGCCGTTCCGCCGGGCGCGGCCAGCGCAGCGTGGAAAGCGCATAAACGCATCGCCTGACACCGGCTACAAGAAGGAAGTAGGGCATCCCAGGAGCCGGGGGCTCGTTGTCGACGGCCGGCCGGAACCCCTGAGTTTGCATCACTGCCGGGGGGGAGCCCCTCGAATTGCAACAACTCGCCCGATCGCCCGCAAGACGGCCCCCGTAAGTACAGCAATCACGTTCCACGGCCCTGCTTGAACCACAGATTTGTTGCAGAAGTGGCCGCTCCCACCACCGCGTGTTGCAGATTGGGGGGCTCCGGCCGGCCGAGGGCACGCCGGGTCGACCTGGCCTTCGTCCTGTCCGCCCAACGCCGACCCTCTCCCGGACACCGGCCAGTCCCGGGGCAACCGCGCTCCCGCCGACCTCTTCGTGCCTTCCATGCGGCGCCCACCGCGTCGGCCCGCCTTCGGAACACGCCGGGGTTCTCCGTGCGGCAGGCCAACGCAGTGGGCTTGCAGCCCGCAATGCGGGCCCGGTCCGGGGATGGCCTCACAGGCTGTGAGGCCAGCGCGGGCAGGCGCGGGGGCCATGACCCCCGGTTCGGCCACACTGAGGGCGCGATTCATCGCGCCCGCTGCCCGCGACTCGGCCAAGTGGCCGAAACGAGAGTCGAGGCCGGCGCGGGCCGGCGCGGGCCGGCGCGGGCAGGCGCGGGCAGGCGCGGGCAGGCGGCAACAACTCGGGAGGCGGCACGTCACCTTCGACCTTACGGTCGTCACACGGCTCTACTTCGCATGTTGATATGTTTCCTACCACTTTGCTGTCGAAACGCGGTCACAACTCGTTTGGTGGCCCCTCGCCTTGAAGTTGTTGCCGCAACCCGCAGCGTCCGCCGTCCCGCCGGGCGCGGGCCCGGTCCCTGGCCCCCTGGCTACGCCCCTGCCCGCGTCGCCGCACTGCCGCCGCGCGCGGCCAGCGCAGCGTGGAAAACGTATAAACGCATCGCCTGACACCGCCTTCGCCTTCTGACACCGCCTTCCGCCTTCCGGCCTTCCGCCCGCGCCATCGCCCCGCCGCCCATCGCCCCGCCGCCCACCACCGCCGCCCACCGCCCCCCTCACGGCAAGGCCACCGACCACAGCCGCAGCGCCCGCAGGCCCACACCCCGATCACTCAGGAACCAGGCCACGCCGGCCTTCTCGTCGCAGACGGGCCAGGCGTCGTGGCCGGGGTGGGTGGTGAGTCGCACCTGCTGCCCCTCGGGCCCGCGCCAGGCGATGTCCTGCTGACCGTCGACCTCGACCTCCTCCAGGCTGCCTCCTCTGCAAGGCACCGGCGACGGCCGCTCCGCCCCAGTCGGACCGCGGGACCAGCGAAGCTGCCCCTCGACCACGGCCGGTGACCAGGTGTGCCGCGCGGGGTCCGCCGCCACCCGGCGCGGCGCCACCTGGCCTGGCGCCAGGCACAGACCCAGCCAGCCGTGCCCCGGCAAGCCGCCCCGGTCGGCGGTGAGACCGCTGAAGCACAGGCTGCCGTCGGGCGCCTGGACGAGGTCCGAAGCCACGAGAGGGAAGGCCGGATCATCGCGGGGCACGGCGCCGTCGACGCCGGAGGGCACGGGCGGCCGGGCCCGCAGCCCCACCAGCAGGGCCAAGGCCAGGGGCACCAGCGCGCTTCGGCCCGGGCGGGGCAGGAGGACCAGGTACAGCAGCAGCAGCGCCCAGAAGCGAGGGAGGCCGAGGAGGAGGGGCAGGTGCGCCGGCCAGGTGTTGACGGTGGGCGCGGCGAGGGCGAGCAAGGCAGCCCCGGCCGTGCTCAGGGCCAGCCCCTGCCGCCCGGCCCGCAGCGCCTCGACGCTCACCAGGAGCACCACCGGCGGCAGCAGGACCAGGGAGTAGCGGGCGATGACCGGCGCCCCGACCAGGGCCGCCAGCGCCGCCGCCGCAAGCAGCCTCCCCTGCCGCAGCGTCGTGTCCTCCCCCCGCGCCAGGCCCGCCGCCGCCGGCAGCAGCGGCAGCAGCAGGCCCAACGCCGCCGGCACCCCCACGGCCCACCGCGGGTGGGCGCTCGCCACAGGATCACCCAAGCCCGGGTGGGGCAGCCAGGCGTGACGCAGCCCCGCCGCCAGGCTGGACATGCCGGAGTGCCAGGGATCCTGCAGCCAACCACCGGCCACGGCCGGCAGCACCTCGCGCAGCCACTGCCGGTGCAGGGGCAGGCCCACCAGGGCCACGCTGAGCGTCGCGCCCAGGGCAAGGACCAGGCCCGCCGCCCCCAGCGCCCGCCAGCGCCGCTGCGCGGCCAGCAGCAGCAGCAGCGGCCACGAGAAGAGCTTGAGCCCGGTGGCCAGGGCCCAGCAGGCCCCCATCGCCACCGGCCGCTCCGACCGCCAGGCCCACAGCCCCAGGGCCAGCAGCGCTGCCGCCGGCAGGTGGAGCTGCCCCTGTGCCAGGTGGGCCCGCAAGGCCGGCCAGCCCAGCGCCACCGCCAACACGCCGGCCCACAGCGGCACCCGCGCCGCCCGGGCCGAGGCCCAGGCCACTACCAGGGCCAGCCCCGCCTGGACCACCAACCAGGTCAGCTCCGCCCGGTGCAGCCCCAGCGGCAGCAGCGGTGCGAGGAACAGGACGCTGGGCGGCGTCAGCGGCGGCCAGCCGACCAGCCGGTCACCCAGCCCCAGCCGCGCCGCCTGGTCGGCCAGCCAGCGGTAGTCGACCAGGCGCTGGAGATCGGCGCCCTCCCTCCACAACGAGGCGGCGGTCCAGTAGTTGGCGAAGTCCCCCTGGGGCCGACCCACCGACAGGCAAGCCCCCACCAGGGCCGCCGCCGCTCCGGCCGAGGCCCCGAGACCGAGCCGCATCCGCACCGCGGCGTTCAGCTCCGCTGCGCGTTCGCGCGCTGCAGACGCCGGTCGAAGACCCGCAGGTCCCGGGCGAGCTGCCGGGCCAGGGCGTGCTCCACCCGGGCCGCCAGCTCCAGGTCCGAGTGCACCAGCGCGTCCAGGGTCCGCCGGGCCAGGCAGGCGATGGTCCCCCGGTCGGCGGCGATGCAGGAGGCCGCGCGCGGGCTGTCGTCGATGAGCGAGGCCACGCCGAAGACGTCCCCGGGGCCCAGCACGGACAGCGGACCCTCGCCGCGATGGGCCCGGTCGGCGCGCATCACGTCCACGTGGCCCTCGACGACCAGGAAGAGCGCGTCACCCACCGGGTGGACCCGCTCGCCCTCGCGCACCAGCACCTCACCCTTGCGCACGGCCCGCTCCACCATCAGGCGGGACAGCAGGTCGAGCTGCGGCGCGGGCAGATCCCCGAAGATCACGGACCGGGACAGGGCCTGTTGCACGCTCATGCCTTCTCCCCTCGCACAGCCTGGACCAGGCGGCCCAACCAGCCCCGCGCCGAAGGGCTGACCAGCGGGTCGTCGCCCGGCCCCTCGTCCCCCGCGAAGAGCTGCTCGGATGCGGAGCGCAGGCGCTGAGCCAGCGACACCGCCAGGGCGCGCACGACCACCCGCGCCGCCTGGGGCCGCGACTGGACCAGCTCCTCCAGCGCCTCGGCGCTCAGGCCCAGCAGGCGGCTGTCCCGGGTCGCCCGCACCGTGGCCGAGGCTGGCCCGGGATCAAAGAGCGCCACCTCGCCGACCCAGCCGCCCGGCCCGACCCGCGAGACCTCGACCCCGTCGAGCACCACGACCAGCTCCCCCTCCTCGACCAGCCACAGGCCCTCGGAGAGCGCGCCCTCCTGGATGAGCAGCTCGTCTTGCGAGAGGGCCCGCGTGGTCGTGAGCGACTGCAGGTGCCCGCGGTCGGCGGGATCGAGTGATCGGGCCAAGACCTCGAGGGCTACGGACATCGGGGCTCCGGGCGCCGGGGATGGACGGGATCACAGCATATCGCTGCGAGGGATCCCCCGCTTCGGGCGACCGGCGCTACGCTCCGCCGAGTTCCAGGAGGCAGCCATGCACGAGCAGGGCCGGGTGTGCCAGGTGTGCGGACGGACCCATGGCGACCTGCGGCACGCCGCCGTCGTCCGGCCCGCCTTGGTCGAGCTGATCCGCCGGGACAAGGGCCAGTGGGACGAGGGCGGCTGGATCTGTGCGGAGGACCTCGACCGCTACCGGCGCCAGCACGTCGCGCACCTGCTGGAGGCCGAGCGCGGCGGGCTGACCGACCTGGACAAGGCGGTGCTCGACAGCCTGCAGGCCCAGGAGCTGGTGACACGCAACGCCGACGCCGACGCCGACGCTGCCCGCAGTCTGGGCCAGCGCCTGGCCGACCGCATCGCCGACTTCGGCGGGAGCTGGTCCTTCATCATCACCTTCGGCGTCGTGCTGGTCGCCTGGATGGTCACCAACGTGGCGCTGCTCGGGGCCCACGCCTTCGACCCCTTCCCCTTCATCTTCCTCAACCTGATCCTCTCCTGCCTGGCCGCCATCCAGGCGCCGGTCATCATGATGAGCCAGAACCGCCAGGAGACGCGCGACCGCCAGCGCGCCTCCAACGACTACCAGGTCAACCTGAAGGCCGAGCTGGAGATCCGCCACCTCCACCAGAAGCTCGACCACCTGCTGTCGTTGCAGTGGGACCGCCTGGTCGAGATCCAGCAGGTACAGCTCGACCTCATGGAGGAGCTGCGGCGCCGTCACTGAGCCGCGCCCCCGGGTCGCGGGGGCCTGTTGCCCGCCGGGGTTAGGCTGCCGTCCATGAACGGCCTACCGCCCCCCCTCCGCCACGCCATCAAGGAGCGCCTGCGCCCCACCGTCGCCCAGCTCGTGCGCGACCTGGTGGCCGACGAGCTGCACGGCGAGGCCCACGTCGCCCCCGCCACCGAGGTCCTGCTGCACCGCATCGGCGGCATGGCCCCACACCTGGGCGCCGGCATGGCCGGGCTGACCCTGGCGTTCGACGCTTGGTGCCGCGCCCGCGGCGGTCCCTACGCCACGCTGCCGGCCGACGCACGACTGGCCCGCCTGGAAGAGTGGCGCCACCTGCCCGGTCCCCTGGGCGGCTGGTCCCAGTTCTACGAGAAGATGAGCGTCTTCGCGTGGTGGTCCGTGGCGGAGGAGGAGGAGGCGCATGCGCACGCTGCAGGCTGAGGTCCTGGTCGTCGGCTCGGGACCCGGCGGCGCCACGACCGCCGCCCTGCTGGCCGAGGCTGGCCGTGACGTGCTGCTGGTCGAGGAGGGGCCCGATCTGCGCGTCGACTCGGCCCCGTCCTACAGCCTGGCCGAGATGGACCAGAAATACCGAAACGGCGGCCTGAACACGACCTTCGGCCGGACCAGCGTCACCTACATCGAGGGCCGCTGTGTGGGCGGGGCCAGCGAGATCAACGCCGCCCTGTACCACCGGCCTCATGAACAGACCCTGGAAGACTGGCGCCGCGACTTCCAGATCGCCGACTTCGGCATGGACGCCCTGGCCCCCCACTTCGCCGACATCGAGCGCGAGCTGTCCGTGAGCCACCGCGCCGACGGTCTGTCCCCCAGCAGCCGCAAGCTCGTCGCCGGCGCCGAGCGCCTGGGCTGGCGCCACACCGAGATCGAGCGCTTCTGGCGATATGGCGCACCGGTCTCCGGCGCACCGGTCTCCGGCCCGGCACCCAAGGGCGGCCCCGATCGCGGCCGCCGCCAGTCCATGTCCGAGACCATGGTGCCGCGCGCCCGGGCCGCTGGGGCCCGCGTACAAGCCGGCTGCCGGGTCGTGCGCCTGGTCCTGCGAGGCCGCCGGGCGGTCGAGGCCCACGCCCTCTGCGGCGGCGAGCGGCTGCGGATCCGCTTCGAGCACGTGGTCCTGGCTGGCGGCGCGGTCCAGACCCCGGTCCTCCTCCGCCGCAGCGGCATCCGCCGCCGGGTCGGCGACAGCCTGCGCCTGCACCCGATGATCCGCATCGCCGCCCGCTTCGACGAGCGGGTCAACGACCCGGCCTTCGGCGTGCCCGTCCAGCAGGTCGAGCAGTTCAAGCCCCAGCTCACCCTGGGCTGCTCCCACAGCTCCCAGCCGCACATCGCCCTGTGGCTGGGCCGCCAGGTCCCCGACCGGGCGCAGATCATGGCCGAGTGGGACAAGGTCGCCGTCTTCTACGTCGCGGTCCAGGGCGAGGGTCGCGGCGTGGTCCGCGCCCTGCCCGGCCTGGGCGAGGCCTTCGTGCGCTACGAGCTCAGCGACCGGGACCTGGCCCTGCTGGGCGAGGGCCTGGAGCACCTGGGCCAGCTGCTGTTCACCGCCGGGGCGCGCCAGCTCTTCAGCCCGGTCGAGGGGGAGCCTCCCCTGGACCACCCCGACCAGCTCGACCGGCTCGGCGCCCTCCCCCAGGGCAACCGCGTCGCCGTCTCGACCATCCACCTGTTCAGCAGCCTGCCCATGGGCGAGGACCTGGACCGCTGCGCCGTCGACAGCTTCGGCCGCATGCACGGCCACGACAACATCTCTGTACACGACGCCAGCATTCTGCCGACCAGCCCCGGCGTGAACCCCCAGGGCACCATCATGGCGATTGTCCGGCGCAACACCGCGGCCTGGCTGGCCAGCCGGTAGCGGCGCACCCAAACAGACCGGCCCGCGGCGGCCCCGCGGAACCAGGCTCAGTCCTGGATCAGCCGGTCGATGGCCTGGGCGGCCCCGTTCAGCGACGCGATCTGCTGGGTGGGATCTGCGCCCGCCTGCAGGCTGAGCCCGTCGAGGGCCGCGGTGGCCGCGCCCAGGCTGGCCGCCGACACCCCCGCCGTCTCGGGGCTCGCCTTGGCCAGCGCCGCGCGGGCCGCGTCCAGGGCGGTCTGCGCCGAGCCGTAGTTGAGCTGGGACACCGCCATGGCCGCGCGGGACAGCTGCACCCGGGCCCGCAGCACGGTGGCACGCCCATTTGCCAGGTCGACGGCGGTCTGCAGCTCACCGGTGCGGGCGGCGCAGGTGCTGTGGGCCAGGTCCAGGGCCGCGTTGCCGTGCAGGGTCTCCCAGCAGGCCAGGGCGCCGCCGAGCAGGAGCCCGATCAGCAGGCCGACGCCCCCGGCGCGAGCCTTGACCGTCCAGGGGATGGAGTCCTTCGACATGGGTGCCTCCACGAGGTGGAAGCCCCATAGCCGACCTTGCAGGCGCCGGCGGGGCGGGACGCCGGCCGCACTCAGGCCCGGCACCCCGGCCGCGCTCTGGACCGACACCGCCGGAGCCCCAGCCCCAGCGCCAGCAGGAGCCCCAGGCCGCCCACGGCCCTGCCACCCGAGGTGGCACACCCCGTCGCAGCGTCGGACTCCCGTGGCGCGCCCGCGGCCCCCTCAGCGCTGCCGCCCTCCTCCGCACTTCCGGCGTCCCCGGCGCCGACCAGGCCAGCGCTGCCGCCAATGCCGCCCGTGTCCCCCGTGTCCCCGGTGTCCCCAGTGTCCCCGGCGTCGCGGACCGCAGAGCCATCCACACCATCGCAGTCCTGGTCGATGCCGTCGACCGCCACCTCGGTCGCGCCGGGGTGGACGCTCGCGTCGCCGTCATCGCAGTCGTCCGCGCTCGCCGACCAGCCCGGGGCCACACAGGCCACCCAGCCCGCACCCGGCCCGCCGTGACCGTCGCGGTCGGCGTCCAGGTAGACCGTGCCGGAGGCCGCCCCGACGGCCGGGTTGGTGTCGTCACAGTCGTCCGGAGCACAGACACCGTCTCCGTCCACGTCCTGGCAGCCCCGGAAGACGTAGGCGGCACCGACGAAGTCGTCCGCGTTGTCCGCCGCGACCAGCAGATCCGCGTGACCGTCCCCGTCCTCGTCGCCCGCCCCTCGGGCGATGGTCCCGAAGTCGTCGTTGCTCACCCCATCCCAGGCGCTCAGCTCGCGGATCGAGCCCGCGTCCACGCCGCTGGCGCTGCCCCGGTACAACCAGGCCGAGCCCGTGTCGCCGCGCCCGACCGAGCCGACCAGCAGCTCGCCGAAGCCGTCGCCGTCGACGTCGCCCACCAGCGCCAGGCTGGCGCCGAAGTTGTCATCGCTGTCGCCGCCCGACATACCGAGGCGGACCTCGGTCGAGGTGTCGACACCCGCGCTGCTGCCCAGGAAGACCGTGATCTCTCCCATGCTGTCGACCGCGTGCGTGGCCCCGATGGCGACGTCCGCGTGTCCGTCCGCGTCCATGTCCCCGGCACAAGCCACGGCGCTCCCGAACAGGGCGCTGGCCGCCGGGTCCGAGGCAAAGAGTCGGAGCTTCGAAGACAGCGACAGCCCGGTCGCGCTGCCCTGGTAGGTGTAGACCGCTCCCTGGTTCAGGCCCTCGTCGTCGGCAAAGGGGGCTCCGACCACCAGATCGTCGTAGCCGTCGCCGTCGATGTCGCAGCCCCCGGCCAGCGCGATCCCGAACTCGTCGTCGCGCCCGGCGTCCGAGGCCACGATCTTCGTGCTCGGATCGGTCACGGTCCCTTCCGCCGAGCCGGAGAAGACAGAGACCGCACCGGCGTTGGAGTCGTCCCCGACGGCGCCGACCAGCACATCGTCGTAGCCGTCACCGTCCACATCGCCGCCCCGACCGACCTGGCCGCCGAGCTGCGCGTGGGAGGTCCCGGTGATGTCCGTGGTCGTCAGCTTCACCTCGGAGCTCGCATCCACTCCGCCTGCGCTCCCCTGGATGACGTAGGCGGCCCCTTCCTGGCCGTTGGCCCGCCAGGCCCCGGCCACCAGGTCCGCGAAGCCGTCTCCGTTCACGTCCCCGGCTCCGTCCACCGCCGCCCCGAAGCGGTCACCGTCCGCGCCGTCCGAGGCTTGCAGCTCCCAGGCCGGCGTCGGCAGCAGGCCCCCGGCGCTGCCCCGGAAGATCCAGGCCCCGCCTCGCTGGGCGTCGAGGTCCCAGGTGCCGGCCACCACGTCGTCGTAGCCATCCCCGTCGATGTCGCCCGCCCAGGCCATGGCACCGCCCAGCCCCGAGGCGGTCGAGACCCCCGCCAGCGACAGTCGCTGGTCGAAGCTGCCGTCGCTCACTCGGGCGCCCGTGGCCGCCACGGGAGCATCCGGCGGGGGCGAGCCGGACGTCGGTGGCGTCTCGCAGCCGCCCAGCAGAGCGCCCAGACCGGCGAGCGACACCCAGCCAGCCCGAGCTCCGCCGCGCCCGGCGGGCTTCCGCCGCCGACGCAGGACCAGCGGCAGGCCCACCAGCAGCCACAGACCTGCTTGCGGTGAGGCCCCCAGGGTGGCGCAGCCGGTCTTGCCCGATCCGGTCGACCCGCCGTCCCCCGCGCTGCCGCCGTCGCCCGTCGACCCGCCGTCTCCGGTCGTTCCGCCGTCACCCGCGCTCCCGGTGTCGCCCCCGCCTCCATCGCCCGTCGTGCCGGTGTCCACAGAGCCCCCGTCCGCAGAGCCCCCGTCCCCCGTCGCACCCGTGTCGGCGCTCCCGGTGTCCCCCGCCGCTCCGTCCACGCCGTCGCAGTCCTGGTCCACGCCGTCCCCCGCGAGGTCCACGGCCCCGGGTACACCGAGGCGTCGTGGTCATCACAGTCGACCGCCGCCGCCACGCCGTCACCGTCCACGTCGGCGTAGCCCCGGTACAGGCTCACCCGCCCGGCCTCGTCGCCATAAGCCCTCGGCACCGACCAGGACGTCGTCATAGCCATCCCCGTCCACGTCCCCGGCACCCGCCAGGCTGTAGCCGAAGAGGTCGTCCACCTCGACCCCGACCAGGGAGCTGCCCACGCTGCCGGTGGGTCCCATGGCCGAGCCGTGGAAGAGGAGCACCGGGCCCGCGTGATCCGTCTCGCTGTCGACGTCCGGCGCCGAGACCAGGACGTCGTCATAGCCATCCCCGTCCACGTCCCCTGCGCCGGCCACCGCGAAGCCGAACTGTGCGCTGAGACGAGGTGCAGATAGCGTCAGGTCCGGCGTCTCAGACAAGCCTGCGGCCGAGCCCAGGTACAGGCTCGCAGACCCGGTGAGGCTTCCGGTCTGCGGCGCACCGACCACGACATCGTCGTAGCCGTCTCCGTTCACGTCCCCCAGGCCCGCCACGGCCTCACCGAAGTTGTCCCCCGCCGCCGCCCCGTCCAGGACCGTGTCGGCCGTCGTGGAGAGGCCGGTCGCCGAGCCACGGTAGAGGTAGACACGCCCTCTCCCCGAGCCGTACTCCCAGGCCCCGACCACCAGGTCATCGTAGCCATCGCCGTCCACGTCCCCGGCACCGTCCACCGCGTAGCCGAACCAGCTCGTGCTCCCCTCTCCCGTCAAGCTCAGGCTGGCCGTGTCCATCAAGCCCGCGGCGGAGCCCCGGTAGACCATCACCTGACCCGTCCCTCCGTCCACCTCGTAGCTGCCCACCACGACATCGTCGTAGCCGTCTCCGTCCAGGTCGCCGGCGCTGGCGATGGCCTTGCCGAAGGTCGGATCCCCCGGGCTACGCAGCGAGGTCCCCGGGCTCTCGGCCAGGCCCCCGGCCGATCCGGCATGCACATCGACCCGATAGCCGCCACCGGCCAGGTCGTAGGTACGCACCAGCACGTCGTCGTAGCCGTCACCGTCCACGTCGCCGGCCTCCGAGACCCGGTCGCCGACCAGGCGGAGATCCGCGTCGCCGGCCAGCAGGAGGTCGGCAGTGGAGGACAGACCGCCGGGCGCGCCCAGGTAGAACTGCGCCTCGCCGGCCGAACGGTTCGTACCGGGTCCCCCCACCACGAAGTCTGCGTAACCATCTCCGTTCACGTCCCCCACGCCGGCCACCGAGGCTCCGACCTGGCCCGCGGTCGAGCCCGTCAGCGCCGTCGCCGCGCTGGCGTCGAGCCCGCCAACGCTGCCCGGCAGCACCTGCACGTCGCGCGAGTCGCTGATCGCCACGTCGTCTGCTCCGTCGCCGTCCACATCACCCAGGCCCGCCACGGCCATGCCGAAGGAGCCCCCGTCCACCCGGCCGATGGCCACGCCGTCGATGTTGTGCACGCCGGTGGCAGAGCCCGGGTACACATAGGCCCGGCCCGCGAAGGACGAGCAGGCGTAGGCCCCGACCACCACGTCCGGAAATCCGTCTCCGTTCACATCGCCCGCGCCCGACACGGCGGCACCGAAGTGGTCCGAGACACCTTCACCCTTCAGCAAGGTCGGGCTCGCCGCGTCCAGGCCCCCCGCGCCCCCGTAGAACACATAGGCCCGCCCTCGGGCGCTGCTGTAGCTGGGCGCACCGACCACGATCTCGTCGTAGCCGTCCCCGTTGGTGTCCCCCAGGGCCGCCACGCTGGAGCCGAAGTTCCCACCCTCGCCGCTCAGCGTGGTCTCGGCCGTGTCCACCACGCCCCCCGCCGAGCCTTGGTCGATCCAGACATGCTCCCCATCGCTGATGTCTCCCACCGCCACGTCATCGTAGCCGTCCCCGTCCACGTCGCCCGCGGCCGACACCGCTCCCCCAAACCAGACCGAGACCGTGTCGTCCCCGAGCGTCGTCGCCGCGGTGGTGGACAGTCCCGTCGCGCTGCCCAGGTATACCATCGCCCGGCCCAGCGCCCCGCTGCTGCCGCCGGCCCCGACGATGACATCGTCGTAGCCATCCCCGTTCACATCGCCCGCACCCGACACCGCGTGGCCGAAGGCGCTGCCCGTCGAGGGCCCGGTCAGGGTCGTGGCCGGCGTGTCCGACAGCCCTGTGGCCGAGCCCAGGAACAGGTAGACGCGACCGGTGCCGTCGTCGTAGCCCTGAGCACCCACGATCACATCGTCATAGCCATCACCGTCCACATCACCAGCGCCGGCCACCGCGGCGCTGAAGGCACTGTCTTCGGTCTCTCCCACCATGGGGGTGCTGGCCGTGGCCTCCAGGCCCGCCGCCGAGCCCAGGTACAGGTGCGCCCGGCCCGTGTTGCGGCGGTAGTCCGGTGCGCCCACCACCGCGTCGGCGTAGCCATCGCCATTGACATCGCCAGCCGACGCGACCGCGGCGCCGAAGTCATCCTCCTGCCACTGCCCCTCGGTCATCCAGACCGCCGTGGTGTAGACCGGATCGACCTCCAGGGGGTACCGCGCCGCTGTGTCGTCCACGACCACGGTCAGGCCCTCCGCCGTGCCCTCGAGCCACGCGGGCAGGGCGACGCCATCTGCGTCCCGGGCGCCCACGGCCGACGCGTTCCAGCGCTGCCCACCAGCGTCGCGCCACCGGGCGCCGTCGGCCCACACCACGAGCTCACGCGCGCCCTCCACCGCCACGGCGATGCGCAAGGCGCCCGGTCCCTCCGGCCGCGTGTCCACGGTCCAGCCCTGCTCCAGGCCCTGGTCCAGCCCGGTCCACCACTCGCGCAGGCCCTCCCCGGCCGGCACCGGGTGCTGCGCGCGCCCCCAGCTGCGGGTCCGCAGGGTGAGCACAGGCTGGCCCGAGCCCGGGTCGGAGAGGACCATGCCTCGGGCGCCGAGCCGGGCGCTGCGCCCGACCGCCAACAGCGGGATGGTCAGGGCGGGTTCGTCCCGCAAGGCGAGGTCCTGCGGTGCGCTACAGGCGAAGCCGAGGAGACCGAGGACGGACAGCATGGGACACCCGGCCCGGACCAAGGGGGGACCACGGTCCGCGGCAGCAGGGCCCGGAACTCCACAACACAGTGGACGACGGGCAGATCCGGATCTCGCCTATGCCCTGTAGGGAGGCGGATTGTCGCGGGCGCGCTGGACCAGGGTCCGCATGGCGCGCCGCAGGGCCGGTCGCAGGGCCGGGTCCTCGCCGTTGCCGACCAGGGCGTCGGCCACCGCCTCCAGGGTGGAGACCGCCTCGCGCCGCGGCTCGCGGCGGATCCGCCCGTAGATCGAGGCCTCTGCCGGCCGCAGCATCACCCGCCCCAGCTTGAGCAGCCAGGGGTTCCGCCACCACAGGGTCTTGGCCTGGGACCAGGTGCCGTCCAGGGCGATGATGCCGGTGAAGGGCGTGCTCCGCGGCTGCCCGTGGCGGTCCAGGGCCAGGTAGGGCGCGGCGTCCTCGTCCGGGCTCAGGGGGCGAGGCAGCTGGCTGCGCCACAACACGCCCCAGGCGGCGTTGTCGGCCTGCTCGTCCAGGGCGTCGGACAGCGAGGCCCAGGCCAGGCCCACGCGCAGGGTCGCCGCCGGCAGGCTGCCCAGCAGCAGGGGGGCCGTGCCCAGCACCTCGTCGGGCTCTTGGGGGTGCTGGAGGATCAGGACCCGCGTCGCCGTGGGCAGCGGCTGCAGCAGGGCGCAGACGCAGAGGGCCGTGGGCTTGTCGCAGGTCGGGCAGCGAGGCATGCGCCCCTCTATCGGCCCTCGTCGGCGCGGGCCCTCTCCGGGCGGTTCTGCTCTCGCATGGGGCTCAGCGGAAGAGCGCCCGGACCTGCTCCTTGTCCGAGGAGAAGCTGAAGGGCGCCTCGAGCTGCCAGGCGTTCTCGGGGTCGATGATGGCGGGCCGCAGGGCCTTGACCGCGTCGAGCTGGTTGCTGCTGAAGGACATCAGGCCCAGCAGGGTGGCGACCTGCTCGCAGCGGAAGTGGTTTCCGACGGCCGCGGTCCGCAGGATGTCGACCTGGTCGCTGCCGAAGCTGGCGGCCTTCACGGCCTGCACCAGGCCGGCGAAGGCGGTGGAGCTCATGGCCGTCGGGCCGACCGGCAGGGCGGGGGGCGGCGGCGGCGCGACCATGCTGGGGCCCGGGATGGCGATGCCCGGCGGGCCGCGGCGGGGGCCGGTCGGCACCAGGCTGCCGGTCGGGGCCAGGTCGGCGCGCCGGTAGGGCGGCCCGCCGTTGGCACAACCAGCGCCGTAGCCGTGGAGCTGGGGCAGGATGGTGCAGGCCGAGTGCGTGCCGCCCACCACCGTCAGGTCCGCGGTCATGACCTGTCGGCCGTCCCGGAACAGCACGAAGGCGTAGGCGCCGGGCGCCAGCTCGGGGGCCAGGAAGGCCTGCAGGCGCGGCTCGTAGGCCACCTGCTGACCGGCGAGGATCACCGAGAAGCGGGCCGGGTCCAGGCCCGCGAAGGTGGCGCTGGCGATGCCGGGCCCGCCGGTGGCGACGGGGCCCAGGTCGTCCTCGTCTTCGTCGGAGAGGCGGATCGTGATCGATCCTCCGGGCACCTGGATGGTCGTCGCCGAGCTCCGGGGCGGCGGCGCGGCCTGGGCAGGGGAGACCAGGGGGGAGCCGAGCAGGGCGGCGCCGAGGATCAGGGCGGACAGCATGAGACCTCCAGTCGCCCGGGAACATGCCACGGCGGCCGGGCATTCCGCTGGGCGGTGCCCTCGCCCCGCGGACGGGATGTCGCAACTGAGCGCCCCGCCCCTTGGCCCCCTCCTCCCAGGTGCCCATGTTCCAGACACCCCTGGAGGGTCCCATATGTCTCTGACCACCTGGATCGTGCTTGCCGACTCGGCGCGGGCGGACATCTACGCCAGCGATGCCGGCCTCCTTCGTGGACCCGATCTGATCGAGGCCATGCACCACCCTGCCAGCCGCGTACCCAGCCACGAGCTGGGCAGCGACGACCGCGGGCGCACGCGGGCCGCCCCGGGCATGGGCGCCTCGACCCGCTCCGGCGTCGACTTCACCTACGACAAGCACGACCGCGAGGCCGAGCTGTTCTCGCACGAGCTGGCGCAGCGCCTGGACGCCGCCGGCCTGCGCGGGGACTACGAGCACCTGATCCTGGTGGCGCCGCCGCACTTCCTGGGCCTGCTGCGCAAGGACATCGACTCCGGCACCAGCCAGCGCGTGAGCGCCAGCCTGGACCGCTCCCTGACCCACCTCGCGGCCCACCAGGTCCTCGACGAGGTCCGCCAGCGCCTGGCCTGAGGCCTCAGCCCGCCCGTCGCCGGCTGGCCAGCAGGGCGATGGTCGAGGTCGAGACGAAGATCCAGCCCATCAGGGCCTCCTCCAGGACGGTCGGCGGTCCTCCGCGGGCCGGCAGCGGAGGTGCGAGCCCGGCTGCGGCCGAGAGCGCGTAGGCGCCCAACATCAGGCCCACGATGGCGGCCACGCGCCCCTGCCCCATGGGCGTGTCCCGGCCCCGGCGCAGCACCCTGAAGTGCAGCCCGTACGCCAGCAGCGGGGCCCAGATGGCCAGGCCGATGAGGACCTTGTCGCCCAGGCGGAGGGGAGGCATGCGGGCTCCGGACGGGAGAGGGAGAGGTTGAAGCGGAGCGGACGGCTCAGACGGCGGCGTCAGCCTCGACGGACGCGATCATGCGCTGCACATAGGCCCGCATCTCGTCGGCGATGGCCCGAGCAGCGAAGGGCGCGATGGTGGCCCGCAGGATCCGGTTGACGTCCAGGTCCAGCACCAGGTGCGCCTGGTAGGCCATGACGGTGCTGCCCGCGGGGCCCGCCGAGAAGCGCGCCGTGCCCTCGCTCACCATGTTGTGGTCCTCGGGCAGCGTGTGCCAGCGGACGGTGGCCGGGTCCATGACCTGGTATTGGCAGGTGTAGCGGCCGGCGAAGCGGGTGATTCCGTAGGAGTAGTCGGGCAGCCAGAAGCGCACGGTGCCTGGCTCGCGCAGCTCGAAGCGGTCCAGCTTGCCGTAGTGGGCCGCCACCCGGGCCGGGTCGGCAAAAGCCTCCCGCGTCCGGTCCAGGGGGGCCCGGACGGAGAAGCGCTCGGAGAAGGTGCCCTCGATGCCCGCCACTGCCACTCCAGGAGAGGAGGGCCGTTAGCCGGCGGGCCGGTCTTGTGCGAGGGCAGGGACCGCCGCGAGGGCCGGGGCCAGCACGAAGGCGGCGGCCAGCAGCGGAGGCAGCAGCAGGGCCAGCGTCGCGGCAAGGTCCTGGTGCAGCAGGCCGACCGCCCACAGCAGGGCCCCCAGCAGGGCCGTGCCCGCCGCCAGGGCCGCGCCCCAGGCCAGGGCACGGCGCGGACGCCCGCGAGCCAGCCCCGGTGCGGCCAGCAGCAGGCTGCCACCCGCCGGGTTGGCCAACCACCAGGTCGCCGTCTCCCGGGCCCCGTAGACCTGGGTGAACAGTGCCATGAACAGATCGACCCCGCTGACGGCGAGCAGGAGCAGGCCCAGCAGGCCGACCAGCAGCGCCGCCAGGGGGCGGGCCCGGCGAGCGCCCAGGCCGATGCCCGCCGCCCAGGCCAGGCCCAGGCCCAAGGCGCCCGGCCAGGCCGGCTTCACGGGCGGCGCGAAGCCCCAGCCGCCCTGTACCAGGGTGCACTCCTGGTCCACCAGGGGCCGGGTCTGCCCGTCGGGCCAGGGCCGCTGCACCTGCCGCACCGCCTGCATCAGCCGGTCGGGCAGGAACATCGCCTGGCGCGCGTCCAGGGGCAGATCGTAGGCCGGCCCCCCGGCCAGCTGCACGCCCCACCACAACACCCGACCGCTCAGGCCGCGACCGGGCAGGACCAGGTGACGCTGCACCTCGCCGCGCAGGAGCAGGCCCCCGCCGGCCGTCGCCTGGGCGCTCAGGCCCCCGCTGGTCGCCACGTCCAGCACATCGCGGATCCGCGTGGCGCAGTTGTCCTGCAGCCAGTCGTAGTGGAAGCTGCGGTCCGGCGCCCGCACCTGGGCCATGACGGCGCGGACCAGGGCGTCCCGCTCGTCAGGCGGCAGGGCCAGGCGCTGGGCGACCAGGCTGCGGTCGGCCGCCTGCGCCCGGTGCAGCAGCGCCTGGGTCGTGACCGCCTCCAGGCTGTACACCGCGTCGCTGTGCAGGAAGGCCAGGACCGGGTCCTGGGCCCGGCTGTCGAAGGTGCCCCAGTCCAGCACCCGGGGCTCGGCCAGCCCCCCACCGCTGATCCACAGGGCTGCGTGCCCGAAGGCGCTGTACAGTCCCGGCCCTGGGCTGGTCGTGACCAGGAAGGCCCGCGGCGCCTGCCCCGGCTGGGCCGGCACGCAGGCCTCCTGCGCCCCGGCGGGCGAGGCGGCGGCCAGCAGCAGGGCGAGGGTCAGGACCACGACCCTGGCAATAGCCTCCCCGCGCCCACCTCGCCCCAGGAGGCCGGTCGCGCGGCAGTTAGACCCCGGGCATGCCGCTGGCCCTGCTCGCCCTCCCCCTGCTCCTGGCCTGCCGCCCTGCGGCACCCGCCGCCGATCCCGTGGTCGTCCTGATCTCCTGGGACACCACCCGCGCCGACGCCCTGTCCTGCTACGCCGCCGAGCTGCCCTGGCGCCCCGAGCTGTCCGGCGTGCCCGCGCCGAGCACCCCCGTCGCCGATGGCCTGGCCGCCCAGGGCGTGCGCTTCGCCTGGGCCCTGGCCCATGCCCCCACCACCCTGGCGAGCCACACCAGCCTCATGAGCGGCCAGGACAGCCACGGCACCGCCGTCGTGCGCAACGGCACCCCCGTGCCCGCCGGCCTACCACTGCTAGCAGAGCGCTTCGCCGCCGCCGGCTGGGACACCCTGGCCGTGGTCGGCGCCAGCACCCTCTCTGCCGACATGGGCCTGAACCGCGGCTTCCGGATCTACGACGACGCCGTACACACCGTGGTCCGCGTCCGCACCGAGGACGACGCCGCCCACGTCACCGCCCGCGCCCTCGCCGCCGTCGACCAGCGCCGACCCGGGCCCCTGTTCCTGTTCGTGCACTACTTCGACCCCCACAGCCCCTGGGACAGCGCCCCCGCCGCGGTCCAGGCCCGCTTGGCCCCGCCGGGCAGCCCCACCGAGCCCACCGCCCTCATCGCCGAGGTCCACGACGGCACCCTCACGACGGCCGAGGCCCTCACCGCCCGCGGCATGTACCTGGCCGAGGTCGCCTGGGCCGACGACCAGACCGGCGTGCTCCTTGACGGCCTGCGGGCCCGCGGCCTGCTCGACAACGCCCTCGTCGCCCTGGTGGCCGACCACGGCGAGGCGCTGGACGACCCCGGCCTGGCACCCTACGGCCACGGCCAGGACGTCGACCTCGCCGCCATCCACGTCCCCCTCCTCCTGCGCGGCACCGGCCGCTTCGCGCTGCCCGCCGGCACCGTCGTCGACCGCCAGGTCCGCCTCCAGGACCTCGGCACCACCCTGCTGCACGCCGCCGCGCTGCCCGGCGGAGCCCTGGGGGCAGGCCAGGACCTCTCCCCCCTCTGGAAGGCCGCCGCTGCCGGCAAGACCGCGCCTGCCGCGCCCCCCTCCTTCGCCGAGGCCACCAAGCCCGAGCGCCTGGAGAGCCGCACCGCCTGGAACAACCTGCCCCTGTCGCGCAGCATCGCCCACGACGGCCTCTTCCTCACCCTCAGCCCCTACCGCCACAACGGCGCCACCCTGTACCGCCTCGCCGCGGGCCAGCCCCGGGCTACCCCCGACCCCGCCGCCGCCGCCGACCTGGTCACCCGCCTGCGCGCCTGGGATCAGCGCGCCCCCCCGCATCGTACCGTGGTGCAGAGTGAACAGACCCAGGAGGCGCTGCGGGCGTTGGGGTATGTGGAGTAGGCGAGGCAGAGATCGGTCTACGTGATTTCCGTCACTTGCGGTGGGGCGGAGGGCTGTGCCCGGCCTGAGGCAGCCTGTGCCCGCCGGAAGTGGGCACTGTGCCCAGAGAGCGCCTCGCCGACTTGGGCCTTGAAGCAGGGGAGCTGTCCTTGGTGGTGGCCTTGTCGCCGCAGGCTGCGAGCAGCAGGACGGAGAGGAGCGTGATGTTCATGGTGGCCTCAGGGGACAAGGTCATCGGCACTGCGCGGCTCGATGGCCATGTAGGGGTAGCTCTCGGAGATGACGCCGGTGACGGTGGAGAAGTGGTCCCCGGCGCTGACGTCGGCGGTGTAGTCGTAGAACCAGTCGTCGATGGCGAGGCCGTCGGCGTCCGTCTCGGCCTGGCCTGCGCTGTTCGCATCGGCGGTCACGTTGACGTCGGTCAGGGTGACCAGGTCGCCGTAGAACCTGAAGGCGTTGTTGGTGGGCTCGAAGGGAGTGGGCGTGCCCGTGCCCGTGCGGACGATGTCGTCGGCGTTGGTCGCTTCCAGGTAGACCGTGAAGGTGAACTCGTCGTCGACCGCGCCGACGTAGGCCGTGATGCTCAGCTCGTCTCCGAGCGCCACGTCCGTCGTGTCGCCTCGGAGGTCCACCATCATGCCGGAGCGGGAGCCGCCCCCGGGCGCCTGGACGAAGAAGTAGTGGCCGTCCGAGGTTGTGGACGTGGTGGCGATGAGCCCGGTCAGGGTGACGTACTCTCCGGCGTAGCTGGAGTTGTCGTAGAGGTCGGTGATGGTCAGATCGGTCCGGCCGAGGTCGCGCAGCGCGGGCACGGCGATGTCGTCGCTGCTCCGAGGGGCGATGGACAGACACCGCTGGAGGCCAGCGAGTAGCCCACCTCGCCGACGATGGTCTCCCAGCATGCGTCGTCGAAGCTCGTGAGCCACTCTGCCGGGTGGATCCTCCAGTCGCCTGGACAGATGTGATCCGCTGTCGGATCTCGAAGCTGGACGAGCTGCCCCACCCACGGGGTCCAGTCATCCGGCTCCGTGGTGAGCGTCGTGACGGTGACCCGGCTCGGATCGGCGCCGGTGCCGTCCAGCACCATGTGGTCGAGGTCGGGGACCTCCAGCCAGACCATGCCGCTGTGCAGGGTTGCGGTGCCCGAGAGCGTCAGCATCGCGCCGGGCTGCAGGTCCGCGGACTCGTCGTAGGCGGAGCCGGGCACGTCGACGAACAAGCCGCCGTAGCTGCCGCTGTCCAGTTCCTGGACAAACAGACCGGTCAGGTCCGAGGTGGACAGTGCGCTGGTCACGACGGCGGGCGGCAACGACACGTCGAAGGACAGGTCGGCGTCCGGGTGCTGCGCCACCGCTGTGGAGAGGGCCTGGTTGAGCGCGGGGATGGTCCAGCTGCAGCCATCACCGCGGGTCAAGCCGGCCAGGTCATCCAGGCTGCGGGGCTCCAGCACGAAGGCGCCGTCGCCACCGGGTGCCATCATGATGCCCGTGGCCTGGTCCGCGTGGCTGTTGCGGTCGGCGTCCAGGGGGAAGAAGGCGCTGCCGAGCTTGTGGCCGTCGTCCGCCTGGACCCGCCCCTGGTCGTCGGGACACGCCATGAAGGTGGGTGCGTCCAGGCTGACCAGCACGGCGTCGTAGTCGCTTGCAGGGGCCGACTCGTCCACCGGTGTCACGGTGGGGGTGGCGGTGCCGGTCTGCACCAGGTCGTCGGCAAGGGCCAGCACCAGGGCCGTGCCCAGGTCCACCGTGCCGACCTGGCCCGACAGCTGCAGCACGTCGCCTGGGGCGACCTTCACCGGGTCCGCCACCGCATCGACGTCGACGAACAGGCCGTGATCGAGGCCGCCACCGGGGTCCTGCACGAAGAAGCCGCTGCCATCGGCCAGCAGCGGGCTGGTGACGATGACCTCCTCCAGCGTGACCGGCGAGCCTTCCGCAAGCTTGCCGGACCGCAGCTCCTGGCAGGTCAGCGAGAGCGTCGCGGTGGCGCCGGTGTCTCCGCCAGTGTCGGTGCTGCCGCTGTCGCCGGGCGACCCGCCCTTGTCGGTCATGGCGGGCTTGTCGCCGCAGGCGGCCAGGAGCAGGCCGGCCGCCAGGACCGAAGCGAGGTGAAGAGCAGGCACGCGACCTCCATGGCAAGCGCCCCGAGGGCACCATACCTGATGGAGACGCCGGTCCGGGCCTCGTCCTGGATCTGCCGCGCCCTACGGCACCAGGTCGCTGGCATCCCGCGGGTTGAGCAGCCAGGTCTTGTAGCTGTAGCTGACCGCACCGGTGACGCTGGTGAACGAGTCGCCGTTGCCCACGGTGTCGAAGTACGTGAAGAACGAGTCGTTCAGCTGCAGATCGCCCCAGCTGGTGGTCTCCTGGCCGTGGCTGTCCGGGTCGCTGGTGACGTCGAGGTTGTCGACGGTGACCAGCACGCCCTCGTAGGGCTCCCAGTCGCTGGGGACGGAGGACAGCACGGTGGGAGTCACGGTGCCGGTGCCGGTGTTGACGACGTCGCTGGCGCTGCCGATCGCGAGCTCGGTGTAGTCGTAGTTGTAGTGTCCCACCCATCTCCACCGGCGGCGTCCCGCGAGACACCACCGGTGGCCGTCGCGAGACGGCGCCCTGGACTGTGTCCCATTCCCGGGCCCTGGTGCGTCCCTGACGTCCTCCAGAC
>Ga0100377_1001373_pt1 | contig 21068 bp, 12 predicted proteins | sample CryGeymeta201501_FD_83664 | JGI IMG/M metagenome (GOLD analysis project Ga0100377, IMG submission 83664) | Groundwater microbial communities from Crystal Geyser aquifers in Utah, USA - Crystal Geyser metaG 2015-01 | ecosystem: Environmental > Aquatic > Deep subsurface > Groundwater | place: USA...
ACATCGGCGTGCTTCCTCACCTACACCGAGGCCATACCGTGCGAGTCGGGCGAGCAATGCCCGTCGGGGTTCAACTGCGACGTGACCATTCGCCAGTGCGTGGATCGCGAGGTGCCGGATGTGGGAACGGGGAACGGTGATGCAGGTGATGACTCGGGGAACAACGGGTTCCTGAACAATGTCACGAACAACGCCAACAATGGCAGTAACAATGGCATTGTGACCGGTCCGTGTCCCGGCGCGGGCATGGAGCACATCTTCGACAACCCCAACGTGCCTGCCTTCTGCATCGACAAGTATGAGGCGAGCCGACCGGACGCGAACCGGAACAGCGCGGGCACCGACAGCTCGCGCGCCCTCAGCCGTCCGTCTGTGCAACCCTGGACGGGAGTCACGCCCGCCGAGGCCCTGTCGGCCTGTCAGGCCTCGTCCAAGCGGCTGTGCACCGTCGCCGAGTGGAAGGGCGGCTGCGGCGGCGCCGCCGACCTGGCCTATCCCTACGCCAACGACTACATCCAGGGCATCTGCAACACCTTCGGACCGACCGCGCCCACGGCGCAGTACGCCGGGTGCGCGTTCGAGGCGTACAACACCTTCGACATGTCGGGCAATGTGGCCGAGCTGGTCGACACCGCCGGCACGGAGGCCGTCGGCGGCTCCTTCATGGACACCGACCCCGAGCTCCTCCGCTGCAACGCCCCGCCCGTCGCCGCCTCGCCGGGCGAGCTGATCGGCTTTCGGTGCTGCGCCGACCCTCTCTAGAGCGCCATGAGCTCCGGTCACCCTCGCGACGCAGGCCGCTGCACGATCGACGAGGGCAGGGCCGGGCGAGAAGGCATTTCTTGACCGAACCTCCCCCCATGCTAGCGTCGGAGCGCAGTCCTGCTCGATCCATCGCGCCGGGCTGCTCTGCGCGCGGCTCGACGCCGGCGCAGAGGGGGTCGAGCCGGCCTCGAGGTGTCGGGGTCGCACGCCGAATCGGAGAAGACGGATGAGCGCTATGCGTCGCGAGGTTCAACGAAGAGATCAGGCCTGTGATCGGGGGCGGCTGCTGTCGCTCGCCCTCGTCGCGAGCGCCCTGGCCCTGATCGCCTCGGCTTGTGCCGGGCAGGAGGCCGCGCTCCAGGCCCGCGTTGGTGAGCTGGAAGGGCGCATCAAGGAGCTCGAGAAGGCCGACGGTCGCAACGTCGTCCGGATGGAGGACGTCAACGACCGGCTCAACCTGCTGACCGACCGCGTCGAGACCAATCGGCTCGGGCTGGAGCGGCGCGGCATCGCCAAGGCGCTGCCCGTCGTGGTCGCCACCCCGAACTACGGCACCGCGAGCAGCTGGAGCCCGCCGCCGTACGTCCCGCCCAGTCAGCCCACCCGACCCCTCGACGGTGGCTACCGCAAGCTCGACTTCGACGAGAGCCGCATCTCCGCGCGCATCGCTGTCCCCGGCACCGGCCCTGTGGAGCCCGTGGCCGAAGTGGCACCGCCGCCCCTCGAGACCGGCCCCTACGAGGACGTGACGATCACCGAAGAGGACTTCCAGCGCTTCGTCGACACCGAAGGCGCGCCGCGTCCTGCGGCGCCGTCGGCAGCAGGGGAGGGCGTCGGCACCATGCGCCGGGCGTCTTCGGCAGGGGGAGGCCGGACCGCGCAGCCCGACGTCGTGCACGATGAGCGCCTGCCCGTGGTCAAGGTCGATGGGACCGGCGTCGCCACCGAGCGCGTGCTCGACAACGACGCGCCCAGCTCGCCCATGGAGACCTACAAGACCGCGCTGGCCAGCTATCGCACGGGGGAGTACAGCGCGGCGCTCGGCCAGTTCAAGCGCTACCTCGAGATGGGCCCCTCGGTCGATTACCTCGACAACGCCTACTACTGGATCGGAGAGTGCGCCTACGGTCAAGGCGAGTTCGACCAGGCTGTGAGCTGGTTTGACCGCGTGATCAAGGAGACCCCGAACGGCAACAAGGTTCCCGACTCCATGCTGAAGGCCGCACTCGCCTACACACGCATGGGAAAGCCGTCGGAGGCGAGGTCGATCATGTTGAACCTCGTCGAGACCTATCCATCCACCAACGCCGCCAAGTTGGCGACCGAGAAGCTCAAAGAGCTCGAATGAACCGCACGGAGCACCGGGCATGAACGAAGAAAGAAGCGTCCTTCGACACCCGCGGGTCAGCCATGACCGCCTGAATCGCCTCCTCGCTACCGTGCGCCGACCGCTCGCCGCTGCGGCGCTCGCCGCGTTGGTGGCGATCCCCGCTCAGATGGCGTGGGCGCAGGACACCACCGAGGGCCAGCCGCCTCGTCCCGACGAGGAGGGGACACGCCCGCTCGCCAAGCAAGGAGAGCTTTGGCCAGCGATCCCCGCCCAGTTCAATCGGCCGGTCAAGGACTACCATGTGGTCGTGGCCGGTGACACGCTGTTTGACATCTCGGGCGCCTACTTCGGCTCCCCGTACGTCTGGCCGATCGTCTGGTCGTTCAACCGCCACATCACCAATCCGCACTGGATCTACCCCGGTGACGTGGTCTACCTGCGCGCGCCGCTCCCCGGTGATGCGCCGTCCGACTCCGATGGCCCCGATCCGTTCAAGTCGCGCGGCGATGGCACCAGCGTCGCGTTGGCGGCGTTCTACACCGAGCGCGACATCACCGCCGTCGGCTCGATCGCCGCGTCGCCCGAGGCCAAGCGCATGATGGCCTTCCCGGACAAGGTCTACCTCAACTTCAGCGAGGACGACGACAAGGACAACAACGAGAAGAAGAAGCGCAAGGTTGGCAAGGTCTACGCCGTCCTGAGGCCAGAAGGGGACATCCGCGACCCCGAGGATGACGACAAGGTCATCGGCCACAAGTACCGCGCCCTCGGCGCCGTCCGGGTCACCCAGACCCAGGACGACAAGTACGACACCGGCGTGATCGTCCAGTCCTGGGAGGAGATCCACCGCGGTGATCTCTTGTTCCCGTACGAGCGTCAGCTGCTCCGCGTCGCGCCGGCCGTGGCGACCAAGACCAACGTGGCCAGGATCGTCGACACCGTCCGGGTCGAGACGCTGTTCGGCGAGCACGACTACGTGTTCATCAACCTGGGCAGCAACGACGGCGTCCGCGTCGGCAACCGCTTCTTCGCCTACAAGCGCTTCGATGGCGAGAGCGATCTCGACACCGACGCCGACGACAAGCTGCCCTGGGAGCGCCTCGGCCAGCTCATCGTCATCCACACCGAAGGCGACTGGGCCACCGCGCTCGTGACCGAGTCGCGCCGCGAGCTCGAGATTGGTATGCGCCTCGAGATGTACGAAGGCTACTGAGCCCGATCGGTCGCCCCAAGCGACGACGGCCCGGAGGATCACCTCCGGGCCGTCGTCGCTTGGGAGGCGCGCTACTGGAGGGCGTCGGCCAGCAGGGCGTCCACGGGCGTCCCGTAGGTGCGTTGGCCCGAGCGGCGGACGTCGGCGATCGAGGTCGTGCGGAACACGTCGAGCATCGCGGCCTGCGCCCGGCGCCACACATCCAGCATCGAGCAGTCGCACGACATGTCGCACGGGCTGTTCTCACCGAGGCACAGGTTCAGCACGATTGGGCCATCCACGGCCTCGATCACCTCGAGGAACGAGATCTGAGAGGCCGGACGGGCCAAACAGTAGCCGCCGCGAGCGCCGCGCGTCGACGACACCACGCCAGCCTCCACGAGCTGACGGAGGATCTTCGCCAGGAAGTCCTTCGGGATGGCCTCAATGGCCGCGATCTGTCGAAAGCTCACCAACGAACCGTCCGCTTGCTCCGCCATCGAGATGACGGCTCGAAGGGCGTAATCGATCTTCCGACTGATCTGTAGGGCGCTGTGCATCATGGGTGGACCGTGGTTTGCTGGCGGGCGCTGCGCGCGCAGCGCCGGCGTGGAGCCAGGGTCGCCATCATGGACTCCTTAGCTCCACAAACTGTATGAGGACTCGGCCCAAGCGTCAATCCGTCGCGCTGGCATCCAGCGGTTCAGGTCACGCGAACCGCGGATCGGCCCCGAAACCCCTCTCGCAGACCCTGGTTCGTCAGGTCCGATAAGGTGCATTATGTAAACTCATGTCTCGGGGCGCCCTTTTCGGGAGGTGCTGAACGGGTCGAGTCGACGCGTCGTGTGCTGCGATGGCGTCGTCGGGTCGGCCGCGTTCAGGTCGTGGTGTCGCTCGTCGTGGTGAGGGCTATCGCTTCTTGGTGAGCAAGGCCTTGAGCTTGCCGAGGAAGCCGCCGCCGCCGCCGCCGCCGCTGTCCTCGTTGCCGTCTTTGCGCATGTTGAGGAGGCGGAGCTGGCGCTGGGCGGCGTAGTTCTTGGGGTTCTGGCTGAGCGCGAGGTTGAAGAGCTTGCGTCCGGCCTTGATGTCTCCGTTCTCGACGGCGAGCTGTCCGAGGAAGACGTTGCCCATGTCGAACTTGTCGGACTCGGCGACAGCCTTCTCGATGAGCTTGCGCGTGGCCTCGATCTGGTCCGCCCCGACGGGCTTGGAGTCCAGATCGCGCGGCAGCATCAGATAGGTGGTCCAGGCGTAGTAGGCCTCGAACTGGGTGGTGCCGGGGCTGGCGGCGCAGGCGGACTCGAACTTCTTGTGCGCGCCCTTGGCCTGGCCGCGCTCGAGGAGCTGCACGCCGAGGCGGAACTCGTTGTCGGCGTTGAGGAGCGCGCCGACGTCGGCGGTGTCCTTGCCGAGGGACTGCGAGGCGTCGTACTCCTCGCGCTTCTGGGGATGGGTCAGCGTCGAGTGGGCCTCGGTGAGCAGACCGAACAGGCGTTGGAGCAGCACCTTGTGGGATCCGAGGTCGTACTGGGTGAACTTGTCGGGGTGCCACTTCGCGGCCAGGGTCATGTAGGCCTTGCGAATGACCTTGAGGTCCGCGTCGGGCTCGACCTCGAGTCGCTCGTAAAAGTTCTGGATCTCCAGGTGCTTCAGGGTTCGGCTGATGTCCTGCATCATCGCAGGTGGAGGCGGTTTTGTCATCGTGCAGCTGGGGTTGTGGCGTGTGGCGTTGTCGTCATGAGACGGGACCGACCACCTCACGTTATGCCAACCGGGCGGCGTGTTCAACCCCCGTGTGAAGGCGGTTCGCGAGCCGCCGAAGCGCGAGAGGTGCGCCCAAGAAGAAAACCCATCCAAGCATGGAATGCGAGGATGGGTTGAGGTGGCAACGCAGGGACTTGAACCCCGGACCTAGCGGATATGAGCCGCTTGCTCTAACCAGCTGAGCTACGTTGCCAGGTGCGCCGCGCTGAGGCGACGCGGGACAAGTCTTTAAGGCATCGTTCCGGGTTCGTCAACCGAAATGTGGCCGTTTGGTCGGAACCCCGCGTCGCGACGCACGGAGCGCCGCCCTGCCGGGATCGGGCGGTGTGCGGTTGGGGGTCGGCCAAAGTTGACAGGCGGCGTGTCGGAGGCGAGACTGCCGGGCTGGAGCCCCCTGCCGCGGGCCGCCTTCGACGCGCCTTCGTAACATGGATGTCAGGAAATTCGCAGGTAGAGCTCCAGCTTTGGGGTGACTTGACGCGCGAACCAAGGAGGGTGCGATGCGGAGGTCCTGGATCATCTTGAGCGCGGTGGCGTTCGCGCTGTGTTTTTCGGCCGGCGTCATCCTCAGCCGCACGGGCCCTGCGCTGTCGGACCCTGCTCTTTCCGAGGACGCTGCTCAGGCCCCCTCGTCGGCCGCGCGTCCGGTGTCGGGGGACGGCGGCGAGGGCACGTGGTCGAGCGCCGTGGAGCAGCCCCCTGCCCTGGCCTACCCCCCTGCCCTGCCCGGTGGCCTCTCGAGGATCGAGCTTCGCGACGACCGCTATGTGGTGTCGCTCGAGGATGGGAGCGTGGCGACCTTGACGCTGGACGTGGCCGTTCAGCAGGCGCTCACCGAGCTCTACGCAAAGAATGAGGTCCCGCACGCCGCGCTGGTGGCGATTGAACCCAAGACGGGCCGGGTGCTGGCGTACGTGAGCCACGAGAGCGCGGACGACGTGGACCGGATGGGCGACGTCGCAGGGAGCGCGTTCGCGCCGAGCGCGAGCGTGTTCAAGATGGTAACCGCGTCGGCGTTGCTCGAGGACGTCAAGGGCGTAGAGACGGACACCCGGGTCTGCTACCACGGCGGCGCGAGCGTGCTGGCGGACGACGAGATCGTCGGCAACAGCAAGCTGGACACCGACTGCGTAGACCTCGGCACGGCGTTCGGGCGCTCGACCAACGCCGTCTTCGCCAAGCTCGCCCATCGGCACCTGGACACCGAGGCCCTGGAGGACTGGTCGGCCCGGTTCGGCTACAACGAGGCGATCCCGTTCAACTTCGAATTGGAGCCGTCGGTGGCCAACATCCCCAACGATCCGCTGGAGCGCGCCCGGACGGCGGCGGGCTTCTGGCACACGACGCTTAGCCCCTTCCATGGCGCGGTCATGGCGGCGGCGGTCGCCAACGGCGGTGTGGCGATGCGGCCCAACATCGTCGAGTCCATCGTGGATGCCCACGGCGCTGAGGTCTATCGGTTCCAGCCCGTCCCGTACAAGAGGATCATGCAGCTCGAGACGGCCCGCAAGGTCGCCGACCTCATGGTGCGCACCACGACGGTCGGCACCGCCTCCCGCTACTTCCGCAAGCTGGACCTGCCGCCGGGCTTTACGCCGGTCGGCAAGACGGGCACGCTGGCCCGCCGACGCCCCTACCTGCAGTACTCCTGGTTTGTCGGCTTCGCGCCCATCGAGGCCCCCGAGATCGCCGTGGCCGCCCTCGTATGCAACCCCCCGAAGTGGCGGATCAAGGGCACGCTGGCCGGCGCCGAGGCGATCAAGACCTGGGTCGCCCATCACGCCCCTGCCCCGATCGACGCCGAGGTGGCAGTGCTGGCCGAGAATCAGGTCGCCCCCGTCGGTGAGCCCCAAACCGCGACCGACGCCTCCGGCGCGCCCGCCGCGCCCGCCGCCGGGCCAGGCGCGGCACAGGCTCCAGCCGGCGATGAAGAGGCTCCCCTGAAGAAGGCGCGCCGCCGCAAGGAGCGTCGTCGGCGTCGTGCCGGCGCGCGCGCCGTTGAGGCCGACGCGCCTGCAGCCGACGCGCCCGCAGCGCCGGCCGGCGTCGAGCCCCCTGCGAAGCTGTGAGCCCCTGCCCTGCCCTGGCGCCCTCCCCCGCCCTGCCCCGCCCTACCCCGTGGTCAGCTCGTCTTCCAGCTCAGCGAACCGGCTCTCGATGAACTCGACCGCCGCCGCGACACGCTCCCAGTCCTCGTAGAGGCGTTCGAGGCTCTGCTGAAGCTCGGCGTTGCGGATGGTGAGCTTGCGGACGCGCTCGCCGTCGCTGTAGAGCGCGGGGTCGGCCATGCGCTGCTCGATCTTCTCGCGCTCACCCTCCTGGTCGGCGATGTCCGTCTCGACGCGCTCGAGCTGCTTCTTGAGGCCGCCGAGCTCGCGGGTCTTCTGCTGGCGCAGCTCGGCCTTCTGGCGCTTGAGCTCCTTGCGGGTGCCCTGCCCTCGCCCCTCTTCCTGGGGGCTGGCCCCCTCCAGGGCCAGGCGCTCCTGCTCACGCTTGTAGTGGTAGTATTCGTAGTCGCCGAGGTAGTTCTCCAGCCGGCCCTGCTCGACGTGCACGACGCGCGAGGCGATCGTGTTGATGAAGTGGCGGTCGTGGGAGATGAAGCAGATCGTGCCCTCGAACTGGTCGAGCGCCGCCTCGAGCACCTCGCAGCTCTGCATGTCGAGGTGGTTGGTGGGCTCGTCGAGCAGGAGCAGGTTCGCCGGCTCGAGCAGCATCCTGGCCAGCGCCAGGCGGTTCTTCTCGCCACCCGAGAGCACCGACACCCGCTTGTCCACCGCGTCCCCTGAGAACAGGAACGCGCCGAGGATCGTGCGCACCCTCGCCATGGCCGCGTCGCTGGCCGCGCTCTGCATCTCCTGCAGCACCGTGCGGGTCAGGTCGAGCGCGTCGACGGCGTGCTGGGCGAAGTAGCCGATCGTCACGTTGTGGCCGAGCAGGAGCTCGCCGCCATCGAGGCGGGTCTGGCCCGCCAGCATCTTGAACAGGGTCGTCTTGCCCGCGCCGTTCGGTCCGACCAGCGCCACCCGCTCGCCGCGGGTCACCTGGAAGTCCACGCCGTCGTAGACGACGTTGTCTCCATACGCCTTGCGCGCCCCCGACAGCATCAACACATCCCGCCCCGAGCGCGACGGCTGCGGGAAGGAGAACTGGATCTGCTTGCCCGGGTCCGACGGCGCCGCGATCCGATCGATCTTGTCGAGCGCCTTCACCCGGCTCTGGACCTGCTTGGCCTTGGTGGCCTTGGAGCGGAACCGCCGCACGAAGGCCTCGATCTTGTCGATCTCCTTCTGCTGGTGCGCCGCCGCCTTGGCCTGGAGCTCCTCCCGCTCGTCCTTCTGGACCTCGTATTCGTCGTAGTTGCCAGTCCAGAGGTTGAGGGCGCCCAGGCGCAGCTCGGCGATGTGGGTGACCATCCGATTGAGGAAGTAGCGGTCGTGGCTGATGATGATGATCGTGCCGGCGTACTCGCGCAGATAGCCCTCCAGCCACTCGATCGTGGGCAGGTCGAGGTGGTTGGTGGGCTCGTCCAGCAGGAGCAGGTCGGGCGCCGCCAGCAGCAGCTTGCTCAGCATCGCGCGCATCTGCCAGCCGCCGCTGTAGGTGTCCAGGCGGCGGTGCATCGCGTCGTGGCCGAAGCCCATCCCGCCCAGGATCCGCTCGGCGTTGGCGCGCAGCGCGTAGCCGTCGTGGATCGCGAATTGCTGCTCCAGCTCGCCGTAGCGCGTGCTGGCGGCGATCAGGGCGTCGCCTGTAGCCTCCGCCATCGCCTCGCGGAGCTGCTCCATCTGGTGCTCCATCTCGAGCACGTGCGGACGGCCCTCGATCACCTCCTGCAGGACGGTCTTGTCACTGTGGACGTCGATCTCCTGAGCGAGATAGCCGATCCGTCGTGAGCCGTGCGTCAGGACGCGCCCGCCGTCCGCCTGCTCCTCGCCGGCCAGGATGCGGAACAAGGTCGTCTTGCCGGCGCCGTTGGGCCCGACAAGGCCGATGCACTGGCCCTGCGGGATGAACCAGTCGAGGCTGTCGAACAGGTTCTGGCCGCCGTAGCCCTTGGAGATGCGTTCGAGCTGGATCATGGTCCTCGTCGATCAGGTCGCGGTCGATGGTGGGGTGGTTCGGGTGGGCTCGCACCGCACGGCCTGCGCGGCTGCACGGTGTCGCGATGACCCAGAACCGGTGCGGCAGTGGGCGACGCGCGTTGACACGATATAGGCCCACTGTTAGGGTGACAAGTGGTCGAAATCGAGGTGGGTCTGGCGTCCACTCCTGTCGTCCCTGCGCCTGTGCGCTGTGGTTCCCCACGCCTGCCCCCGCTCCGTCCCGGACACTGCGACGCTCGTGCCGTCAGGTTGAGCTCGTTGAAGAGAGACGTTACCGTTGTCTGCGCAAAGAGAGGTTCGCATGAGCACAGCTCGCTCCTCAGCTCTTCACTCCCTCCATCGTCACGCGCTGTTCGCTGTGGCGGTCCTCGTCTGCGCGGGCGGCGCTTTGCTGCTGTCCTCCGAAGCGAGCGCCCAGGGCCGACCGCTCCTGATCGTTCCCTTCGAGCGAGAGCAGGTCGATGACGCCTTCTTCAACCGCTACATGGATCAGATCCGCAGCGATGCGGAGGCCTCTGATGCCTACAAGCCGATGGAGAAGATCGATCAGACGCTCAACGATCTGCTCTTCGCCGTCGGTTGCGCCGAGCCGCAGCCTGAGTGCCTGCAGCTGATCGGCGAGACGTTCAACGCCGAGGTCATCCTCTATGGCAGCCTCTGGCGCAACGATCGGCAAACCCTGCACACGGTGCAGATGTACGACCTGCTCACCGGCACCAGCCTGCTGGATGTGCCCATCGAGAGCACCTACGAGACGGACGACGACGAGCAGTTGTTCCGCCGCCTCGTGGCCGAGGTTCAGCAGGTCTTCTTCCCGTACACCGGCCAGCTCATCGTCACCACGACCGAGCCTGCTGCCGAGATCCTGTTCGACGGCGCACCGGTGGGCAACACCAACACCGGCCCGCTGGAGCTGAGCGGACGGCCGCTCGGCGAGCACGCCGTCTCGGCGCGCATCGGGGACAAAGAGGTCAGCGAGACCATCGTCCTGATGCGCAACGAGAAGCCCGAGGTGCTCATCGACATGTCGAAGGAGCCGGTCGTCACCGGCGGAACACCGCATCTCGGCAGCTACATCGCCTTTGGCGTGGGCGGCGCGGCCTTGATCGGCGGCGGTGTCTTCAGCTTCCTCACCTCGTCCGCCCAGTCGGACGCGGACGACTTGATGGCGAAGCAGGTGCTGTCGGAGGGCGAGGTGACGGACGCGAACACCGTGCTGACCAACGGCCCCACCTTCCAGACGGTGCAGTTCGTGCTCTACGGCGTCGGCGCTGCCTCGGTGATCACCGGTGCCGTGCTCTACTTCCTGTTCGAGGGCTCCGAGGGCGAGGCCGCTCCGGCCGAGCCTGCGGCGGGCGAGGCCTACTTCATGCCGACGGTGTCGGAAGATGCCGTGGGTGCCACGGCCGGCTTCACATTCTAACGCGCCTCGAGCGCGCGTCTGCTTCGCGACGCAGGTCTCTCCGCGAGCGATCGCTCACGGCGGTCCCTGGCCTGCGAGGCAGTCGGGCGCTCAGACAGGTCAAACTCACTCCCATCGGACTCATGGCCACACATCAACTCACCAGCCTCTCAGCCTCGACCGCCACGGCGCGAGGGCTGATCGTGGCATTGTTCGCCCTGAGCGCGTCTCTACTCCCTGGCTGCACCTTCGACGGCAGCGGCCTGGAGGCGAGACAGTGCAGCGTGCCCGAGGACTGCCCCTTCGGCCAGACGTGCGAGCTCGGCTACTGCCAGCGCGACGACGACATGGACGATGACGTGGGCAACAACAACGACAACAACAACGAGCCACAGTGCCCGACCTCCTGCCCGAGCGGCCGCGTCCAGTTTCCCACAGCCGGGGCGGATTGTCCGTTCGATTGCTGCATCGATGACGACGGCGACGGCTTCCCCAGCGAGGCTTGCGGTGGCGTCGTGGCCGACTGCGACGACGGCGCGCGCAACGGCGCCAGGCGCTTCCCCGGCAACCCCGAGATCTGCGACGGCGTCGACAATGACTGCGACGAGCTGATCGATCTGGCGGACATTGACGACCTTCAGGCCCCGCCCTGCATGAAGCAGCAAGGGGTCTGCATGGGCTCCGTGATGCATTGTGCGGGCGCGGCGGGTTTCGTCGAGTGCACGACCGCCGACTACGAGGCGTTCTCCGAGGGCGCCTACCTCGTCGAGGAGAGCTACTGCGCCGGTGGTGCGGAGGGCCTCGACGCAACGACCGGTCTATGCAAGACCACCGCGGCGGGTGCGGCGATCCTGGCCGATGGCATCACGGGGCCGTCCCAGGCGGAGGAGGCCCTCTGCGACGGTCTCGACAATGACTGCGATGGGGTACCGGACGAGCCGGAGGTCGCCATCCCCTGCTACGACGGCGCGGACGTCACCCAGACGGCGAGCACGTTCTGCCGCGGCGGCCAGCGCGCGTGTGTCGGGGGCGGCTACGCGGCCGACTGCACGGGCCAGCAGCTCCCGGAGGTCGAGGACACCGAGGACCTGCGCTGCGACGCGATCGATCAGGACTGCGACGGCATTCTCCTCACCCAGTGTGCCTGCATGGCGGACATGGACTGCTACACCGGCCTGGCCAACACGGAGGACCGTGGGATCTGCGTCGGTGGCAGCTTCCTGTGCGTCGACAACTTCTTGAACGAGGACGTGTGCGTCGACGAGGTCCTGCCGGGGGTGGAGAGCTGCGCCAACCTGACGGTCGACGACGACTGCGATGGCAAGGCCGACGAGCTGGGCGACATCTGGGTCAACAACACTCCGGTGGAGAGGTTTCAGGACGAGTCCTGCACGGCCACCCGCAACGGCGCGCCGACCTTCGGCCAGTGCCAGATCGGTACACTGCAGTGCGTCAACGACGCGGTCGCCTGTGTCCCGACCTTCGAGCCCACGTTTGAGCGGTGCGCCGACCTGGGCACGGACAACAACTGCGACGGAACCCCCCAGGATCTGGAGGGATTGAGCTCCACCGGTGTCCTGGTCGTGCTGACCGAGGCGGATGTCCGCACGTCGCCGCAGGATTTGAGCGCCACAGGGTGCTCGGCCGGATTGCAGGGGATCTGCAACGCGGGCGAGTGGTCCTGCCTCCCGCAGCACCAGAACGACGGCCGTCCGACCTGCGCCCAGGTCGTCCCGGCGGATCTTCGAGCGAACGCGGAGGCCTTCTGCAACGACGTCGACGACGACTGTGACGGCATGGTCGACGAGGACGCCATCAACGACGTGCTCGAGAGCTGCGGTAGCTGCAACCGCGCTTGTGGCGGCGGCGAGTCGTGCTGCACGATCACCGGCGGGGGCTACGACTGCTTTGACTGCAGTCTGCCGGCATCAGACTGCACCAACCGTACCGTCTGCAACTAGCCGTGATCGCGGTGACCGGCCTCGACGCGGCCGGTCGAGACACCTCCACGAACGCAAGAAGGGGCCAGGCATCACTGCCTGGCCCCTTCTTGCGTTGTCAGGGCACCCCAGCCGCCCTGCCCTACCCGGCCAGCTTCGCGTAGGCTGCAGCGTCAAGCAGGCCCGCGAGGTCGCCCGCGTCCGCCAGCTTCAGCTTGAACATCCAGCCCTCGCCGTAAGGGTCTTCGTTGACGAACTCGGGCTTGTCGCCGAGGCCCTCATTGATCTCCGTCACCTCGCCCGCGATGGGGCTGTAGACGTCGTTGACGGACTTGACCGACTCCACCACGCCCACCGGATCGCCGGCGCCGATGGTCTGGCCGAGGGCCTGAATCTCCACGAACACGACCTCGCCCAGCTGGTCCTGGGCGTGGTCGGTGATCCCGACGGTCACGGTGCCATCACCGTTGTCGCGGACCCACTCGTGGGACTCGGCGTATCGAAGGTCTGCAGGAATCGCCATGGTTCATCCTCCTTGTCTGGTGTGTGCGCGAGGTCGCGTGAAGGGATCAATAGTCGCGCTGATAAAATGGCTTGCGGGTCATCGTGGCGGCGTGCTGACGGCCGCGGATCTCGATCTCGACGGTCTCGCGCTCGGCGTGGGCGATGTCGACGTAGCCCATACCGATCCCGATGCCGAGCGAGGGCGCGAAGGTGCCGCTGGTCAGCTCGCCGACCTGGGCGCCATCGGCGTGGATGGCATAGTGGGGGCGCAGGACGCCCTTGTCCTGCAGGATGTAGCCGCGCAGGCGGCGCTTGACGCCTTCGGCCTTGACGGCCTCGATCGCCTTGCGGCCGACGAAGTCCTCGGGCTTGTCGAGCTTGACGACCCAGGCGAGGCCGGCCTCGAGGGGGTTGGTCTGCTCGCTCAGGTCGTTGCCGTAGAGCGGGAACTTCGCCTCGAGGCGGAGGGTGTCGCGGCAGCCGAGGCCGCACATCGCCATGCCCATCGGGCGGCCGGCCGAGACGATGTGGTCGAACACGTGCACGACCTGATCGGTGGGCACGTACAGCTCAAAGCCCGCCTCCCCCGTGTACCCCGTGCGGCTGATGATGCACTGCACGCCCGACACCTCGCCGATGGCGAAGTGGTAATAGTCGAGCTCGGCGAGGTCGGTCATGCAGATCGGGGCGAGGATCTCCTCGGCGTCCTGGCCCTGCAGAGCGAACTGGCCCCAGGCCTCGGACTCGTTGGTGAGCGTGGCGCCGTCGCCGCAGTGCTCGACCATGAAGGCGAAGTCCTTGTCCTGGTTGGAGGCGTTGACGCAGAAGAAGATCTCCTCGTCGCTGATCTTGTAGGCGATCAAGTCGTCGACGATGCCGCCCTCGGGCGTGCAGAGCACGGCGTAGCGGGCCTGGCCGTTCTTCGTGTTGCGCAGGTCGTGGCTGATGAGCTGGTTGGCGACCTCGACGGCCTTCTTGCCGACGAGCCGGATCTCGCCCATGTGGCTGACATCGAAGAGGCCCGCGCCGCTGCGGACCGCCCGGTGCTCGTCCATGATGCTCGTGTACTGCATCGGCATCTCGAACCCGGCGAAGGGAGCGAACTTCGCGCCGAATTCGGCGTGGCGGTGGGCCAGAGGGAGCGTCTTGAGGGAATCGGTCATGACGTCAAGCTCGCTTGAGGGTGTATTCCATCAGGCCGCGCCGGAGTTTGGCCGCGACGATGGTGTTGTGGAGAAGCATGGCGATGGTCATGGGGCCAATGCCGCCAGGTACGGGCGTAATTCCTGCGATGCGTCCGAGCTCGAGCGCGACCTCGTATTCCACATCGCCGTGGATGGTGCCATCCGGCATGCGGGTGCTGCCCACGTCGAAGACCCAGGCGCCCTCGCGGAACCAGTGCCCCTTGACCAGACCCGGCACGCCGGCGGCCACGACCACGATCTCGGCGTCGCGCACGTAGTGTTCGAGGCTGGCGGTGTAGCGGTGGCAGCAGGTCACGGTGGCGTCTGCGCGCAGCAGCATGTTCGTCATCGGCCGGCCGACCACGACGCTGCGGCCCACCACGACCGCGTGGGCGCCGCGCGGGTGCAGGTCGAGCAGTTGCATCAGGCGGATCACGCCGCCGGGCGTGCACGGCTCCAGGGGGCCGCGGCCCGCCATGACGCCGCCGAGGTTCTGCGGGTGGAAGCCGTCTACGTCCTTCTCGGGCTTGATCCGGTTGAGGATCTGCTTGTCCGGGAACGACGGCGGCAACGGGAGCTGGATCAGGATGCCGTCCACCGAGTCGTCGGCGTTGAGGTCGTCGATGGTCGCCTCGAGCTCGGCGACGGTCGTGGAGGCCGGCAGGTGGATGTGCGTGGAGGCGACGTGGACCCAGCTACAGGCGCGCTCCTTGGCGTTGACGTAGATGGCGCTGGCCGGATCGTCTCCGACGCGCACGAAGCAGACGTGGGGCTGGACGCCGAGCTTCTGGAGCGCCTCGACCTCATGGAGCACCTCATCACGGACGTGACGGGCGGCGACTTTCCCCTGAATGACACGATCAACGAGAAGGTCTTCCACGGTGACTCCCTTATACCGCCGTGAGTCTCAGTCCGTCCCGCGACGCAGGGCCCCGTGCGAGCTGTCGCTCGCACGGCTCCCTGCCCTGCGGGTCGGACTGAGACTCAGGCTCGGCTTCGGAGGGCCGAACGCCAGCGAGGACGCTGACGCACGGGTGCTGGCGGCCTGGATACGTGAGGTCTCAGCCCGACCGAACTGGTTAAATCACCCTGGCGGGCAGAAGGCAAGCGGTCCGCACCGCCGCGACGCGATTGCCGCGGCGGTGCGCTGTGACGGGGTGCGTGGTCAGGAGATGGTGCGAGCGCGGACGCTCAAGCCACATCCGTGCCGCAAGGCGAGGTAGTCGTCGCTGAGCGCAAACCGGAACAGGTCGGCCACCTCGGGCAGCTTGCGCAGGTGGTCCTGGGTGTCGGGCTCGTGCATGTGGCCGCGCCACTGCCGCCCGCGCAGGATCGCCTGCACCGCGCCAGTCGCCTGGCCGGACAGGACCAGGCCGGAGCGCATCGCCAGGACGTGGATCATCGTCGGCCAGGCCTCGCAGTGGGCGTTGCGGAGCGCGTGGAGGCACGGCGAGGCGACGTCGAGGATGCGCTTGCGGACCGAGCGGTTGAAGGTGCCGCCGACCGCGTCGACCAGCTCCATCGAGCGCGGATCGGTCACCTCGCTCAGGCCCACGCCGCTCTGCTTGATCAGCACGGCCTCCAGCAGGTGCCAGAGCTCGCGCCCGTCGATGTGGGTCAGCGGCGAGACGCCAGACCAGGCCAGCCCGGCGGCGTACCCCGCCATGAACCGGCCCACCTCGGCGCCAGCGCCGTCGAACATGCCGCGGTGGAACCAGACCGAGACGTTGGGGTGGACGCCGAACACCTGCGGGTTGCCTGGCCCCGAGTCGCCGAGGTGCAGCTTGATGCGCGGCATCCTGAAGGTCTCGGCGGCGATCTCGGCCATCTCGCGCACCTGATCGAACTCGTCGCCGCGCCACTTGCGGCCGCCGAGCGCGTCCACGGTCGGGATGAGCTCCGCCCACACCTTCGAGGCGAGCGGGGTGAGCGCCCGCAGCACCTCAAGCACGCCGCCGCCGAGGCCCTCGGGCAGCAGATGGGCGTGCAGGAGCGGCTCGTCGAAGGTGCGCGAGGGATGGACCTTGCGGCGCGACTGGTCGGCCGGCATGGAGTCCGCGACCGCCGGGTCTAGCACGTACCGGATCTGCTGGACGGTGCGCAGGCGCTCGTGGTCCTGGAGCTCGTAGTAGAGGGTCTCAAGGCCCTGGTAGGGCGAGAGGTCGAAGGGGTCCTGGCTGTGCAGGCTCAGCATCAGGGCGTGGCACGCCGCCTCTTCCCCGGCCACCCGGCAGAGCGACTCGGCCTGGCGCACGCGCAGGCGGCGCTCCTCCTTGTTGGTGCCGGCGCCGTCGGCCAGCTCGCGCCAGAGGTCCGCGGCGACGCGGTAGCGGCCGAGATCATCGGCGTAGACGGTGGAGACGAGCTCGAGCAGGCTGCGTCGGTCGGCCGCGGTCAGGTTCTCAGGCGCGGCCATACGGGCGTTCTGCTCGATGCGGGCGCAGGCGTCCAGCGTCGTGCCTGCGTCATGGCACACGGCCAGGAGCTGGTCGAGCACGTCCTTGCGGCCGGGGAAGGTCTCCCAGACCAGCCAGAGGATCTGCTCGGCGTTGACGCGGTCGTGCAGGGAGCGCAGGTAGAGGTTGGCCAGGGCGACGTAGTCGTCCAGCTGGTCCTCGGTCGGCTCACCGCTGAGGATCTCCTGGAAGTGATCGATGGCGCGGTAGGGCGAGCCGACCTCGCAGTGCGCGTGGGCGAGGCGGGCGATCGTCTCGCGCTCGCGGGTGGTGTCCCGCGACTCGTCGCGCAGGCGACCGAGCAGGTCGATGGCCTTGCGGCCGAAGGTCCCGCCATCGTGTTGCGCGGCCCCGGCGTACGGGTTGTAGCCCGGATCGGAGGTCGCTGGCGTGGCCTCGGCCAGGTACAGCGTGGCGAGCTTGAGGCCCGCGTCGAGGCGCTGCTCGACGTCGCTGGACAGGGTCAGGAAGGCCTCGAGGCAGCGAATCGCGTCCCACTGATCGCCGAGCTCGCCGGTCAGGCGGGCCATGTCGAGCAGGGCCTCGTGGCGGTCGTGGCCGGACTGGTAGCTGGTGCGGTAGGCGCACAGGGCCTCGAAGGGCTCGCCCCCGCTGCGCTCGATCGACTTGCCCAGCCAGAACGCCAGGTGGCTTCGGCGGCGCACCGAGAGCTCGTCCGAGCACAGGTGCTGCTCGAGGACCTGGGCGAGCAAGGCGTGCTCGCCGTGCTCCTCCAGCAGCTCGTAGAGCTGCTCCTGCACGGCGGAGTCGAAGGCCTCCTGGCCGGCGGCGCGCAGGAAGTACTCATGGCGTCTGGGGCTGTCGAGGCGGGCGAGCTCCAGCAGCCGGCAGACCCGCAGCTCGGGGCTGAGCAGGGCGTCGACCTCGGCGCGGGTGGCCTCGACGCGGCCCTTGCGGTCGTCGCCGGCCAACATCGCCCGCAGCCGCAGGCTGGCCGGCTCACGGATGGGCGTCCGGTCGAGCAGCGCGAGGGCCTTCGCGGCGCCGCCCTCCTGACCGAGCCTGGCGAGCGCGAGGCGGCGCTGCACCGCGCCGGGCACGTCGCGTTGAAGGGAGTCGGACAGGGAGGTCGCCGCAAGGTGGCCGAGGCCGCCCTTGGAGAGCTCGCCGAGCGCCGCCAACAGGAGGCCGACGCGGCCGTCGAACTCGATCTGCTCCTCGAGCTGCTCGCCCCAGCGGGCGAGGAACGCGTCGAGCAGCGCGGCGGAGTCGATGCCTGCGCCCACGCCGAGCAGGCCGAGCAGGCCCTCGTCGATCGTGCGGCCGGCGGCGCACCACAGGCCCACCAGGCCCGGCACGTCGCGGCGGTGCGCAAACGCGGCCTCGAGCAGATCGCGGGCCTCGCGGTCGTTCGGGTTGGCCTCGACGGCGGTCCGACGGTGCTCCATGCCCGCGGCCGGGTTGTCGCTGGTGACCTCGGCGCGACGGGCGAGGTGGCGCAGCGCCAGTCGACGGATCTCGTCGGTGTGGCAGTCGCGGGCGACGCGGGTGACCAGGGCGTCGCGGTCCTTGTCGACGCAGTCGTTGAGCCGCAGCAGCGCGCGCAGCGCGTGCACGTGGTCGGGCTCGGCGGCCAGGGCCTGAGCGTAGGCCTCCAGAGCAGACTGGGGCTGGCCGAGCCTGCGCTCGCGCAGCTCGCCGAGGCGATGGTGCAGCTCGGCGGCGTCGGAGGTCTTGTCGACGGTCGCGGCCTTGCGCTCGACCAGCTCGGCGACCTGCTCCCAGCGCCCCTGCTCGGAGAACAGGACGATCAGGCGATCGAGCGCGACGGTGTCCTCCACCCCGAGCTCGACGATGCGCTCGTAGGTGTCGACGGCGGCCGGCCGACGACCGAGCCGCTGCTCGAGCAGCTCGGCTGTGGCCTCGAGGCGCCTGGCCTTGACGACCTCGTCGCGGGTGACCTCCAGCTCGGCGTTGGAGATGTCGAGCAGCGCCTCCCAGCGGTGGTCCTCGTTCAGGATGCGGCCGAGGTCCTGCAGCGCGGGCAGGAAGTCCGGCGTGGCGCCGAGGGCGTTGCGGTACAGCTCCTCGGCGCGGCGGCTGTCCTTGATCTCGCGCTCGGCGATGCGGCCGCTCTTCCAGAACAGCGTGGCGGTCTCCTCGGCGGGCTCGGTGAACGTGGCCTCGCGCAGGTGGAGCTGCAGGAGCTCCTCCCAGCGTCGGGCGCGACGGAACAGGCGCTCGAGGCCGGAGAACGCCACCGTGGACTCGGGATCGGCCTCCAGGAGGCTGTGGAGGATCTGGCTCAGGAGCATGTCGTTGTCGATCCGCTCCTCCGACAGCCGCGCGGCCCGCTCGAGCAGATCGATCTGGCGCCGACGGCTCTTGCTCTTCCTTGCGACCTTGTGGAACACCCGCGCGAGGTCGTCCCAGTCGCCCTCGATGCTCAGCAGCCGCTCGATGGCCTCCAGCGCGGGCAGGAACTCCGGCCGTGCCTCCAGGGTCGCCTGGTAGTGGCGCAGGGCGGCGGTGTTGTTGTGGAGCCGCTCCTCGTAGATCTCGGCGAGCTTGAAGTGGCGGCGCCAGGCGTCCGGGAGCGTGCCCGGGGCGGCCAGCTCGCGCTCGAACAGGTCGGCCAGACCGTACCAGTTGTTCTGGCGCGTGTAGATCCGGCCGAGGGCGCGCAGCGCCGGCCCGTGGTGCGGGTCGGTGGCCACGGCCTGCTGGAACACCTCGATGGCCGCCGAGGTCATGCAGGTGGCCTCCTCGAAGAGGCGGCCGATCTGCCAGTAGAGCTGGGCCTTGAGCGACGGCGAGTCGGTGACCTCAAGGACGTTGCCGAGGGCGTCGATGAGGCGGTCGTTGTCCTGGAGGGCGGCGAGCGCCTCCGCGAGCCGACGGGCGAGGGTTGCGTCCTCGGGGAAGGCGTGCACGCCGCGCTCGAGCACGGTGACCGCCGCGGGCAGGTCGCGGTAGCGCTGGTCGAGCAGGCTGGCGAGCGTCTCGTAGTCCGCCGCGCTGGCCGAGCCCTCCCCGACCGCGCACTCCAACACCGAGCGCAGCTCGTCCCAGTTGGCGTGCTCGGTCAGCAGCTCCGACAGCGCGTCCAGCAGCTCGGGGTCTCGCCGTCCGGTGCGGAACACCGTCAACAGGAGCTGGAGCGCCGAGGCCGAGTCCTTGAGCAGGAAGCGCCGCAGGTTGGCCGCGCTCCACGTCCACTCCTGGAAGGCGGCGCGTCGGCCGCGCTCCTCCACGCTCTCCGCCGCCTTGCTCGCCTCATCGTCGTCGCCCTCGACGTCGATGTCCACGTCGACCTCGAAGGGCGCCGCCTCGCTTCTGAGCGCGAGCGCGCGGTCGATGTTGGCGATCGCCATCGCCTGAGACGCCTTCAGCAGCGCCTCAAGCCGCAGGTACGACTCGGGGAGGTCCGCCGCGAGCGGCTGGCTGGCCAGGGGGCCCATCGTGCCCGACTCTGGCCGCGTGCGGCACAACAGCTCGAGCAGCAGCGTGAGCTGGCCGCGGCGCTCGCCCTCTGTGACGGCGATCTCCTGCGTGTAGAGCTGCGCGACGGTGCGCCAGTTGCCGGAGGTGCGGTGCAGCCGCCGAAGGGACTCGTGGGCTTGCTGGCAGGCCGGGTCGACCCGCAGAGCGCGCCGGTAGCACTGCTCGGCCGCCTGTCGGTCCCCCAGCACCAGCTCCAGCCCCTCCCCGCTCGCCGTCAGGCGCGCGGGCGTGTCCTGGCCACGAGGGGCCAGCGTGACGTCCTCGGTGAGGCTGTCGACCCAGGCGGTCGCGAGGGATTCGCCGGCTGACAGCGGGTGCGCCTCGACCTCGGGCGCGGGCACGCCGGCCCCGTCGCGCTCGATGGTGGGGCGCCGGTTGGTGTCGTCGGTGTCGAGGGGCAGAGGGGGATTTAGAGTGGCCTGCTCGCGCAGATCATCATGGGCCAGAGTTTCCACGAAGACCTCCATGTCATCGTCAGAACTCCCCGGAGCGGAGTCGGTGGCATCCATTGCCTTGGGACGTCATCATCCCTACGGACGGCGCTGTCCCCATGCGCTGGCAGACGAGGCTCTCCTCGTCACGAACCGCCAACCCTGGCGCGCGCGACGACCTCGTGGTGATGCCATGGCATGTTCGGTGGGGACAGGCCAGCAGCAATCGCGCATGGTGCCACAAACCCACGCCCGAAGGAAAGCCGTTTCTCGACAGCACCCAGCCCCGTCCAGCCGGGATCGCCGGTCGTGCGGGCTGCGCCACCGTGGTGTGCCCCGCACATTTTCTTGCGCCACGGCCCCGGCTCACCTCGGCCTCATGGCGCGCCAGGCCGTGGGTTTCGACCCGAGCTCCGGGGACGACTGAGGGCTCGTCCGAGAATAAGTGGGTCATCTGTGACGAGGGATTCTTCGTTCAGACAAGGAGCGAGACCGAAGGCGTGGCACCGCCACGTCGAGGTCGAAGCGA
>Ga0100377_1001377_pt1 | contig 21026 bp, 36 predicted proteins | sample CryGeymeta201501_FD_83664 | JGI IMG/M metagenome (GOLD analysis project Ga0100377, IMG submission 83664) | Groundwater microbial communities from Crystal Geyser aquifers in Utah, USA - Crystal Geyser metaG 2015-01 | ecosystem: Environmental > Aquatic > Deep subsurface > Groundwater | place: USA...
AGCATAAGCTGAATTATCATAACTAATAGTAGTTCCAGATGCTTTCACAAACCCTGTACCATTTATAATAGCTTGATGTGTTACTTGACTATGAGTATAAGCTGTGTTCCATTGAGTTGAGTTACCACTTGATGCTGTTACTGTACCATTTGTTTCTACATTACCCCTTAAAACAGTCTTAGTAATAGAAGTATTGCCTAATACTACGGTATTGCTTCCTTGTCCAATAGCATTATACCCAATTACTATTTCATTATCCGTTCCATCAGCACTAGCTTTAGAATTATATCCTAAGTATAAACCATTGGTTCCTGTTGTTCTACCTGTTGCCCCATCTGCAATATAGCGACCAGAAATATAACCTAATGCAGTGTTGTTGTATCCTATGGTGTTAGAAAAGAGAGAGCGCCATCCATTTGCTGTATTGCTGTTCCCTGTGGTGTTAGAGAAGAGAGATTGAAATCCTATTGCTATATTGTTGTCTCCTGCGGAGGCAGAAAAGAGAGATTGATATCCTATTGCTGTATTACCAGCCCCCGTAGTATTAAATTTTAGTGCTTGATATCCTACTACTGTATTTTGATGTCCTATGGTGTTAGAAATTAATGTTTGAAATCCTATTGCCGTATTGTATGAGCCATGATAAGTCAGTGTAGCAGTTGAACCCATTGTTAAATTACCAGAGTCAATACCAACAAAAGTATTTCCACCGCCAGTTGTTACTGTTCCATTATTTCCATAATTAAAATCATGAATGAAAGGAAGTGTACCTTTATAAATTATTCCATAAGGAGTAGTGCCAACAGTAGAGGGTAATCTAAAGTTTTTAGTAATTTCTAATTGTTGAGTTGGGTTGGTGGTATCGATGCCGACGTTGCCACCTGCTTTTATATATATAGCTGAACTATTATTTGTTTTAATGTTTATATTATGAAAACTATCTGGGAATATTCCAGTATAAACAGATGATGCATTAGTATATCCGTATCCATCGGTAGTCCAAATATTTCCATTGATTACATAAACTGTTCCTGCAATATTTGCGGCAAAACCACCATAAGTTGTACCGACACTCAATTTTCCTGATAAATAAGAATTGCCTTGAACATTCAATTTAAATCCAGCTATCAATGCTTCCGTCCCAATACCTACATTAGTACCATCCGTATAAACAGGGCTATTACTCAACCCACTTGCATCTGAAATATGATAAGGTATATAACCATCTGTAAGATTAGTTAGTTTAGCTGTTGTAGCTTGGATTGTTGAAGTAAATGAAGCTGCTCCTGCTGTGTCAAAGGACATCATAAGATTGCTATCAGAAGTTCCGTCACTCCTTACGGTAGATGAAGTCCAATTACCTGTCTTATACCTTAGTTGGAATAATCCTGATGGATAAGTTGTCCCTAACCACCAAGAGTTATTATTTTGAATTGAAATACCTGTTGCCCTTAATGGTAAAGCGGCAGTAAGTGTTATTAGAGAATTCCAAGTAGAGGTAGAACCATTACCAATTACTGATAACTGTTGACCTACCGTTCCCTCACTTGCTATTTTAAAAGTTCCAGCCTGTGTAGTGGCTGATTGGTTTTGGATGTAATTAGGAGACCCTGAGGTTGGTGCTCCTGTGACATTTATTATAGCACCTGAGATATCCTTGGAATAAAGAATCTGATCTGTTACATTTATTGCTAATTCTCCAGGAATTAGATCTGCCGCTAAAGGGGCTTTAGCTGCCACAGAAGACAGCTTTAACTTGATGATGTTTGGCATAGTATTTACTATAAAATTTAAAATACTTTATATAAAGTATCCCTGTTTATTAAAATGTACCCCCGTCTATTGTATGGGTGTCCACATAATTCTTATTTGCTGCATGAGTGGATAAAGTAGGATCAGCACTTAATAGTAATAATCCTGTCATAGTTCCTCCAGCTAAATCTAATTTCTCAGTAGCTAGCTCATTGATAGCAGCTTGAACTGTAACAGCAGCTATAGATCCAGATGGGGTATTAGTAATTTGGATAGCCGAGTAATCTCCAGAAGCAGCTACAACTAAACCTATTCTACCGAAAACTGAACCCACAGCTCCTGAGGTGATATAAACAAATACTGTACCACTCCAACGATAGGTCTTATTTGTGGTAAGATCTACATATATTTTACCCGTAGCTCCTGCTATAAGAGTAACATACCCAGAGGTAGTATAAAATAAACCGTCAGCTACTTTATAATATCCCTCAACAACGTCATCCACATATGATGGAAGATATTGTGCTGGTATAAGGGTACTTGCATCTAAGGGACAATACCCATTAGCTATTCCTTTATTTGAGGAAGCTTCAGCTCCTATATTAGCGGGAGTTAAAGACCTAGTAGATATTAAGGTTACGTGACCATAGGTGTCAAAATCTAAATCAGATATGACAACAGCTCCTGTCAAGGCTGCTAAAGACGCTACAGAGGACGTATCTGTGTGCGCTATCGAATTTCCCGTAAGAGTAATTCCAGCTCCTGCAGTGTATGTATAAGCAGCTGCAGAATACTCCTTGGTGATTAACGCAGTATTGCCTATGGCATTTATCTCAGCTATGGTAGCAGAAGACGTCAGCGGGCGATTAAATGTGTAATTAGCAGTTGTAGTAGAATTTAAAAATTCTAGATTACTATTGGTAGAATTATATCGGATTGTTACTCTGGGTGCTCCCCCTGCTCCACCAAATAGTCTTATCTGTCCATAATTATCTACGTCTCCTAAATCCAGGATTCCCAGCATAGTAAGTCCCCCTAAGGTGTTAACTTTAAATTTTGAAGTTCCCGATAATTGGAGATTTAATAAATTCCTTTCTCCTGTGCTTGAGCCTCCCTCGTAAGAGTTAATTAATAAACAATCATAACTATCTGTGCCGGATAATAAATAAGTTTGAGTTGATGAAATAGCTCCCCCAGTTTCTAGTAAACCAGAAACTTTAAATTTACCCCCAGTTCCTAAACCAGTTACATTAATACCTCCTAATATAGAATCGTATGATATTACGCCACCGATAGAGCCATCACTGGATTTAATAAAATTAATAAGACCATCATTACTCGCTAAGTTTCCAGTATTAATACCTCCACCTACAAATAAGTCTTTTACTATCCCCAAACCACCTGCAACTGCTAAAGCTCCGGTTATTGAAGATGTTGAAGCAGTTGTGCCCGCTATAGTTACATCTCCAATTGAGGTGACTTTAAATTTAGACACTGCACCTACTTGTAAATCCACTATATTTTTTGCACCAGACCCTGTAGTTAATTCTGTAACATCTACAAGGTATGCAGTATAAGCACTAGTAAGAGTTTGTGTAACATCTACCTCAAGTTTATTAGCTATAGGGATTGCATCACCTATTTCTAGATGGGTAACCTGAGTACCTAAGGATACATTTAAATTTGACCAACTATAAGCTATATCTCCTAGTTGCACCTGGGTTTGAGTTGCATTACTACCAGATGTTAAGGTTGCTAAATTTTTATAACCAGTAATACTGGATGTAGTGCCAATTGGCACTACAATATTTTTAGAATTCAAATTTAAATTAGCACCTAGAGTGGGATTAAGATCATCTCCTAACGTAGAATTTACTAACAGACCCCCTGCAGTAGTTCCATCCCCTATATACAACTTGTGTTGATCTGTAGTAAAAATAGGTTCTGCTACTGCTGGAGTGATTAATAGTCTACCAGATTCCAGACCCTTTCTAAAGGTTATTAATTGCGACATGTCTTATAAATTTAAAATAGACCTCCATCTAAGTAAAGCCTAGTGTTTAGTATCTCGGTGTTCGTTAATTCTCGTATTCCTGACTCTATTACCCAATCTTCGCTCGAAGAAATTTCTTGAAATTCCACGTCTACTCCAAAAGATGAACTAGGTTGATACGACAAAAGATCTGGGTATTCTAGTATCCCTGAAACGCTAGAAGCCCAACTGGGTGTGTGAGTATTCCAGTATAAAACATGTTCAGGATATTTAGTACTTGCCGTTACGGTAATTAATAAATCCAGATGGCATTCTTCTCCATCAGTAACGCCCCCCCTGCCGCCTGTCATAACTACCTCAAATCTTTTGTAGTCTGACGAAGTATCTAAGAGTCTAATTATTTTATAGCTATTCTTGTTTGACAGGGAATATATGGAAGCCACTTCGACTAGATCCCCTACCTTTAAACTATTGACTTGACTGTAAACACTGGCTCCTGCTTTATTATAAAATCCTAGAGTTAATGTAGAGGAGTCTGAAGAAATAGCCCATGAATCATTAATTGGAATAGTGTCGGATATTCCAAAAAATACAGAGGTATAACTTACTGAAATCTTAGAAGTAGCCAAATTTACTATAACAGATACTTCTATTATTTTTCCGATCTCCACTTGAATGACAGGGATACTAAATTCCGTCCATGAATTATAAAACGCTTTAGGAAATTTTATACTTGCCAGTATAGTTGAACCTCCAGCTGTTATATCTCTGACTAATATGATGGTATCTTCTAACTGAAGAGACGATGGTATGTACGCAAAGACCTTATTTATTAAACCCCTCTTAGAAAATATATACCGATTTCCGTATTTAACTGCTGTTGTTGCTGTAAGTATTGTGGGGGAAAAATTAGAATTAGACCTTAAGGGACTCCCCACAAAGGAAAGGGTAGGCACTACTGCAGTATCTACTAACGCTCTCATCTTATATTTTCCATAGTCAACTATATCTCCAACAGTATAATAAGCTCCCAGTAAACTAAGCAGATTTTCCGGCAATTGCATAAGAGGAATCCTGCCATTTGTTCCTAGCCCTGCTGCACTTATGTTTATACGAGCTTGCGTCTTTTGTAAATCATCCATATAAAGATACTAACTAGACTGTTGTAAATTTAATTATTATTTCTGAATCTAACTTGTCCGTGTCTGCTTCTGCAACTGCAGGTATCAAACCAGCAGTAACTCCATAAGTTCCCTGATTAATATTGTACATCAAGAACCTAAGGGCTTCGTATTCTTTACAGGTTGGGGATTTTATACTTAACTCGAATGTGTTATTTACAGCGTCCTGATCATTTTTTAAAGACACTGTTATGTCATTTATGGACTGAACTTCATTTAACATGAAGTCTATTTCCTCTACAGTTATCCCAAGTACCTGTCTCATACTAACGGCATTCTCTCCTGTCTTGAACTTATTCAAAAACACTTCGGTGTATTTCATAGCAATTACTTATTTAAAATAAAAGTCTTTGTAGAGCCCAGAGGATTGTATTACCTCCGCAGGAGTTTTTATAGTAAAATTAGTCAGGGCATAGCCAGATCTCAGAAAGGATGTGTACAAACGTAGGAAACCCTGTAGAGTTACTTACGGGGTTTCCAGACACAAATAAAAAGTCAAATGAATGCTACTTATCTAACTCGGGATTTACAGGGCAGACATACGCAAGAGCATACCCCACCTTTACCTCTCTGATTTTAGGTAATACAATTCCTGCGTCCAATAGAGATTGGTATATACCCTCATTTTCAGAATAATCTTTTATCAAAACATGTCCTTCCTCTAACTTACGTAATGAGGGGTCATTTATGGTACACCTGGCATAGGGTATTTGAGTTTCAGCTTCCACGAGTTGAAGGGCTATTCTCCCATTAGAATAACGAGCGAATTGTACTATGCACGTTGTGCCTTTATGTGTAACGGTGTTCATAATTACTAAAGGGTAAGATGAAATTAAGGATTCTAGTTTGTAGGTATCTAAAAATAATTGGTTCCTCTAGGTGTATAAATTAAAAGAGGGGGCATAAAGCCCCCTCCCTTATCACAAATATCCACTATACGAGGGATACAGAATATTCGTAAGCTTTCTTGTTTATATCATAGCCAGATCCAAATTTAAGATTGTAATCTCTCTTACCTGGATCGTTCTCTGTCTGCACGTGGTTAGTGTAGTAAGTAACGCCATTGAATGCTCCCCATAGGGTATTACCCTTACTTCCCATTTCAGAATTAATACATGCTAACATAGTATCAACTATATCCAATTTACGAGTAGAATATAATTCTGCTTTTTGTTCAACAGAAAGAGTTATATCTACGCCTGTAAGACGTTCCATAAGGTCTTTTATTAAACTCGGAGTTGCATCCACTAGAGCAAACTGCTTGAAGTTATCTGTAAGGATTTTCTCTTCGCCAGAAATATAGTCTACTTTAGACAACACGCTTGCTACAGTTTCGTGCATATTAGAACTATGTCTGAAATTTAGCGAAGATTTTTTGGAGAAGAAATCAAATTGATTCTCGCAACTCATAACTGTGTTACCAAATCCTACTTTGAATGAGGTACTACCGTCGTGAGAGTTAATGAATGTCATGTAATGTTTTACAGAGTCTTTAGCCACCTTTACATTCTTGGTGAATTCTAGCTGTAAATAAATAAGCTGACCGTCTTGCATATATCCGCCCTTAGTAAGTTTAAGATTTTTTTGACCTGCAACCTCTAAGGCTATTTCGACTAATTGACGATTCTGCATAATCTCGTAAGACTTGCCTAATACCTCTAGTGGCATAAAATTGTCCCCTCGCATAATAACTGCTTTCTTTAGGTATTGAAAGGGAGTTCCTCCCTCTTCACGGGTAAAGATAACAGGACGTTTGATAACTTCCCAGTCTAATTTAGACTCTGTTAAAATTTGTTGAACTTCTGGAGAAACTGAAATTACAGATTCTGGAGTTTGTGCTTCTGGTAATGTTTGTGTTTGTGTTTTCATAATACTTGACTTTAGATTAATACTTGACTTTTTGTTTTAAAGATGCAGCTAATTTAGAACTTATATTCGGAACAAAAAAACTTTTAGCTAATTATTTTTTGTTTATTTTTGGTTTCTTATGTTATACTAGATCTGCAGACGGGCTATTTTTACTCAAAATCCCAGCTTAATTCTCCGAATTCTTCAGATTTTTCCTCTAACCACGCCTCTAATACTTCTACATTCTCCTCCTCATTCAGGTCAGAATCTTCTTCATAATCGCTATCAATACTCTCAATCTCTGAAATTAGAGAATCAATAGAATCTATTCGGTTCTGTAATAACTCTCCAGAGGGAGAATACTGTAAACTTTCAGGCATGTTATCCAAACTATTTTGGGTTTCATCTTTAAGTTGGTCTAGCTCTGAAATCAACTCTTCCTTTTGGGATTCTACATCTTCGGGGGAAGTAAGGTTCATAGAGGATAATCCATCTTCTAAATCGTAGACTGTCGCTAAAAAACTAGAACCTGTAAGCTGGCTTCTCTTGGGATAACTCTTCTGGTATGTCGTGGAACAATTGTACCTTGTAAAATAGTAATAGGTTTCTCCTCTTAAACACATAATAGAATCCCCGCCAGAATTTGGTTTAGACTTATCTATTCTATACCCAGACTTGGTTTTATCATCTGGTATATGAGCTCCGTTGTTGTATCTGTCTGTTCTTGCTATTGCTGAATATACTTTAGGCATAACTAATTGTCTTTAGGTTGAATTGTTGTGGTAACTGCATATATACCTGCTGTTGAGGTGGAGGTTGTTCCGTAAAATGGGGGTTGGGGGTTGTATGCGGGGTAAGACGGATAAGATGGGAATGGATGGTAGACTGGAATAAATACGGGGTTTAGCCATAGGGCATCTGTGAACTTTCCAGGTCTTACAGAATAATTCTTCACTTCTTCCTCAGGAATATTAGTCTTTAAAAATGCTAATAACTCGAATACGTTAACCATTTCCTCTAGAGTTATTGTCTTATCTACTGTGTTTAATTCTAATCTCATTTGTTTTGGATTTTGCTGTATAAGATGTTTTATATGATAAGGATTCTGATACTATAGTAAGTAACCTGCATTTCTAGCCTTTCTGTCAGCATTCTTTTTATTTCTAGCCCACACGAAATTATCTCCGTAGTAGAACTTCTTCTGACCGTGTCTTTGTCGCTGGTCATTCGTTATTAGTGATTCCCTAAGTTTCACCTGCTGCCTTATGGGCTCTTCGTCGAATGGATTCTCCCCTTTACTAGCATAGTCTAACTGGGACATAATTAATCCTAGTGCTATTAATGACTTAATTCCGGAACTGTGTCTCATGCATGTATACTAAATAGTGATTAATTCAAATAGGTATTTTTCTAAAACTGTAAAAGACTCTATTACCTTATTTCTAAATTTAAGAGACACTCGGTAGTACGTTCTGTCTCCCTTCAGGCATCTCTCCTCTATTGTAACTTCTGAGCCTGTATAAATCCCAGGGTATACTAATATGGCTACATCTTTCACTTCAAATTTGAACCCTAAGTATACCCTAGTACTTTTCAAATTCTTAGTATTATGCACCTTAAGGGTACTCGTCATATACTTAGTAAAGATTAAATTAATTACTAAAAGTTCTATACTAAGAAGTTAGTTCTAGAATTTTCGTGAATTCCTCAGGGGTAACAATCGGAATTCCTAATTCTCGGGCACGCACAGACTTACTAGAAGTACTCCCTGTGTCCTTTGTAACCAAATGGGTAGTCTTAATAGAAACTCCGCTGGAGATTACTCCTCCGTTAGTCTTGATAATATCCTCCATAATCTTGTCTCTAAACCCTGTCATTACGACATTCAAGCCAGCATATTTATTTCCTGCTACTTTAGGTTTCTCCGCTAGCGTGTAGCAGCCCATATAATTTAACAGAAACTTCTTAGCCAGTGGTAAACTTACTACTAATTGAGATGCTGTCTCCTCCCCAAATCCATTAAGCTTCATCATGTCTTCCTTAGTTAAATCAAATATGTGGTCTTCTGAAACTTGTTCTAGTAATATCTCAAACTTCCTAACTCCAAATGATTGACCCATAAATGGTAAGGCTCCTAGCATCTTCGCCATAGGAATACCTGTAAGGGATTTTCTAAGGCTATTGTATACTTTAAGTCCATTTGCACCTAAGAAATATTCCCATTTTACAGAGGATAATTCAAATAGTGTATTACAAAAGGTAGTAAAATCTGTATCCCAAAGATTAAAGTAACTAAAGAATTTTTCTAAGTTAGCTTCACCTAGGTATTCTACTCCTAATGTCTCTACAAAACTCAAAGCCTGTTTGAACTTAACTCTAGGATGATTCTCACTTGCCACTATTTCTACCCCAGAATCTAACCATGTGTATTCTTCGGCTGGCATATCAGCTTTAGTTGGAACCAACACCTCTACTATGTAGGGGATAACATCTCCGGATTTAGTTATTAGGATTGTGGTACCCTTGCCTATCTCATTCTGCATAATAAATCTACCATTAAATCCGGATGCAAATGTTACTGTGGTACCGCACAGTTCAACAGGATCTACCTCAACTCTAGGTTTAAAATAGCCAGATTTAGATATATCCCAATGTACGCCTACCACAGTTGTTTTCACGATAGAATCTACGGATCGCAATTTAAACTTAACAGAATGCAGAGGATTTAGGCTACCGGATCTTTCTTGTATTGTATCCACAGAATTAGTAGATACCACTATTCCATCCAGTTGAAACACAGAATTGTCTAAGGCTAACTGTAGCATTTCCTTAAAGTGATTTACAGAGGATAAATGAATCTGAACTACGGAACTTTCTACTACTTTCATCCCTAACAGACTTGTTACTATAAGAGCATCTACTCTGCTATGTATTTGGGTATTACTAGGATAATCCTCTAGGGAAGTTACTACAGGGTAAATCTGGTCTAAATATTCGGATGGGCATTCCTTGGAATTAAGACACCCTGCTACCATGTTTCTAGCATTCTTAAATCTACCCCGGAATTTAGACTCGAATGTATCTTTCCGCATAATGAATTCTACTCTGACTGCCACCTTACCCTTTACAGGGATTTCTAATACCGCTCTAGGCATGCTTACTACGTGTCGGGTAATATCTGCTCCTTCAACACCATTTCCCCTGCTATAAGCTATCTGTAGCTTCCCGTAATTGTAAACTAACAGACCACTTACACCATCCAACTTATCTGTTATAACTAAGCAACCTTCAGGTTGAACTCTCTTTAGCCAATTCTCTATGTCAGAATCAGTGCGTACCTGGTCTAAGCTTCCCATGGGATAAGGGAGAGGTATCTTCCCACCTCTAACAGAAGACCCCACCTGATTAAAGTAGGGGTCTGCGGGATGTTGATTGTAGGCTTGTACTCTAAGCAGATCATATTCTGCATCAGATATCTCGGGACAATCATTGTAATATAAATCGTCGTGTCTTTTTAATTGTTCCATTACTGTACTCATGGCTTTAATTTAATCTTAAATTATTTAAAGCCATACCAGAGAAATCTAAGGAAAATGCTGAAAGTGGACGTAGCGCAGAATCGAGCTTTCCGTTTATTTCGTAATTACTTACCTCAACCAACAATTGGAGTCTACTTGAACGTGGAAATGTAGTTATTGTACAATTGAATCCTGCTTGTCTAATGGTGTTAACTACAAATTCCTTATCGTCGGAATAGGCCAGAGATTCTCCTATAAACTTCATAATCTCTCCTGGATTACGTGTTGACCTGACATCGAAATTTGCAAAAACTGCTACTGCATTAAAACAGGTTTCTCCTATTGAATTTTTTACGTTAACTCGTTGGGTAGTTAAGGAGGATGATCCTAATAATTTTCTTAATTGTTTTGTGGATGTTTTCATAATACTTGACTTTAGATTAATACTTGACTTTTTGTTTTAAAGATGCAGCTAATTTCGAATTATTTTTTGGAAAAACAAAATTTTTTCCAAATTATTTTTTGTTTATTTTTGGTTTCTTATATTATACTAGATCTGTAGAGGGGGATTTTTACCTGTCTGGATTGAATTGCAATGGAATTTCAGTACATTGAGTGGTATTGGTACTACAGCAAGTACCATTTCCAGAGTTTAATTCACAAGTCACAAAAGGACAATCGTGTATCTCAATCTTCTTTTTTATGCTACCTTGTAGTTCATTTATCTTTATATCAATTCTTCTATTGAAACTAGATACCCCACAATTACATACAGTTCCCTTAGATTCATCGGTACACTGGCCAGTGGCAGGGCAACTATACCTAGAGTCCTCATCGTTACAATAGTGTGGTATCTTTACTGATTCTAGAAATTCTATCATAGAAGTGTCTGTGGGAACAATCTCTAGTAGATCCTTTAACAATTGTTCTTTACAATCTACCATGTCACTACCAAATCCAATTGCTTGTTGATAGCCATATTTCTCAGCGAAATCTTCTCTAGTCATTTTTATGTATTTTATTGTTGTAATTTCGCCACGCTGAAGACTCTGAATTCACATGAGTCTCTCCTATAGCAAAGATATCCGACTTTTTATGCATTACCTTATCAGAATTCTTGCCTGTAACAATACTAGTAGCTTCCTCTAGGGTAAACTCCCTGGCTTTGTTTATGTCCATCACGTATCCCCTGTCCCCCTGAGCCCACCATTCTAGGCAGTTTCCCACGTATCCTTTCTTCTGTATTAAATAAGTTTCTATCATAGTTATTAGATTTTTTGTCTATTTCTGTAATCTAAAATAGAATTAAGTTTTAAAAATTTTCAGTGAGGCTAGCCTAAAATTACTCCTCAATTAATTTAGAGTGTAACTCTGCACCTAACACACCGTGCTCGGGAGAACTCACTGAAATATTATATTCCCTTGCTGTAAAATCGGAATAGAGAATTATTGACTCCCGTAGCCATTTAACTCTGTCATAGTAATTTCCAGGTTCCCAGGAAAAGGGCTTGCCTGGAATTTTATTAGGTCTATACCTAGTTATAAAATCCAAGATAGCAAGTCTTTCATCAAAATTCAATATCCCCCTAGGTAAATAGTGTATCTCTAAACATAATCCCGCAACTATAACTCCCTTTCTTTCTATCTCTAGAAGAAATATTGTGAGTAGTTCATTAATGGGTCTTAACGGAATTGGTCTTGGTTGGGACATAAATCGTGCTTTTTGTTAATTCTGAAATGTTGATTTAGCTTAATCAAGAATTTATCTTAAATAAGGATTCTATTATAAGCCATAATATATGTCTCTCTCTCTCTAGAGAGAGACATATATTATGGTGTGAATACACTAACTGCATCTCCTAGTATAGTAACAGGCATGCCATCCACGTAAGCTATGACTTCTGATTTAGAGATAACAGTAACACTATCACAATAAAAATAGTGCTGGCTCCCAGTTGAATTGTTTTCAGATACTATACCTATTATTTGGGATGACTTAAATTTGCAAGAGTATAATACTAATACACTTAATGCTATAATAACTAACCTCTTCATAATTTTTTATTTAATTAAGATCCTACGGTCTCGTTAGTTCCTTCCCATTGAAATTCTTCTACAGGAAAATGTGCTCCGCACCCTACGCAAAAAGTACTCCCATAAAACTTTGGATTTATGGCATAGGTCTCAGCTATTTCTAAACTCATACGAGTAGTTACTCCACAATTAGGTAGTTGTTTCACATAAGTTCCTGTAATAAGTGACTCTGGGTCAGTGTTAGGAATAAAGCCTACATAGTCATAATCCTTAAATCTAATTTCTTCCCCCAGAGTTAAAGGTCTAATGCCCTTTCTTTCTGGCAATTTTCCACAATGCACATAAGACCGTCTGACAGGTCTTATAAAGCCTCTTGCTCTCTCTTCCTTAGAAAGTACTAGATAAGCTTTATTCTGTCCGTTGGGCTTAGGATTTCCTAAATCCGGGTCATTAGGGTCTGTTACAATTTTTGACATATATGTTATCTATTAATTTTAATTCATGTAATCTACGGAGAGCACTATACATCAGTGCTATCTCAGCCTTATTAGATTTTATATTCCTGTGCCAGTTGCAATATATATTTCCTTTACCAAACGGATTATGTGTAACCACAGGTCTCTTGTGAAGAGATTCTACTTCTATAAGTCCCCATCCAACAGATAATTCTTCTACTGAGATAAGACCTTTTGGGCAGATCATGAATCGCCAGTCTCCAACTCCGTGTTCCGGCATCCTTCTAAATGGCTTAGCCCTGTCTGCCAGAAAGTCATTCCGAGACGTCTTAGCCTCTAGGAGGAAAGAACCCATAGTGTTAAATCCTATTACGTCTGGGACTTCCCCCCAAGGATTTAATGTTACTAATTCCTTAAATGCGAATCCGCATCTGGATAAACACCACCTGTATCCTATCTCGACAAGATCTTTGTGCGTTAGGGAATTACTCATCTAACTTATCTAATTCCATTTATTCCATTGGCGCAGTTGCCTTTCAATTTCTGCCTTATAATTTAGATTCCTACCCTCTCTTAGGGTATATATAGTATTGTGGTAATACACCACAGCTTCAGGGTTATGCCAAACTACTATTTCATTCTCCTTTATTTCTTTAATTGGAAATAGCTTGTTATACCTTTCTTTATCTCGAATACTCCACGCACAATCGGGATGAAAATATCCCCATGGAGAAAACTGTTGCTTAAAGTAGTATAATATACTTTGAATTAATATCAGGGCTGAAGAAGTTGTTGTAACAGACTTTCTAGTAGACTCATCAGATAATACTATATACCTGTGTTGTAAGAATCTTATCAGCAATATAGTTGGATAACGTAGCAGGTATCTCATTACTCTGGTATTATTAAACCCTCCGGGATAACTGCAGACTTAGAAGGAGTAAAAGCGTTGCATCTGATTATATTGTCGTCTCCTACCCCATTCCCAAATTCTATTTCTACAGACTCCGTTTTTTCACATTCAGGGTAGTCTTCTAGACAGAAGTCACACATGTGACACTTACTATCGGTTGCTCGGTATCTCATCACTTGTAGTATTTAATTCTTCTATTTCTAACAGAAGAGTAGTTATTTTATCTAATTTAGCTTTTATCTCTTGAAATTCCTTAGAGTCTGACTTACGGTTGCACTGTAGACCCCTTTGGGTATCTCCAAATGCAACATAAGTTAAGTTAACACCATAAATTCCCAGGTCTGGTTTATCTTGTAAAAATCTCTTTACTACAAATATTTCTTCTACCATTGCCGTCTTTAAATTTCTTAAGTCTTTTAGGTACTTTTGTGAATTACTTTTAGCCATAAAAGAATATCCTAGTTAGTAGGATTCTTTCTAGTCGCTGTACTCTCTTTACTATAATTATTTATGTACCAGATAATTAGCCTAGTTACTATGCTATGAATTATCCCATCAGGGAAATTCATACTGGCATTTTGAACTATTTTCCTAGGCTTAGGTGCGGAAAGTTTTCGTACTCTGTGTAGGTTATACCGTATGTCAGTAGGTAACAGTTCTTTAGAATTGACAGAAACTGTACTACTAAACTTAGATATATCTGAAACTTTGGATTTAGGTAAGAATAAGTGTTTAGGTGGATTCATTATTTAGGGTATTAAATTGAATATTAGTTTTGCCTAAAAAGGATATTCTACTGAACAGTGGCTTGCGTATGTCTATGTGATACCAAGAATCCATCTGGAATCTGTACTTGCTATCATAGACTCTTTTATCTCGGGCAGTTCCTCGAAGAATAGTAAAATCCTGTTCTCTCACCTGCCCCTCAATTCCTTTTAAGAGCCAATAGGGATTCCCGAATGTTATAGTTCCTTTGTAACCTTTAAAATTAACAACATCCCCTGTGGTAGGATGACTCACCATCTCTTTACTCCAAAGGTGGTATCGCAGTCTAACTTCTAATTTTCTGAGGGGATTTATCATAGCGAATCTAGTAGTTCTTGCTTGGTAGCAAACAATTTATCTTCTCCAAAACATGTTGTGTAGTTAGTCCCTAATGGATTAAAATCTACCCAGTATTTTATTTCTGTTGCAGATTTGTCTACACATATATCTATTCTCTTGATAGTAGCTTTGTTAATTAAGTTTTCCATAAGGAAGATTACTTTCTCTCCTACTGCAAATTTACAATTAATCATTGATCATTGATCCCGTTACTATAATTTTTAGTTAATTTAAGAGGTAGCCACGTTCCGGCATCCCACGCATCTATTTTCTTTACCATCTCCCCTAGTACATCAGATACTATGCCAAATCTAAACTTGAATGTAAACACCTCTTCACCATCTACTAGGCAATGGGACTTCATGCCACTTCCGGATTTAGTCTTTATAAGGATTGTCCTTCCCTTGTAAGTCCATTCTCTAGTTCGCCATTGCCCATCTGGGTATTCCCTAAATTCCAATCTGCCTATCTCTCTAGGGCGTTCTTTTACAAGATCTTTATAGCTCTCCGCAGGAGGTAATAGATGCCTGTTTATTAATGGTGTTAAATCTGATAGGCAAAAATCTACCGGAAAATACAGTGTTATAACTCCTTCAACTAGGGATACCCCTCCCTTAATATTATTCTCCTTAAAGAATGCATCAATGGATTCTACCAGAGATTTTTGTATCTCTGCTTCTTGTCTTAGTTGATAATCTGACTTGTCCATAATTTGGCTTTACATATAAAGAAGAGTTTCGTGTAAAGGATTCTACTGGTGGCTGGAGTTAATTAGAGGACTTCTAAGGAACTTTTGTGAGTTTATGTGTGCCTTTGTACTGGCTAGTATTATGCAACCCCTATCCTGTGTTCTCTCTTACTCTAGATGTAAATCCTTAGGCAATTTCAAAGTCCTCAGGGGTGATGTCCAAACTAAATATTGATAAGTCTTCCACAGTAACTAAACCTGATGAAAAACTCCAAGTCTGTGTTATCTTATCAAACCAGCTTACGTCCATTATACCATTTGTTACACTCGCAGGAACAGATGACCCTTTCAACTCATAAACATAAAACCCTTTAAATAAAGTCTTGTCCTTAGCTTTAGAAAATTCGGCAACCTTAGCTACCCATTCCTTAGCTGATACTTTAGATATTATAGAGTCTGCCATACTATCTGGTTCAGGGATTGGCTTGCCTGTAGAGTCACAAGGTACAAACATATCTAGAGATAGGTTCCTCTTAAGCAATTTAGCGTATTTAATAATTAAGTTATATGCTATTTTATCGTGGCGTATAAATGGTTCTGAGGAACCCTCTAACGGAATAGCAGACATATTAAGCACAAACGAAGTCATGGGAACTAGTTTCATTACTTATCAAATAATTTAAATGGGTTACTGTTTAGTGGCTTACCTCCGTTGAGACCATGCTGATATTTCTTTAGGGCAGTGCTCTTCCTTAGAGCTGATACATAGGAACATCCAGGCTTTTGTAATATTTCTCTCTTATTCTCTTTCCCTAGCACAAATAGTGTATCGTAAAATTCGGCTTTTGTAATATTTAAAGTTTTGGTATCAATCTCCCATATTGTATGGCCATTGTAAGGAATTAGCTTCCCCACTAGTATGTGCTCTACCTGCTTCTTCTGTTTAACAGATACTTCTTGCTTATCCTTCGCTACCAATTTTATTTCTATCTCCTTCATCGTACGCTAAAACCTGCAGTCGTTAATTCATCTCCGCTCATTGTTTTCATTTTAGTTAATTTTTAGATGTAGCCCTTGTACTGCTTTCAGTTAATGCACCAATACCTAAGATAAAACCAAACGTGTACCAGCCACCATTGTTATTTATAGACCATACAGCGATATTACCACTAAATAAGCTACCTATAAACGATAATGGCGCAATAATTCCGTGCCATAAGCCACCCCAAAACCCATATTGGTGTCCTACAACACATTCAGGTATTTGTGGCTGAACATCGGCACAAGAATAAAAACAGCATGCAATAAGTAATATAAAAAATGCTCTATTTAATATCGAAATTGAAGTTTTTGATTTCATATTTTATTTATCAGTTAAATTCGTAATGTTCACCGTGAGGTCTTACCAGCTCTTCTGTGGAATCTTCTATAGATGCGGAGGAACTCCCACTATTTACATTTCCCACAACGTGTAGTTTTGAACTAGGATAGTAATTGGGATCCATAAACTCTATTTTACCTTCGCCGTTAAACTTATTAGGTTATTATCTTTTTTAGGAATGTTAGGTGTTCTGATAAGGTAGTCACTATATAGAGTAAGATAATACTTTTCCTTAGTGTTGTCGATTGTTTCAACCAGCATACTTCTCAATAACTCTAATGAAGTGCTTGTTTCAATAAATTTCTTAACATCATTATACTTTTGATTATCTGATTTCTTCATAACCATATTAATATTTAGGACATTCGTGATTTTGCATATGAATAAAAGAAGAACAGGCTGACTAGGATTCTTTATCTAGTTTCTATTTTCACAGCCTCACATATCTAATAACAATTAATTAGAGGACTTATTTAAATTTATATGATATTTCAACCAAGCCTTACGAGCTCTCATATCTTGTATTTTCCACCCAAACGCAGTAGACTGTTCAGAGAAACTTCCGTCTAAATTGAAGAACACTTTCTGTTTCTTCTTAGTATTAGAATAGTAAGACTTAAACTTTGTGCACTCCTCCTTAGTTATACTTAGTATCTCTCTAAGATAAAGGGCTGCCTGGCATAAGCCTGATCCGGCATGGTACCAACGCCTAGGATAGCATTTTGCTGGGTAAACGTCATAAACCAATAAGAGTATCTCGTAGATAGACTTTTCGGTAGTACTGTCTTGGCTATCTCTGGCCAATACTTAGCAACTACATTCTTGAATTTAAGTAATATATTCATAATTAACTAGGTTTATTTATACAGCAGTATTTATACTTCATTCCGGAATTGCAGGGCAAATATCATTTCTTCCAATCTTCTTTCCGGATCTCTTAAAGGGTAGATGTCTAGTGGGTAGTCCAGCCACTTCATGTATTCGCGTTAGTTCTATAGATTCTATAGATTTTGCCGCTAAGCTTCTTAAAAAATGCTCTCTTATCTCCAAAATACTTTGTGTTTAATGTATATCTAAGATGTTTTCTGCTTTACAACTTCTCCACTCCATACACGCTAGGTCAAAGAAAGTCACTATCGTTGGGTTAGGAGTACGTGTAGACTCCTTCTTAGGAAGAAACGGGACTAGTGCATTATTTAGGTGCTCCAGGTCATCTGTATAATCTTCACCAGCACTTAATCTATGACTCACCATCGTGGCAGATTCTATTAAGCATAAAATATCTAATTCCGTATACTTAGGTATTAATTTAGTAGAAGTGGTACCTATAGCTTCCGTATAATTAGGTATTAATTTAGTAGAAGTGGTACCTATAGCCTCTCGAATAGAACCATCTGCTTTCTTGAATGAAAACGCTACAGCTCTTTCTCTTAAGAGACCCCTTAGAACATCATCAGATTTAGGAATCAGGATTTCAGAATTTATATCTGGCAATAGATTGTCTGAAAAAGCAAATATAAACTTCTTAGCAGTCATAAATAGTGTAAGTGCGTCAAATCTATTTTCTACATTAGCTTTCCACCAGTCATTGTTTTCTCTATCAAGGAAGTCTGTCACAAATCTGTAATTGCCCCCTTTATCTGATGGAAATTCTCCAGGGCACATCAATTGGCAGATAGTGCCTAGTGCAAAATTATCTACTGCGGGGTCCCATCCCTTATGGGAGATGTTCACATGGTACTTGGTGAATAGTTCTTCTTTTGTCATAGTGTTAAAATTTTTTATTGTCTGTCTTTCGTTCGTTTGTCAGAGGTCTATCTTGTCGTCTTAACTGCTTAGCTGCATCTGGAGAACATGCTCCCGGATTATCATCGTCTGTCACACTAACAGAAGATATGCCGTCTCCAACTACTTCTAATTGAGCTTCATCAAAATACTGGCTTTCAATTATCTTTCCCTCTACAAGACCTCTAGGTTGTAAGCAGTATCTGTTACACCCTGTTAAGAATTCTGCTCTGGAAGTTACTATCCCCAAAAATCCTGTTATTTTATCTGTGGCTTCTGCCCCCAATTTGTGTTTAAACATAAGTATAGTAATTAAATTATGGGTATTATGACGTCGGATAAGTAAGTCTTACTTGGTAAGCGCATGTGAGTACAGTATTCTTGCCTTTCACATTCCTCTATCCAGCTATACCAATTATTATCTAACAAAGACACGAAGAAGTCTCCACTTCCCCTCTGGCAATACCTGGATAGGTATTCTTCCTTTAAGCTCTTATCGGGATAGACAAGTATAAAGGGTATTTTATTCTTTACTAAAGCATCTCTAACTGCCTGATGACTACTAACCAGGATAATCCTGACTTTCTTTCTCTTAGAATTCTGTATGTGCTCTATGTAATTACTGGGGAATTTATCTTTAGGAAAGTCACTTATATGCAAATCCAGTGCTTGATTAGATTTCTTTAACATACTGCGCATGACAGTCTTTCCTGTCCCTGGAAACGCCGATATTACTAGAGTCTTCATAAAGGATACTTGGATTTGTCTAACTTATTAAGTGCCTCTGGTATTATTCTATACCTACCAATGTCACTCCTTTCTAACAATCCCATGTGAAATAACCTTATAAGGGAATGACTGGAATAGCCAGCTCGGGCTTTCTTTATTCTAAGCACTTTTAAGCCGTATAGTCTTCCGATAGTAGTAGGACTTTCCCACCTAGGATTAGGTATGCCTTCAGATTGTCCATACATTATATCCAGTATGCAGAATTCTTTTGGAGTTAATCTTACAGGCATAGAAGTTGGAATGCTATTTCGTGGAAATGAATCTGTGCTTAGACTCGGAGATAATACAGGAAAATCCTCTCCTAAGTAACCATTAGCCTTACCTCTGGGCGTGTCCTGCATATCACGAGAAAATGCACTACCCCCCTCAGGGTGGCTAGTCCATAAAGTATCTACAGACTTTATTTCCAAGTAAAGTTTAGTCTTAACAGCATACCTGTATAAGCAGTCTACTATAAATTCCTCTAACTTGTTTAATGCTCTACTTTCTAGTTTCATGTTAATTATTTCTTTCGTTTACAATTGATTCGATTATCTTTGTTTTTCATTATCCTTAAACAGGCTGCTTCGTTAGTAACGAGTGTAAATAATCGGCATAGCCTTTCATTGCTTCTGGGATTTTAACAAGCAATTCCTTGTTAATTCGGGTTACCGATTGGATTTTATACTTTGTATTTATTTTAAATTGTTAATGTTGTTCTATGTCCTTCTGCACCGCAGTTAGGGCAAACAGAATTATTAACAATTTTATCATTTAAGATATACATGTTATATTCCTCAATCCATTCTATTTTAATCTTTAATCCAGCATTATAGTATCGAGTAATAGCCCCCCAAACTTCATTAAATCGTTTTGCTTTTATTTGTTTATCATAAAAATTCTTAGGCATCAATCCTAATGGTGGTCTGATAGTACTATCGCTAACATCATTAGCTAAATGTAATATTTCATTTGCCGCTTCATCAAGTGTTTTGTTGTTTTGCTTAAAATCTATAAGCTCCCGTTTAATTTTGCTTATTGTCATAATTTTTTGTTTTTATATTTTTATACCTGTTCATAATTTATATTAAAATATCTCCATGAATGATTACAAAATACTTTTTATTTAATTTTGCACCCCATTCAGGATTACCTATTCTTATCTCAATTCCTTTATGTTCTAGGTTCAAGATTTTTTCAGTATCAGTTGATTTTGGATAGCCTAAAGTCATTATATTTTGGTCATACTTTTTAAATCTTACGCCATAAAACGAAAGGCATTCATAGATATCTTCGTGTATCTTTTCAGGGTTTGATAAATCTTCAATCAATCTACCCCAATCAATTACTTCTGTTTCCTCGTCAAAATCTAATAACCTTTTACACCAATAGCGATTAATTTCTCTATAATCCTCTGGTTTTACTTCTGCTTTTGTCATCTCAAACCACTTAGTTTTTAAAGACAAACGTAAGGATGATTTTGGGTTTTCCATTTTATTTGTTTTATAATATTATAGATAATTCAGTCAATAAAGCCACATATTTCTAAGTTTTCAATACTACATAACGTGGCTTTTTCTTCAAAAACAAATCTTTTTTCGGTTTC
>Ga0100377_1001384_pt1 | contig 20965 bp, 16 predicted proteins | sample CryGeymeta201501_FD_83664 | JGI IMG/M metagenome (GOLD analysis project Ga0100377, IMG submission 83664) | Groundwater microbial communities from Crystal Geyser aquifers in Utah, USA - Crystal Geyser metaG 2015-01 | ecosystem: Environmental > Aquatic > Deep subsurface > Groundwater | place: USA...
ACACCGGATATAAAATTTATCGTTCAGTAGTATCAGGAACCCAAGGCAGTGAGGTTGCCAACATTACTGATATTTCAATAAAAATTTACCACGATAGCGGGCTCACTAATGAAACAACCTATTATTACACGGTTGTCGCTTACAATAGCTCTGGTGAGGCGGTTTTATGTAGCCAAATTTCTAACACTCCTACTGGTCGACCGAATTGTCCTTCTGGCGCCACATTATCAATTTCTGGCACAAGAGCCACACTCAATTGGACTAACGCGACAAATAGCGATTTTAGCCATGTGGTAATTTATCGTTCACAGGCAAGCGGGCAAACAGGCGATCTGGTCTATACATCTGGCAGTAGCGCAATAAATAGTTTCGCTGAAGATATCAATCCGGCAACCAGATATTATTATACAATTGTATCAGTGGATACAGATGGGAATACTTCTTCCGGTTGCAATCAGATTTCTACCAGCCAAATTGCTTCTTGCCAAACTGGTTTTACCGCTAAAAAAACAACCAGAGAAAAAAATTATCTTACTTGGACAGCAGGAAGCCAGATCTATAAAAATCTGTTATATAAAAAGGTGTCAGAGGTTTTCACGCAAATTGCTGTTTTAGATAGCGCGACAAATTATTTTTTTGATACTGACGGTGGCGCAGCTGATTATGAATTACGAGCACAGTATCAAAATGCCAGTAGTGAAACTACTTGCGGGCAGGCAACAGTGAGTGAAACTATTGATCCGTTATGTCCCACGCTTCCCGCCCTTACTTTGGCGAAGCCAGTTTTGAATATTGTCGGCGACACAGCGCAGGGGGTAAATGGTTCGTATTTGGATAATATTCAATTTAAAAGTATTGATTTAGCCTGGAGTGTGCCCGATTTTCCTTTGAAAACAATTTATTTGTCTCGCGATCAGGGGTCAGCTTGGGTTTTGGATAAAAATTCAACTAGCTACATTGACACTAACCAAGGAGTATCGCCAACTACCTATCATCTTTGGGCGGAATACGATTTAAGCCAATATAACAACCCGAGCAATTGTCCAGTGCCGGTGAGTGATGTTGATTTTACTTTTGACCTAAGCAACTTGGGAGGTTTTGATATTTTAAACCCAAGCGATGGGAGTGTGTATAACCGGGGAGACGATTTGGAGCTGGTGTGGACCCAGCCACCAGTTAATTCACAGGACCTTGTCAAGGGCGACCATTTTGATATTGACATTTCAGACGATGGAAATTACCGCAAAGAGTACCGAAATTTGCCATTTTTTAACCCTTTGGAAAATAGTTTTAATCGCACGCCGCCAGCTGATTTTGGATACAAAGCCAGCACAGATTTAACTAATCCATTGGTAAAAAATATCTATACACTGGCGAATTGGGAGAGTTTATTACCGTTTGTCGTTGTTGATAAGCAAATCACGATTAAGGTAAATTTGGCTGATTCATCAGGCGAAATTTTGCATACAGAGCAAATTGTTTTTACCATTCGCAACCCTTTAATTGTTGCCAGGCAAGCTAATTATCCTTTTTCAATTGCCAGCAGTATTGTTACAATTCCTACAATGATATTGATGGTTTTAGCTAATGCGCTCAGCGCCAGCAATTCGGCGGGCTTTATGCTAATTGATAAAATAATCAATTTTTCCAAATTGTTGCCAACAAAAATGAATTTATTTTTTACCGGCAGCTGGCTTCGTCGGAAGAGAACTTCATGGGGCACGATATTGAGCGAGCACAGCAATAAGCCAGTTGGGAAAGCATTAGTTGAATTACACAAAGAGCAATTTGGTAAAGTGGTAAAAACTGCCATAACTGATCCTGCCGGCAGGTTTTGGTTTCTAATTTCTGAGCCCGGTCAATATTTTATTTCAACTCAAAAAACAGGTTTTCGCCAGTTCGTTAGCCAAAGTTTTAACATCTTTGATATAAATAAATTACCCATCAATCAAAAAATTTATTTAAAACCAGTTGAGCTGGAAACAAATGTAGCGATGCTTAAATTGCTGGCATTTGTTTTTGCTTTGGCGAAGGTGTTTGACGCTATTAGAATTCCAGTCCTTGTGCTGGGCTCAATTATGTCAGTTTATAATCTGATCGTTTATCCAGGGTTGACAACATATATAATTTTTGGTTTATATATTTTCTTGTGGGTGATTGAAATTATTTTATATCTTGTGCCTCGCCCGTTTGGCAAGGTGCTGGACAGTATTAGTGGCGCGCCACTGAAAATGGCGATTGTGAGAGTGTTTAAATTCGGACAAGAAAAACCGATCCAAACATATGTAACAGACAAAATAGGGCGTTACCATTTCTTGCTTTCTCCGGGTAAATATCATTTTAAAGTATCAAAATTGGGTTATAATCCCTGGATTTCGACTGATTATAATTTGCAAAATTTACACACTAAACCCAATTTTAAATTTTACTTACAAGCAGTAGAGTGAAAAACAAACAGCAGTTTGATTTTCCAAACGAGCGCAGTAAAAACGCAAAGCATTGATTTAACAACTAATTTATGAAAAAAATTATTAAAAAAATTTGCGCTATCATTGGGTTTACATTGATTGCTATTATCGCTTTGGGATCACTACTGCTTGGCATAACCAATTATGCTTACGCTAACCGTGTTCTGCCACGAGTTTATCTGGGTAATGAGTATCTGGGAGGGAAGACTTTTAACGAAGTGAAAAAAGTCGTTGAAACTAATGTCAGCCACATTGGTCCGAAAATTATTTTTACCAATGGGGTTAAAAGTTGGAGTATTGACAAAGTTGATATTGGGCTGAATGTTAACGGATCGCAAACTGCCACACAGGCGCTGGATTGGGGGAGAGACGATTCAATTATCCAGAGTTTTATCGAGCAGTTTACCCTGTTAGTTAAGCCGAGCAATGTGGCAGTGGCTTATACCATCAATCAGGCGGAGCTAGATAAAAAAATTGAAAGTATCGCGCAGGAAATTGATAAAATCGAAAAAGACGCGACACTGATTGTACAAGATGGAACGATTACCGAGCAAGATGCCGAAGAGGGGGTAAGGTTAAATAAAGAAAAAATTAGCGGTCTGATCGCTCGGCAAATTAATACTTTTTCCAGCGAAGCAATACCATTACCCATTGGTATTATCACTCCAAAAGTTTATCGAGAAGGGCTTTCCAACGCCAAAAATAAACTTGAATATCTAATCAAAAATGATATTGAGCTGGTTAATAAAGAAAATAAATATCAGGTTTCCAAAGAGCAGATTTACGAGTGGCTGGATTTATTTGCTTCCAGTGCGCGCACTGATAATCGCGGATATGTGCTGGAAGTAAGTTTGAATCAAGAAAAAGTTAAAGCTTATCTTGTAACTTTGGCTGGCACTATTGACCAAGATTCAGTGAATGCCAAGTTAGTTTTTAGAGAGAATAAGGTGTCGGTTTTCAATCCGGCGCAAAAGGGAAAAAAATTAGATACTGAAAAAGCGTTATCGATGATAGAAGACGCTTTGCTCAACGCCAAAACCCAAACCATCGAATTGCCGGTAGCAGAAGTTGAGCCAGAAATATCAGATGCCAAGATTAACCAACTCGGACTCAATGAGATTATTGGAAAATCAACTACTTCATTTGCAAAGAGTCCAGCTAATCGCATTCACAATATCAAAAATGGGGCAGCGCAACTTTCTGGTTTTTTAATTGAGCCAAATACGGAATTTTCAGTAGTGACGCGGCTAGGTGAAGTGAACGATAAAAGTGGATATTTGCCAGAATTAGTGATCAAAGAAAATCGGACTGTCCCCGAATATGGCGGTGGGCTGTGCCAAGTTTCAACCACTTTATTTCGCGCCGCGCTTGAAGCTGGACTTCCTATTATTGAAAGGCAAAACCATTCGTATCGGGTGTCGTATTATGAGCCACCGGTTGGGCTTGACGCCACAGTGTATTTGCCCAAACCAGATTTAAAGTTTAAAAACAATACCCCGGGATATATTTTAGTTCAAGGTTATGTGGAGGAAAATAATTTAACTTTTGAGTTGTATGGCACCAAGGATGGGCGCGTTGCCAAACTTGAGGGTCCATTTACTTCGGGATATATTGATCCTCCTAATCCGATTTACACTGTAACCGACACATTAACGTCTGGCGAAACCAAGCAAATTGAAAAAGCTCACAAAGGCGCGTCTTCGGTGGTGTATTATAAAGTTTTTGATAAAGATGGGAAGGAAATAAATAATCAAACATTTAAATCAAAATACAAAGCTTGGTCAGCGCGATTTTTGGTGGGCAAATTGCCCGATAACACCGAGAATGCAAGTGCTGCTTCGCTAAGTGAATAATCTCCACTGGGAGGGGAATGGATTTTTATCTGCAAAGCGCAGAGCAAGTTTTAGGAGCGTTGAGAACCACAAGACAAGGCATTACCTCGCTCGAAGCCAAAAGGCGACTCACGCAATACGGTCGCAATGTTTTGAGGCATAAAGATACTCATCCTAATGTTAAAATTTTTATTCGGCAGTTTAAAAATATTTTTTTTATTTTACTATTTTTTGCCTCTATCGTGTCTTTTTCTTTGAGAGAGTACCAACAGCTGGCGATTTTAATTATGGTAATTGTAGCTAACATTATGGTGGGTTTTTTAGAGGAGTATAAAGTCGAGAAAGCCAAAGAAAAGCTAGAAAAAAGTTTTACCAGTTATATTTATTGTTTTAGAGATAGGCAATTGGTTAAAATTTCGATTGAAGAATTAGTCATAGGAGATGTTATTCTAATTCAAGCTGGAGACAAAGTGCCGGCTGATATTCGCTTAATTGCCAATTCTGGGCTACAGATTGACGAATCAGTGTTAACTGGCGAATCAGTTCCAGCCATTAAAAATATCGAGCAGATGATTAGTCCGCGATTAGTGGCTGACCAAACCAATATGGCATTTGCCACCACCAATGTTTTAATCGGCAAGGGTCAGGGTGTGGTGGTAGCTGTATCAAACAGTACAGAATTTGGTAAAATTGCCAATCTTGTTGAAACCAGTCGCGCAGTGCAGACCCCACTTGAAAAGAAAATGAATCAGTTAGCCAAGCTATTGTTAGTCATCGTTAGTATTATTGGCGTGATGATTTTTATTTTAGGTTTCATCCGCCACGATATGCCGGTTGGAGAATTATTAACTTTTGTTATCGCGCTTTTGGTTTCAGCCGTGCCAGAAAGTTTGCCCACTATTATCGTGCTAACCTTGGCGGTTGGAGTTTCAAAAATGGCGCAATCAAAAAGCATTGTAAAAAGATTATCAGTGGTGGAAACATTGGGTGATATTGATGTGATTGCCACTGATAAAACTGGTACTTTGACAAAAAACGAGATGACAGTCAATAAAGCGGTTTGGCTAAATGGAGAAAAGCTATTTTATCTAGATTTTCCGGGCGCGGGTTATGATATTAAGCAAAAACCACGTATGATAAGCGACCCTTTGTTTTACGACTTGATAAATACCGGGTGCGTTGGTAATGATGCTAGTTTATTGTCCCAGCCAAAAAGTCCCACAGAATTTACTATTACTGGCGACCCAATCGAAGCAGCAGTGCTGGTTGCTGGGCTTAAGGCAAATATAAATTTCCAAAAAATTAGAGAACAAAATATTCGGGCAGACGAAATTATGTTTGATCCAAGCTATAAATATCGCGCTGTTTTAACTGACAAGCAGGAGATTTTTGTGACCGGCGCTTTTGAGCTTTTATTGGAAAAAAGTAATTTAGACCTGAAAGTTAAGCAAAAAGTTATAAATTACGCTACTCAACTTGGAAATCAAGGGTATCGGCTATTGGCAATGGCAAAAAAGAAAACCCAATTAAAACTCTTGCGCCATCAAGATATAAATGATTTGATTTTTCAAGGGTTTGTGACGATGATTGATCCTGTTCGCGAGGGTGTAAAGGAAGCGTTCCAACAAGTTGGGCAAAGCGGGGTGCAAATTAAAATAATTACTGGCGATTATTCGCATACCGCGCGAACAGTGGCAAATCAGTTAGGCATCGCCATTGAAGATCACGAGATTTTAGTTGGTTCACAAATCCAGAAAATGTCTCAGAGAGGGCTGGAAAATAAAGTTGAGGTGGTTAAACTTTTCGCCCGCATTACGCCCGAGCAAAAATTGCAAATTATTCAAGCGTTGCAAGAAAGAGGAAAGGTGGTGGCGGTAACAGGCGATGGCGTGAATGACGCTCCAGCTCTTCGCCAAGCCGAAGTTGGCATTGCGATGGGCAGGCGAGGAACAGATGTTGCCAAAGAAGTGGCTGATCTGATTCTACTGGACGATTCTTTTGCCACCATAGTCAAATCAGTGGGGTATGGTCGCAATATCTTGGCTAACATAAAAAAATCTATCACTTTCTTTTTAGCGAGTAATTTTGACGAATTATTTTTAGTGGCAGCGGTTTTTACTGCAGGTTTATTTTTGTCCGGCGGATTGCCAGCGCCATTTTTAGCTGTGCAAATCTTGTGGATCAATATGGTTATTGACACTTTTGTCGCTTTGGCGCTATCTTTTGAGGATCCAAAGGAAAATCTTAACACTGATATTGACAAAAAAGATGCTGGCTTTTTGCCTCCTCCGGTCATCAGGCGCGCGGCATTTATTGCTATGGTATCGTTTGGAATTCAGCTGATTATCTTTATTGAGAAATTATCAAACGGAATTGATACTGCCAGAACATTCGTCTTTTTTATTTCAGTATTTTTTCAGCTAATGGTTGTTTTTTCGGTTCGTTCAGCCAAGCCGTTTTGGAAAGAGAACATTTTTAATAACGTTAAATTAAATATCGCGGTTATTTTTTCCGTGGTCTTGCAGTTTATGACTATCGCGCCTAGGGTGAGGGAATTTTTCGGCACAGTCGAGCTTTCATTGTGGGACTTTGGCGTAATTATCGGCGCTTGTGTTGCGGGGTTTATGATTATTGAAATTTCTAAATTGGTTAAATTAAAGTTCTAACACTATTTTATTGCTTTAATAAATCCATAAAAAAGAGGCGCCGGAGAATGCGGACGGGATTTGAACTCTGGGTGAGCTTGGGTGGCAATAAAGAACGGATGGTTTTTAAGCTCGATGAATTCAACCAGTTTTTTGTCTGGCGACATTCCCGAAAAAATCAAACCATTCTTTTTTAGTATTTGGTGATATTTGGGGTTGACTTCAAAGCGGTGGCGATGTCTTTCAAAAATAGTAGTTTGTTGGTAAAGCTGGAAAACTTGAGTATGTTTTGCGATTTTAGCTGGATATTTGCCAAGGCGCATAGTTCCGCCTTTTTGCTTGATTTTTACTTGTTCAGGCAAAAAGTCAATCACTGGGTAAGCTGTTTTTGCGTTGAATTCAGTGGAGTTAGCATTTTTTAAATTGCATTTATGGCGCGCGAATTCAATCGTAGCGCATTGAAGCCCTAAGCAGAGCCCGAGAAATGGTATATTATTTTCGCGAGCGTATTGAATAGCTTTGATTTTCCCTTCAATCCCACGAATACCAAACCCGCCCGGCACCAAAATTCCGTCCATTGTTTTTATTAGATCTAGATCAATACATTCTGAATCACAGGCAACAATCTCAAGCGAAACTTGATTAGCTAGCGCGCTGTGTTTTAATGCCTCAATAACTGAAATATAAGCGTCGGGGTGGTCCAGATATTTTCCGACTAATCCAATTTTTTTAATCGGCAGTTTTTTAGCGATTAGCTGGTCGAGTTTTTTCCATTTAGCCAGATTAGGACGCCCTTTTTTTATATTTAATTTTTGGCAGATTGCTACGCTTAGTCCATTTTTTTCAAGCGCCAGAGGAATAGAGTAAAGCGAACGAGAGTTGGGCGCTGGAATAATGTTTTCAATTTTAACATTGCAAAAAAGAGCAATTTTTTGGCGGTTTGCTTCAGAAAATAGAGTCTTGCATCTGACCACTAAAATGTCGGGGTTAATACCGCGGGAAAGTAAAGTATGCACTGATTGCTGGGTGGGTTTGGTTTTTTCCTCGCCTGACGGGTAGATATAGTCAATTTTTGCCATATGGATAAAAGCGCAGTCGCCCAGGTGCTCTTGGCTGAATTGACGAATCGCTTCAAGAAAAATTTCCGCTTCAATATCACCGACTGTGCCCCCGATTTCGGTTATTAATAAATCCGCTTTAGAATTTTTAGCCAAATTTACCAAATGGTTTTTTATTTCATTGGTAATGTGCGGGATTTGCTGGATAGTTTGACCTAAAAATTCACCTTGTCGTTCTTTTTCTAGCACCCGACCGTAGATTTGTCCGGAAGTTATATTTGACTCTCTGGCTAAGCTAATGTCAGCCAGCCGTTCATAATGCCCGAGGTCAAGGTCGGTTTCCGCGCCATCGTCCAACACAAAAACTTCGCCATGCTGGAATGGGTTCATTGTGCCAGCGTCCGTGTTTAGATAGGGGTCGATTTTTAGAATCGCGATTTTTTTACCTCGCGCTTTAAATAGAGCGCCGATTGATCCAGTTGTGATACCTTTGCCAATACCTGATACGATCCCGCCGGTGACAAAAATAAATTTAGCCATAGTTTTCTTTGATCATAATTATGTTGTAAAAAAATGTCAATTATCATACAATAAATTAAAATCAAAAATTTAAAACCTAAAATTAAATGAAAATTGTAAAATTAGCAAAAAAAGAAATTTTGGACACAGTTGTGCGGGCTTATGATGTGCGTGGATCATACCCTCAAATGGTCAATGAAAAAATCGTTTACGATCTAGTGCAAGGTTATATTAAATTTGTTAAACCCAAAAAAGTGGTTTCCAGTCGAGATGCGCGCGAGTCTGGTCCGTCGCTACAAAAAGCGGTGATTCAAAGTTTTGTGGACAGTGGGGTGGATATAGTTGATATTGGGGTTGTTTCAACCGATATGTTTTATTTCGCGGTGTCGCATTTGGGGGTTGATGGCGGGATAACAGTTTCAGCTTCGCATAATCCTAGGCAGGACAATGGACTTAATATGACTCATGGTTCAACGCCAATTTCAAGCGACTCGGGAATAAACGAGATTAAGGAGTTTGCCTTAAAAAGCGTTAGGGTTAAATCAGACAATAAGGGCAAGGTTGAAAAAGCCGATGTTTTGCCAGAATTTATCAATTTTGTCGCGGAGTTTGTTGATATAAAAAAAATTAAACCTTTTAAAATTGTGGCTAATCCAAATTGTGGTATGCAGGGTAAAGTTTTGCAAGCGATTATCAAGGCAAAAAAAATACCGATAAATTTGAAAATGATTTACGGCGAGCCGGACGGTTCGTTTCCGCAAGGGCATCCTAATCCGCTTCTGCCAGAGAATAGAAACGAAATTTGCGCTTTGGTGAAACAAGAAAAAGCGGATTTAGGGGTGAGCTGGGACGCGGATGGTGATCGGGTGTTTTTTGTTGATGAAAAAGGAAATTTTATTGACGGCTATTATACGGTCGGCGTGTTGGGGCAAGAATTATTGAAAAATAAACCCGCTCGCGCGGTTTTAATCGATCCGCGCGTGGTGTGGAATAGTTATGATTTGATAGAAAAAGCTGGTGGCAAAGTCATCCAAATCAAGCCGGGTATGACGCGTATTCCGGGAGAGATGATAAAGTATAAAGCAATTTTTTGCGGGGAGATGAGTGGGCATTGCTATTTTCCTGAAAACGACAACCGTGATAATGGTATAATTCCTTTGTTACTGATGCTTGAGATGTTGTCGCGTACCGGCAAAAAAATGAGCGAAATTTACGAGCCATTATTTGAAAAATTTCCGATTTCTGGCGAGATAAATTCAGAGGTAAAAGACATCAATATGGTTCTTGAGCTGGTTAAAGAAAAATACCGAGATGGTAAGCAGACTTTTGTGGACGGTTTGTCAGTTGAGTACCCAAAATGGCGTTTTAATTTGCGGGCTTCCAACACCGAGCCCCTGATTCGCTTGAATGTCGAGTCCCGAGGCGATAAAAAACTAGTTGAAGAGAAAACCAGAGAACTGCTCAAAGATATTAGGGGTTAGAATTTGGATGTTGGAATAAAGATTTTCAATAGAGCCCGCCCTAAAATATGCTTTGGAAACGAGAGTTTCAAAATTCATAACGAAATTTATTTTTTAACGACAATGCCTATCAGGAATGATAAGCAGAGGAGTTAAAAATAAATTGCAGTAGAATTTTGGAATTTGCAGTCTAAATGATGGTTTGGGGCGGGCTCTTAATAGCTACTTTTCCATCAAAAATAAGTATTCAATATTTTTTTCATTGCTATTTGCCCAGTCATTTGTCCAGCGCATATTTGACATCACATTTTTTTTATAATCAATCTCAATAATTTTGAGCAATTTTCCTGATTTATTGACGATATCGCTTAACTCCTGTTTTGTGGCTCTCCCGCCAGAACTATATGATAATAAAATATAATGAGCATTAGTTTGCTGGATTAGCTTTCGCAGAGCTTTCATTGCGATAAATTCACCGCTTTTGTTTTTTCTGAATTCTTCAAAAACAGAAGCCGAACTTAGGTCTCGACTATCCTCCCGGCGATTAACTTTACCAAAAACTTTTGGTTTATCATGTTTAATAATTGTCGTCCAGATATGATAATACGAAGCATATCGCACCCGACTCGGTGGCATTTTCACATTATTTGAGCCATAGGGCGGATCAAAATAAACAAAATCAAATTTGTCTTTCGCTATGGTTTTAAAAATATCGCCACGAACAATTTTATGTCCGCCATAATGCGGGAAACGATTAGGCAATTTTAAAAAAATATCGTTATAAGAACGAGGAGACCATTTTGACAGATATGACACATAATGTCCGAGAGTGCTATCAACCGAGTCAAGCGCGTAGATTAAGCTAGTTAAAATTACGCATTTGTCTTCCCACTCTAAATTTAATTTTTCAATTTCATCGCGCATAGCATCAAGTTTCCGCGTATTTTTTGCTTGGAATGGCTGTTTGGTGCCAGTTATTTCTGCTCCATAATGCTTGGTGTACCAGCCATCATATCCTTTTAAATTGTTTAGGTAGTCTATGTGTGGTAAAATTTTTAGCTTTGAACCAGCATATTTTATACCCTCTGTTTTTGGTGTAATGAAAATTGGCTGATTGAAAATATTAAAATGTTTAACGATCATAATGTTTTCAAATGGTCAATATCTTTTTGCAGTATGCTATTGGCTAATTTATGCCCTCGCTCGGAACTATTTAACGCTAGGCTGAATAATTTGACGAGAGTATGATTGTGGGAATAGTCTATCCACCTATTAGTTAAGGAGTCAAAGTAGGAAACAGCGTTTTTAGTATGTGTCCATAGGCCTCGTTGCAGAGCATTTGCTTGGGCGCCACCATATCTCACCTCACAAATATAATTGCCACCAGCATCAATAAACATAAATATCGGATGCTTCCTTCCTTTGCCCTCTATTATTTTTTTTGCCAAACGGTCAAATTTTTTGTTTTTATCAACAAAGATAATTCGGTGAGTTTTATTCATGGCTTTTTGATGATTAAAGATCATGATATTACACCTTTGTTTTTCTTCGTCGTAGATTAGTGGCATAATATTAATAGTGTTAAAGTCCCCAAAATTATTGGATTTAAAAATGCGTTCAATATGTTTCCCCCTGGCGATATTTTTCCCTTGCGATTTTAGAAATGGAAACATTTTTTGATTGCTGTCCGTGGAAAGTTGGAGAGGACCGTCGCCATACGCTTTTAGGCTTACTGGAAATTTTGTTTTTGTAATTTCGTTTATAATCATAATATCTTCCTCGTGTTCTTTGGCTCTGAATTTCACTTTGCCTACATGAATGCTTTTATAGTCATACATAAATTGGTTAATAAATTCAGCCATACCAATTTCCGCTAAATCGCCATGTGTTTTATTGCCTATCAAACGCATAGTAAAAATATTTGAAAGCGTGTTCACTACCAAATGTTTATGCTTCCTGGCTAGCAAATTAAATCGTGTTTTAAAATCTTCGTATGCTGTCATATAATTTTTTAACAAACATAGATTACAATATCCCAATCGCTTTTTTGACTTCGGATAAGGTTTTTTGGGCGAGGGGGAGAATTTTTTCGCGCGAGGCGCGGAAGACATTTAGAATTTCGCCAGCAGAGATTTGACTATATTTGGCTTGAATTGGTTGGAGATGTTTTCCAATCGCCAGAGTTAATTCGGTTTTTAGGTCAATATATTTAATGGTTTTGTTTTCGTATTCTTTTTCAAAATTTGCTAATAATTCTGGCGCGAAAATTTTTATCAAGGCAAATAAATTTTTTATCCCTTGGCTCATTTCATTTCCAGGAGCAGAATCAGTCACCGCTAACATAATTTTTGCTTTGATTTGCTCCGCGCTATCTAGCAAAGCGATGCCGTTCGTGTCAGTTTTTGACATTTTCTTTTTAGGATTTTTCAGCGACATCACTTTGGGTGCCTCAGATAATCTTACTTTTGGCTCGGTGAAAACCTTACCAAATTTGCGATTAAATTTTTGGGCAATATTGCGCGCTAGTTCAATATGTTGTTTTTGATCTTCGCCCACCGGTACAATTTCGGTTTGATAAAGTAAAATGTCAGCCGCCATCAAAAGCGGATAGGCGAGCAATCCGGTTTTAACCGCCCCTTCTTTTATGCCGGTTTTTTTTTCTTTAAATTGCGTCATACGATAAAGCTCGCCCAGTGGTTCAAGACAGGTAAAAATCCAAGCTAGCTCAGTGTGCTCGGAAATTTGGGACTGCAAAATAATCGGTGATTTTTGCGGATCAACACCAGAGGCGATGACCCATTTAGCGAGGTTTATTGAATTTTTTCCTAAATTTTCCTGATGAGTTGTTAGCGCGTGGTAATCAACCACGGCAAAAACGCAATCATTGCTCTGATCCTGCAAGTCAACCCATTGTTTAATGGAGCCAAGGTAATTGCCAATATGCAAACCGCCAGTTGGGCGAATGCCGGAAAAGACTCGTTGTTTTTTTGTTTCCATTATGCTTTGATTATATTATAAATAATCAAAAATGCAAAATTCAAAATTATTCAATCAGAGAATGCGCAAAGCCAAAAAGTGGGCGAAAATTATCAGCCAGAATTTTAATGTGGCGATGGTGGCGTTGACCGGGTCAATGGCAACTGGCAAAGCCAATGCAAAATCTGATATTGATTTTTTTATTCAAGTGGCGTCCAAGCGAATTTGGAGCGCGCGGTTTTTGATTATGCTCAAATTAAAATTAGCTGGCGAGTTGCCAGATCGCTACAATCGGTCTGGAAAAATCTGCCTTAATTGGTGGGCGGATTTTAACGCGCCACAAAAAAATCGCGTAAAGCATATTGTTTTGTTTCAAGGAACGCCCGACCAGCCCAGCCAGCCAGATGTATGGGAAAATTTTTGCAAATTGATTCAAATATGGCGATTGAGATTTGAAAAAAAACATGGCGGATCTGTCATCAAAATATCGAACCACGAGGTCTGTTTGCGTCATAAAATCGATTATCACACGCTTGACTAAAACCCATTATTTTGCTAAAATTATAATTAGCAGATGCCTTTGCGTTACCCCCTTGCGCTTGAGGTATCTGCTTTTTTAAATTTCAGACGCTTGACAAAGACGATAGTTTTTGTATAATTATAATCTTAGGATGCAAAGATAACTTTACATCGCGTCAAAATAAGGCGTTAAAAAAATAAAAGGAGATCGCAATGTTAGATATTAAACCGCTCGGCGACCGCGTGCTGATTGAGCAACTGGAAGCCGAAGAAAAAACCGCTTCAGGCATAATTTTACCTGACAGCGCCAAAGAAAAACCGCAACAAGCCAAAGTGCTTGAGGTTGGCGCGGGTAAGGTGGTAGACGGGAAACGAGTACCGCTTGAAATTAAAAAAGGGGACAAGGTTTTAATTTCCAGTTATGGCGGAGATGAAATTAAAATTGACGGCAAAGAGTTAAAAATAATCAAGGAAGAGGATGTGCTTGCGATTATTAAGTAATCGTTAAATTTAAAAAATATAAACAACAATTCAAAATCAACAATTTTCAAATCAACATTTAATTTTGAGATTTGAGATTTGTATTTTGAGATTAAGCGACGAAAGGAGCTTATAATGCCAAAACAAATAAAATTTTCCGAGGACGCGAGAAGGGCTTTGCAAAAAGGGGTGAATATTTTAGCTAATAGCGTTAAGGTGACGCTAGGTCCCAAGGGGAGAAATGTAATTTTAGATAAAGATTTTGGTTCACCAATCATCACCAACGATGGTGTGACGATTGCGAAAGAAATTGAATTAAAGGAAAAGTTTGCCAATATGGGTGCGCAAATGGTGAAAGAAGTTGCCACCAAAACCAACGATGTGGCAGGGGACGGAACAACTACTGCCACTCTGCTGGCGCAACATATTATCAATGAAGGGCTGAAAAATATCGCGGCTGGCGCCAATCCTATGGCAATCCGTCGCGGGATCGAGAAAGCTACCCAAGCGGTGATTAAAAGCTTGAAAAGTTTGAGCCAAGAAGTATCTGGCAAAGCTGAAATCAGCCAAGTGGCTTCAATTTCCGCCAACGACAAAGAAATCGGAAATTTAATTGCTGAAGTAATGGATTTGGTTGGTCGCGATGGCGTTATCACAGTTGAAGAATCCAAAACACTTGGGCTGGAAAAAGAAGTGGTTGAAGGGCTGCAGTTTGATCAAGGTTATGTGAGCGCTTATATGATGACCGACGCCACTCGTCAGCAAGCAGTGATTGAAAATCCATATATTTTAATCACAGACAAGAAAATTTCAGCTATCAGCGATATTTTACCGCTCCTGGAAGCAATGACGCAAACCGGTAAAAAGGACTTGGTGATTATTGCTGATGATATTGACGGCGAAGCGCTAGCCACATTAGTGCTAAATAAATTGCGTGGAATTTTAAATGTCGTAGCCACTAAAGCTCCGGGCTTTGGCGACAGACGGAAAGAATTGCTCGAGGACATTGCCATTGTCACTGGCGGGCAAGTTATTTCAAAGGATACTGGTATTGATTTTAAAAATGTGAATTTGGAAATGCTGGGCACTGCCAGAAAAGTGATGGCAGACAAAGATAATACTACCATTATTGAAGGCAAAGGCAAAGATAAAGACATTAAAGCGCGCGTTGCCCAAATCAAGATTCAGATGGAAAAAGTTGATAGCGATTTTGACAGGGAAAAATTAGAGGAACGATTGGCAAAATTGTCGGGCGGAGTGGGCGTGATTAAAGTTGGCGCAGCCACAGAAGTTGAGCAAAAAGAAAAGCAACATCGGGTTGAGGATGCGGTGTCAGCCACGCGCGCGGCAGTAGAAGAAGGAATCGTGGCAGGTGGCGGAGTGGCGCTGATTGACTCACTTAAATCTTTGGCTGATTTAGTTTTGCCAGACGATGAGCAAATTGGCGTGGAAATTATGAAAAAAGCGCTTGAGCAACCAATTCGTCAAATAGCGGAAAACGCCGGGCAAAACGGCGGAGTGATTATTGAGGCAATCAGAAAAATGGAACCGGGAATTGGCTACAACGCAACCACTGGCGAGTTTGTTAATATGATTAAATCAGGCATTATCGATCCTTTCAAAGTGACGCGCGCAGCCCTTCAAAATGCTGCGTCAAGCGGGGCTATGCTACTCACCACCGAGGCAGCGATAGCGGAATTACCCAAAGATGACAAGGATATGATGCCAGAGATGGGCGCAATGCCAGGTATGGACGGAATGGGCGGTATGGGTATGGACGGGATGATGTAAATTCCAGATATCAGATTTCAGACATCGGAAGCAACACGACTTACGCAATTTTCGGTTTGCCAATCGTTTCAAACTACCGATAGTTGTTTTATCCAGCGACTCACACTATCTACACGCTCGGCGCTTTGCTCGCCTTTGGCGAAACCAAGCCAAAGCGCCTGGCTGAGTTAGTTTGAAACAATTAGCTTCACCTCAAATTGCTGTAATTTGCGTAAGTCGTGAAATAAGATAAAAAAGCTCCAATTATGTATTGGGGCTTTTTTGTTGGATAAATTGAAATATGGGTGTGGTTCGTTTTCTGTATTATTTGTGGATATCTGCGCAATTTGTGTATTTGCGAATTATTTTTGTAAATTTTGGAGCGTTTCGTTGTTGCTTTGAAGCAGATTGATAATCCCTTCAAATTGACCGCTGTTAAAAACTGGTATGATTTGCAATTTTTGCAGGGCATAAATCATCGCCCACACCACCACTGTGCTCCCGATTGTTACGCCTAGCCCCATCGCCATACCATAAAAAAGCCCATACCAACAAGATTTCCGGTGGGCGAGTTTTTCATTTGATTGAATTAATTGCTGATGTAGTTTTGATTCGATCATTTTTTCATTAAAATTACTTCCTTAACCGCTGTTATTATATTGTCTGATTTTAGCCCGTATTTTTTCATTAGGTTATCTGGTCCGCCGGTTTCGCCAAAAGTGTCCTTGATTCCCACGCGATGGATTGGAACGGGATAATTTTCTGACAAACATTCAGCCACTGCTCCGCCCAGTCCGCCGATGATTTGCGCTTCTTCGGCGGTAACTACCGCCCCAGTTTTTTTAGCTGATTTGACGATGGTATCGCAGTCAAGCGGCTTGATGGTGGGCGAGTTAATCACTTCAACTTTTATTTTGGGATAAAGCGCTTGGGCTGCTTTAATCGCTTCAAACACCAGCGGACCGCAGGCTACTACGGTTACATCCTCCCCTTCAACAAAAATTTTGGCTTTGCCGATGGCAAATGGAGTTTGCGAAGTGGTGATTTTAGGCACAACTTCTCGTCCGAATCGCAGGTAAATTGGACCAATAAATTTGGTTGATGCCAAAGTTGCTTTTTTGTTTTCATCATAATCAGCCGGCGCCAAAATCGTGATACTAGGAAGCGCGCGGATGCTGGCAATGTCCTCCAGTCCTTGGTGCGTGGCGCCGTCTTTGCCAACCGAAATACCAGCGTGCGCGCCGATAATTTTAACATTTGTTTTTGAGTAGCAAACACTCACGCGAATTTGGTCCCAGCTTCGACCGGGGTTAAACACTGCGTAGCTGGAGGCAAATGGGATTTTTCCTTCCAGCGCCAAGCCAGCCGCTATGCCAATCATATTTTGTTCGGCAATGCCGACTTCAATAAATCTTTCGGGAAATTCTTTGGCAAATAAATCCATTTTTGTCGAGCCAGTTAAATCGCAACACAAACCCACCACTGCCTCGTTTTTTTTACCAGCCTCAAGTAGCCCTTCACCAAAACCAAGTCGGTGAAGCTCCATTTCAGGTTTTTCTAAAACCTTTTGGTTTAAAAACATTTTTGGGTTAAGTTTAAAACTCATAATTTTAGGTTGGTTTTTTTATGATTGGCGAGCAAAATTGTTTAAAAATATTATAAACTTTTCTTTATCTTTTCCAGCTCTGGTAAAAATTTCTTTAATTCATCGTGAGTGGGCGGTCTGCCGTGCCAAGTATAATCGTTTTCGATTTCTTTAACATCCTTGCCGGGAATAGTGTGCAAAATTATCATAGTGGGTCGGTGGACAGCTTTGGCTTCGTCAGTGGCTTCAGTGATTTGCTGGAAATTGTGACCGTCTACTTCAATCACATGCCAATTAAACGCGCGGTATTTGTCGGCGAGTGGCTCAAGGGGCAAAACATCCTCGGTATTGCCGTCAATTTGGATAAAATTGCGGTCAATATAAGCAGTTAGATTATCTAAATTTTTTCCGCCAGCCCACATCAGCGCCTCCCAAACTTGACCCTCCTGCGATTCTCCGTCAGTAGTGAGACAATAAACGCGATGGTTTTTTTTATCTATTTTAGCCGCCAGCGCCATACCAACCGCTTGGGAAATCCCTTGCCCCAAGGGTCCTGAGGTGGTTTCAATTCCGGGCAGAGCTAAATTATGCGGGTGTCCTTGGAAACGAGTCTCAAATTGTCTGAGGGTTTTGATAAATTCTTGGACTGGAAAATAACCGCTATGCGCCATCACTACATACATAGCCGGGCAATAATGCCCAGCAGACAAGATAAAACGATCGCGATCAGGTAGGAGCGGATTTTTCGGGTCGTGATGTAAAATTTTAAAATACATTGCCACAAAAAATTCGATAATGCCTAGCGGTCCAGCGCTATGCCCTGACTGGGCATTAGCCAGTGCTTTAAGCATATCGATTCGGCAATCTACTGCGATCTTTTTCAGTTTTAATGTATCTAAGTCCGACAAAACACCCTCCTTTTGGTCAAGAAATTCCAATTTTTACGAAACAATCCACTAGCTGGCAGACTAAGTAAATTTCGTAATAAGTCTATTATTCAACTTTTCAAAATTTTCTTTGGGATCGCCAGCGCCAAAAATCGCTGAACCGGCGATAACGATATCTGCACCGGTTTTAACGATCTCGCCAATAGTTTCCTGATTGACCCCTCCATCAACTTCTATTTCTATTGTATCAGATAATTGACGCAACTGCCTAATTTTGTCAATCGTTTCTGGAATAAACTTTTGCCCCATTTGCCCGGGCATCACCCCCATAATAAGGACCGTTTCTATGTTTTTAAAGTATGGTTTTAATATCTCAACCGGCTCGTCAGGATTCAGCGCAATGGATATTCGCGAATGATTAGCCAGGTATTTTTTCGCGTTAATTAGCGCTTTATAGTGGAGGATTATTTTTTTAAATCCGAGTTTTTGATAAAACTTAATTTGGCTTTCAGGATTTTCAATCATTATATGCGCTTCTAAAAAATTCGTTTTTGAGTATTTTTTAACGCACGGTTGACAAAGAACACCTAAAAATGGCGCGAATTTTCCGTCTACAATATCGATTTGAATTCGTTTTGAAAACTGGCTAGCTAAAATAAGCCATTTTTTAAACTCTTTCTTGTTGTCACTTAGGATTGCAGGTACGATTTCAGCCATTGAAGCGCCTCATCTTTAGAATTTATTTTTCCATCTAATTGGTCGTTGTACGCTTGCCGTAGAATTTCGCCAAATTTTGGACCAGCCGTTAATCCATTGTCGATTAAATCTCGCCCGGTTAAAATTGGTTGAGGTTGATTATCTAAAATAGCCAGTTCATCCGCTCGCTTAAGTAGCGCTTCACCTTTGAATTTGTCTTTTTCTCCCCGAGTTGCCTTATGGTCAGACGCGCCCACATCGATTAGTTGCCTGAGTGTGGCAGGTCTCAGCCGGCTAGATAATCGTCGCAACGACCGATCAATCACCTGTCCGTTATCCATATTTTGGGTTAGGTGGATGATCGTCATATGGTCGCAAACTAAATTTACCACTTTATGACGGAGACGATCTTGGTCCAGATGACTAAAATTTAGTTTATTTAAAAAAGAATGAATAAGTGGCTCGACGACTTTGCGACTTTCGTGTTTGTAATGGCTAATGCGTCCATTTGGTTTTTGTTCAGTTTGGCTTGGTTTTCCGATGTCGTGAACTAAAATTGCAAGCATAATTGATAAACGATTCTTTTTGTTTTTTGTTCGTTTTGCTCCTTCATTGATGGCAAGAAGCGTGTGCGTCCACACATCTCCTTCAGGATGATAAATTGGATCTTGCCTTGCGCCGACCATTTGATCAATTTCTGGAAAATATAGCTTTAAGACTCCTAGTTTTTCTAAAATTTCAAGTCCTTGGCTAGGGTTAGGCGCGAGCATAATTTTTTTCCACTCTTCGCCTACCCGTTCTTTGGGTAAATGTTTTAGCTTTGGCACCATTTGCCGACAGATTTCAAAAGTAGCTGGCTCGATTTCAAAGCCCAATCGGCTTGACAGGGAAGCGAGTCGATAAACCCGCAAAGGGTCTTCGGTGAAAGTTTTTTCATCTACCAGCCGTAAAGTTTTATTATCCAAATCAGGCAGTCCATTATGAAAATCAAGTACTTTATTTTTAAGCGGGTCATACATTAGCGCGTTGACAGTGAAGTCGCGCCGACGCGAAGTTTGCTCGGGCGTAAAATTAGGGCTTGTTTTAACCTCAAAATCAGTGTGTCTGGGTCCGGTTTTATTTTCCAGGCGCGCCAGCGCCACATCAATATCGTCAATTTTATACACAGCAAAAGATTTGCCAATTTCTTTGGTTAGACCAAAATTTTGAAGCGTTTTTTCCAGCTGTTCCTTTTTCAATCCAAAAATTTCAAGATCAATATCCCTTGTCTGATAGCAGGCAGGCTTTGAATTATTGCTTAGTAATTGGTCGCGCACCCAGCCACCGACTATGTAGCATTGCCCTTCTGCCTGCTCAATCGCTTGGCAAATTTCGGTAATTTTTTCCGGCGCTTTAATTTCTTTGTGCATTATTTCACTTTGGCTTGTTGGGTTGTTTTCAGGATTCATTTTCCATTCTTTGAATTTGATTTAGCCGTCGCAAGTATCTTTCATCGGTTTTTGGCTGAGCGTCTAAAAATGCTTTGACAATTTCAAGATTGATTTTCTTGTCTATAAAACTGGCGGATAAACACAAGATATTGATATGGTCGTCTTCGCGTCCAGCCCTGATTGCCTCGGGATTTATTCCAACACCAGCGCGAACACCTTTGATTTTGTTGGCTGCCACGCACATTCCTTGTCCTGATCCGCAGATTAAAATCCCCAGCGACTGAGGGTCAGCCACTACTGCCCGCGCCACTTTTTCGGCTATGAGCGGGTAGTCAACCGGTTCAGCGTTCCTTGTTCCCAAATCCTCAATTTCGTGCCCCCATTTTGTGATTTGTGATTTGTGATTTGTGATTTGAGCAATGCCCCTATGGTCTGCTCCGATAAAAATTTTCATAATAAAAATTTATTTCCTATATTTCTTAGATAATATCAAATTTAAACTATTTTACCAGCCACCCGCCTCAAGTAGCGTAAAATCTAACTATGGCGAGGTGATTGAGCAATTTAAAAATCTAACCGAAATTATCGCGACTTAAATTGTCTTGACGCCACACTACCAATAATCCCTTGCTCGCAGATA
>Ga0100377_1001390_pt1 | contig 20916 bp, 20 predicted proteins | sample CryGeymeta201501_FD_83664 | JGI IMG/M metagenome (GOLD analysis project Ga0100377, IMG submission 83664) | Groundwater microbial communities from Crystal Geyser aquifers in Utah, USA - Crystal Geyser metaG 2015-01 | ecosystem: Environmental > Aquatic > Deep subsurface > Groundwater | place: USA...
CCTAGGAGACGGGAACGGCCCCCGTTTTGACGGCATCGCGGATTTTTTGCGGAAGTGTCAATAATGACATGATGTTTTCCATTGTTCGTGTCGTCATTCCGACATACTTTATAATTGCCGAAACAGTTTCGGCAAATTCATTTTCCACCCTTCCCGGATCACGGTCATAGGTTACCAGCGTGCTGAAAACCGTTTCCAGGTCCATCTCCCCATGTCGATTCTGGAAGAATGCGAGGATCGCGTTTGCCTTGTCGATCGGATCGATCTCCCGCCGCTGAAGATTCTCGATCAACTGGATCGTCAGGACCTCCTCCCCGTACTGGACATTCGGGAGGATCCGGGCGGGGATCATAAAAAAGTGGAAATATATTGAGGAAGCGGGGAAATATCTGAGAGTCATTCTGTTGGAAGACGGGGAGACAGTTCATAACGCCTTTTTCGACAGGAGCTATAAGGAGGAGTAACCATGAAAATCCGATACTTTGCAGATACGGATACGGCACTCATTGAGTTTTCAAATGAATCAATTCTGGAAACGAAAGAAATATCAGAAAACCTCTATATCGATCTGGACCGCAAGGGCAATCTTGTAAGTATGACCATTGAACAAGCGAGGGGAAAGGCCAATATCTCAGAAGTGTCGTATTTGCAAATGGAACAAATCGTGGCATAACCAAGCAATCCAGCGGATGGGCTCAAGACCGGGCCTCCCGCTGATTTCCTCGATAGGAGGAACTTCTCCCATTTTCTTCTCCGTCTTTTTCGATTCGAAAAAACGGTTTCACACAACCCAAGACGGGCATGGCGGCGCAGGAGCGTGCAGAGGAACTCTTCGCGGTGGCGATGTGGCAACGGAGGTGGAAGTCGAGCGTTTTGGTGCATCAGCGGCGATTCAGCACCCGTCGGCATCCGTTTGTCGGGAAGCGAAGGGCCTGTCGCCCGCCTGGTCCATAAACGTATGGAGGGAGAATATCACCGGGAAGAACAGATGGCAAGAATAATCATCCCTAAAGTCGTTGACAAACCATAGTTAAAGTGATTCAGTAAACCCGCTTTTCGGCTGGCCTGTTTCATCGTAAAACAGCAATCGGGTTCCTTCCGCAAGCTTCAACAGGATCATGGGGCAGGGGAATGACCTCGTCGGGAGCGCCACAAAACACGGATTCCATCCATATCGGCAACATGCTCAACAAGGCCATCGCCGCCGTCGAAGAGGAAAACGACGCCCTGGCCGGGGTGCTCAAAAATAACATCGACTTCAACGCTGTCAAAGGCAAAACCAAGATCCCCGACCAGAAGTGGAAGGACCTCCTGGACCACTTCAACCAGCCCCGGTTTGTCCTCGTCAACGACAACTTCGAGTTCCCCGACCTCCTGGGCGCGGCCTACGAATACCTGATCAAGTTCTTTGCCGACAGCGCGGGCAAGAAGGGCGGCGAGTTCTACACGCCTGCCGAAGTGGTGCGCCTGCTCGTTCAGATTACCAAACCCGAAGCGGGCAACACGATCTACGATCCCACCGTCGGCGCCGGCGGCTTCCCCATCCAGTGCCACCAATATGTCGAGGAACAGGGCCAGGATCCCAATGACCTCGCCCTCTACGGACAGGACTCCAACGGCACCGTCTGGTCGATCTGCAACATGAACATGATTCTCCACAACATCACCCGCTTTACCATCGAAAACGGCGACACCCTGGAGGACCCGCTGATCCTGGAAAACGGCCAGGTGCGCAGGTTCGACCGGGTCCTCGCCAATCCGCCCTTCTCACAGAATTACAGCCGCGCCACCCTGAAATTTCCCAGCCGCTTCCGCGAATGGTGCCCCGAGACGGGCAAGAAGGCCGACTTGATGTTCGTGCAGCACATGCTGGCCAGCCTCAAACCGCACGGTCACATGGCCACCATCATGCCTCATGGCGTCCTCTTCCGCGGCGGCAAGGAAAAGCTGATTCGAGAAATCTTCATCAATGATGATGTGATCGAGGCCATCATCAGCCTGCCGCCGGGTCTCTTTTACGGCACCGGCATCCCCGCCTGCGTGATCGTGGCCAACAAGAACAAGCCCGAATCCCTGAAGGACAAGGTGCTCTTCATCAACGCCGACCGCGAATACGCCGAAGGCAAGGCCCAGAACAAGCTGCGCCCCGAGGACATCGAAAAGATCGACTTCGTCTTCACCCACAAACGGGAAATCCCCAAATACAGTCGCCTGGTGGATAAGGCCGAGATCGTCGATACCCATGATTATAACCTCAACATCCGCCGCTATGTGGACAACACCCCCGATCCGGAACCGGAGGATGTGCAGGCGCACCTGATCGGCGGCATCCCCGCGGCGGAGGTCAGCGCCCGCGCTGCCGACTTTGCCCACTTTGGCATACGTCCCGAGACGCTCTTCCAGCCCAATCGCCTCGGCTACCTGGCCTTCAATGCTGCGATCGCAACCAAGCCGGCCATCAAGACCATCCTCGAAGCAGACCCGGCGCTCCAGCAGACGGTTACTGCGCACCACAATGCTCTTGAGGCTTGGTGGGCCGTGGCCCGCGACGATTTTGCCGGGCTGCGCGATGGCAAAAAGATGCCCGACGTCCGCCAAGAGCTGTTGACCACCCTGAAAGCCAAGCTCATTCCCCTGGGTGTCCTTGACGAGTTCAAAAGCGCCGGGGTATTTGTAAGCTGGTGGCAGCAGATCCGCTATGACCTCAAGACCATCATCTCCACGGGCTGGCACCACACCCTGATACCAGACGATTACCTGATCGCCGCTTTCTTCCAAGCCGAGGCCGACGCGATTGAAACGCTGGAGGCGCAAATCAGCGAGGCGCAAAGCGAGCTGGCCGAGGCGGTGGAAACGGCACAGGAAGTGGCTGCCTACGAACCCGAAGAAGACGAGAGCGTCACTGCCGCCGTCATCAAAAAAGCCCTCAAGGAGCTGATCGATGACCTGGGAGCGCCGTCCCTGGGAACGCCGTCCTTGGGAGCGCCATCCCTGGGAGCGCCGAGCACCAGCTCGGCCCTTAAAGAACTGGCAAAACTCAAGGTGCAGGTGGCGGCCATCACCGCCATCGAAAACCGCATCAAGGGCGGCAAAACCGCGCTGAAAACCAAAACCGATGAACTGGCACTCAAGCTCCAACTCAAGCGCCTGGGCGGCGACGAGTTCAAGGCCGAAAGTCAGGAACTGATCCGGCAGGTGGATGCCCAACTGGCGAACCTTGATCCCGGCAACAAGGACGACAAGAAAAAGATCACCGCCCTGAATAAGGAAGGAGGTTGAAATGGGCAGGGACAAAAAGGCAACAATTGAAGTCCAGGGTTCAGATATTACGGTTTTGTCCATAGCATATGGTGATTTTATCTCGCTCACCGACATGGCCAAGAAGTTCGGAGACGATTCCCTCATATACAGTTGGATGCGTAATCGTAACACGCTTGAATTCCTAGGCATATGGGAACAGCTCCACAACCCTGATTTTAAAGGTGGCGAATTCGAGACCTTTAAAACACAGGCGGGGCTCAATAGTTTCCATCTCACGCCACGCAAATGGATCGAAGCCACTGGCGCTATGGGGCTCCAATCTCGGGCAGGACGTTATGGCGGTACCTATGCCCACAAGGATCTCGCCTTCGAGTTTGGTTCCTGGCTTAGCCCCGAATTCAAACTCTACCTGATCAAGGAATTCCAGCGTCTCAAGGACGACGAAAACCGCCGACTCTCCCTGGCATGGAACCTCAACCGCACCCTGTCGAAACTGAACTATCGTATTCACACTGACGCCATCAAAGCCCACCTCATTCCGGCTATCGTTACCCCGGAACAAGTCGCGATTACCTACGCCACCGAGGCGGACATCCTGAACGTGGCACTGTTCGGCCAAACCGCCAGACAGTGGCGCGACGCCAATCCCAAACTCGAAGGCAATATGCGGGAATATGCCACTGTCGAACAGTTGCTTGTGTTGGCCAACATTGAGGGGATGAACGCAGAGTTCATCCACATGGGATTGATCCAGGGTGAACGTCTGAAGCGGCTCAATGAAATTGCGATTCGTCAAATGAGGACACTGACTTTGGCAGTGAACCTAAAGGTATTGGGGGGCGGCAAGGAGGCCGATGAGAAGTAAAACGCAGGCTGTGGAAGGTTGGAAAACAGAGGCTCTTGGTCGAGTTGCCCGACTGACAATGGGACAATCGCCTAATTCAAGATACTATTCAGAAGAAGAGAAAGGATTGCATTTCTTGCAGGGGTGTGCCGAGTTTAAGGGCAGATTCCCAAAACATTCGTTATATGCGGGCTCGCATCATCAATGTCGGCAAGGAGCCGACCTATGGGCTGCACCGTCAAACGTTTTGCAATTACCTCACCTGATATGTTCGATATCGTCGGACGCCTGCGCCAAGTCCGCCCGTCAAATTTTCTGTTCGTTATAACCTCAGCGAAATATTAAAAAATAACCGCAGGTTTTTGCATTCTGTGTCGTTTAACCAAATATGAATCGGGATGAGAAGAGGGAATCAAGATGAGGCGCCATCGCATCCAAAAAAGGCTTGCCGCGTACCAGGACGGTGAAGTGAGCGGAAAAGAGCGGGAGCGAATCGCCGCGCACCTTGAGGGATGTCTGGCTTGCCGGAGCGCCTATGCCGAACTGGAACAGGCCTGGCAACGGTTGGAGAGAATTCCGGAAATCGAGGTTTCTGCGGGATTCGAACGGCGTCTTTTCGACCGGATCAACGCCGTTCCCGAGCCCCGTTCACGGTGGCGCGTTCCCTGGGTTTCCTGGATTTATCGGGCGTATCCCGCCCCGGCGATGGCGGCTGTTCTTTTGCTTGTGGGGACGGTGCTGGGGGGCTATCTGGGAAACGCCCTGGTGTCGGGTTTCTCGTCCGCTCCCGCTCAGGTGCATGCTTCCAGGGTGGGCACGGACATCGTTTCTTTTAGGGTCTTTTCCGCCGCACCGCCAGGGACACTGGGGGACGGCTACCTGCGCATGGCCCATTTTACGGAGGAGGTTCGGAAATGAAGGGGAAGTTGCTGATGGTCGTTCTGACCCTGTCGCTCATCGTCAACGCGTCCGCCGTCGCCACCATCGGCTACCATTACTGGCGCAACGCATGCTTCACGCCGTCGGCGCCTTGTCCGCTCAATCAGGAAGACCATTATCTCTATCAGGATCTCGGTCTTTCCCCCGGGCAACTGGCAAAAATGGCGCCGCTGGCCCGATCGTTTCATGGCCGCCTCAATGAGCTCGAAGTGGGGATCGAGGCCAAGAGAAATCTCCTGATCGACTGTCTGGGGGAGAAGGAAATCGATCTGCCGCGGACGGAGGCGATCCGAAAGGAAATCGCGGGATATCAGGATGAGGTTCAAAAAGAGGTTATTGCGCACATCGCGGCATCGAAGAAAATCATGACCCCCGATCAGCAAAAACGGTTTATCGAGCTCTTGCGGACAAGCTCGAACAATGGGCGAGTGAATTCGCCGTTTCCCACGAACTGAGGCAAAACATGAATCTACGTTACGTTTTTCAGGAGCTTACCCGCCAGAGGCGAAGAACGGTCATGGCCGTTTTCGGCCTCTCCATCGGCATTGCGCTCCTGGTCATTCTCAACGCCGTCTCCTTGGCCTACCACGAGGCGGCCCGCGCCCCCCTGAAAGAGATCGGGGCCGACATCACGGTGCAGCGGCCCGGAAACGTTCCCGAGGAGCTCTCCGGCGCGGTCTTTCCCTGTTCGGCCGTGACGATCCGCAGGGATGAAATCGAGCGGATCGGGAAAGTTCATGGCGTCCGGGGTACGGGCACGGCCCTGCTCCTCTGGGTCTTCGAACCGAACCGGGCCTGGATCGTCCTGGGGATCGAGCGGGAGAATCCCATCGGGCCGTCGATCCTCCGGAACTTCGTCACGGAAGGGCGCTACCTCGCAGCGGGGAAACCTGAGGCCCTGGTCGAGGCGGCCTACGCCCGGCAATTCGGGATCAAGCCGGGGGATGCCGTATCCATAGCGGGCCGGTCGTTTCCCGTCGTGGGTCTAATAGACGCCTCCCACGCCGCAAAGATCGCCGTGGCCAATCTCTACCTGCCCCTGCCGGAGGCGCAGGCCATCGCGGCGGCCTCCAAGCCGCTCCAGGCGGTTTCCCCCTTTGCGCTGGGGGATGTGAACCTGCTTTTCATCCGGGCGGACCAGGAAAAGATCAACTCCGTGGCCTCCGCCCTCAAGGGCATTTTGGGAGACAAGGTCGCCGTCGCCACCCCGAACTCCTTCCTGAAGCTCCTGGGGAGTTTTTTCGCCGTGTCGGATAAATTCACCTTGGTCGCCTCGCTCATTGCCGTGCTGATCGCCGTCCTCATCGCCTTCAAGACGATGGCGGGAAACGTGGCGGAAAGGGCGCGGGAGATTGGCGTCCTGAAGGCCGTGGGTTGGACCCATCGGAATGTAACCCTGCAACTGCTTGCGGAGTCGGTCATCCAGTGTTTCATTGCCGGGATCCTGGGGCTCCTGATCGCCTACGCGGCCGCCCTTGCGCTCGGTTTCATGACCGTGAACATCCCCATTCCCTGGGAGATGAGCCCGACCCCGCATTTTCTTCCCGGCGGCGGCGCCACCCTCTACAAAACCCTGCGGCTTCCCGTCCACATCCCCGCGTCCCTGGCCCTGTTTGCCGTCCTGCTCTCCGTCGTGATCGGCGGCCTGACCGGCGCCCTGCTGAGCAGTCACATTTCCAAAATCAAGCCTTCGGAGGTCTTAAGACATGAGTGAAGCGATTCTGGTCGGCGTCGATCTGACCAAAACATTCGGCGAGCTGACGGTCGTCAGGGGGGCGTCGATCGCCGTCCGGGAAGGGGAGTTCGTTTCTCTGGTGGGCAAATCCGGTTGCGGCAAGACCACCCTCCTCTCCATCCTTTCCGGTCTGGAGCGCCCGACCTCGGGAAGGGTGACGATTGCCGGGAAGGAGATCTCCGGCGCCTCCGAGGACGAACTGGCGCTGTTTCGCCGGGAGAACGTCGGGTTCATCTTCCAGTCCTTCAACCTGATCCCGACCCTCTCCGCCTGGGAAAACACGGCCCTGCCCCTGTTCCCCATCCGGATGACCGAAGCGGAGCGGCGCCGGCGGGCGGCGGAAATCCTCGACCGGATGGAATTGGGACACCGGGCGGAGCACCTGCCCGCGGCGCTCTCCGGCGGGGAGAAGCAGCGGGTGGCGATCGCGCGCGCCCTGATCAACAACCCGAAGATCGTTTTCGCCGACGAGCCGACGGGGAATCTCGATACCGCCACTGGCGACGCGATCATGGCCATCCTGAACCGCCTGCACCGGGAACAGGGGATGACCCTGCTCATGGTGACCCACGAACCGGAGCTGGCCAAAACGGCGGACCGCGTTATCCGCATGCAAGACGGAGAGGTGCTCTCATGAAAAAGTTGTTTCCTTATGGACTGATATTTCTTTTCCTGTTTTTCATCCCGGCGGCCGCCCTGCCGGCACCGCCGGTCTCCGTGGAGATTCTCTACATGAACCACGGCCCCCTGCTCTCGACGCTCAAGGGGGTCCGGGAGCTCTGCAACAGCTATGGAAAGGCCGTCACGGTCTCCTGGTACGATTTCGAAAGCCCGGAAGGGGAGAAGTTCATGGCCAAGAAAGGGGTTCATCAGCACCTGCCTCTGGTCATCTGGATTGCCGGCAAACCGACCGTCAAGGTCAAAGGGAAAGAGATTGAATTCGTCGGCTTTCCCACCGGTTCCGGCCCCCCCTCCTTCCAGGGGAAGTGGACGCTGGAGGATCTGCGCGGGGCGCTGGATCAGGCCACCGGGAAAAAATAGGGCAGCGAAGCAGCCGCCATGTCCGATGTCGGAAAACAACCGTGTGAGGAGATCATGTATTATCGCTACGTTTTGAAGGAACTCAGCCATCACCGGCAACGGATGCTGGTCAATTGCCTGGGCATCGCCGTGGGGATCGCCCTGTTCGTCTCCATCAACGCCGTCTCCGCCGCCTATCGGAAGGCTGTGAGCCTCCCCTTCAAAAACATCGGGGCGGATCTCGTCGTCCAGCGGCCGGAAATGCGCGCGGTCGATTCGGGTCAGCCGGCCCAGTCCATGCGCGGGATACGCCTGCCCATCTCCAGCCAGAACCTCGCGACCGATGATCTCGCAAAACTCCGGGCCGTTCCCGGCGTGGACGCCCTCTCCGCCGCGCTCCTCCTCTGGGAGTTCGACCGGGGCGGCTTCCGGACGATCATGGGGGTGGACCTGGCGCAGCCGAGCCTGGGGCCGGTCCGGGTGAAGGATTGGCTGGCCCAGGGGAGGTTTCCCGACCGCGAAGGCGAAGTTGTCCTGGAGAAGCATTACGCCAAGTTCCATCAAACCCAGTTGGGCGATGCGGTCGCCATCGGCGGCCGTTCCTTCAAGGTCGTGGGGCTCCTGGAGATCAAAGAGGGATCGCAGATTGCCGCGGCGAACATCTATCTCCCGTTGGCCGACGCCCAGGCCCTCCTGGAGAAGGGCGCCGGAAGCGTCAACACCGTTTACCTCCGCCTGAAGGATCCCTCCCTCCTGGACCGGATCAAGGCAGAGATCGTTCGGATTCTGCCGGGCGTTTCCGTCGCCAGTTCCGATTCCTTTCTGGAGGTGATGGGCGGCGTCTCCCGGATTTCCGACCAGTTTGCCTTGGTCGTCTCCCTGGTTGCGCTGGCCGGGGCGATCTTTCTGATCATCAAGACCATGCTTGCCAACCTCGTCGAACGCGCCCGCGAGATCGGCATCCTCAAGGCGGTGGGGTGGACCGGCGCCGATGTCCGCAAGCAGCTCATGGGGGAGGTTTTCGTGCAGGCCTTGCTGGGCGGCATCGCGGGCATCCTGGCGGGCTACCTGATCTCATACCTCCTGGGTTATCTCTCCATCCCCGTCTCCACCCCCTGGGAAGTGAACCTCATGCCCGCCTTTGCCAAGGATGCCGCCGCCGCACAGACGATCCGTCTGCCTGTCCATCTGTCGGCGGGTCTGATCGCAGCCTCGCTGGCCCTGTCGCTTGCGGCCGGGGGGCTGGCCAGTTATTTCATGGCCAGGCGGATGGCGAAGATGAAACCGGCCGAAATCCTGAGGCAACTGTAACGATCTGGGAACGAGCCGTCCGCCGTGAAGGCCCGCCGGGCGGCAAAGCCTGACACGCGTACAGACTGCCTTATGCAGGTTCTGAAAGCGGCCTTTATCGATAAGATACCCTTGACATAAAAGATCGCTTTTTCTATCTTGACCCCACGCAAAAACACGTTCTTGCGGGAATCGGATTGGTAGCCGCGTTTGTTTTGACCTGGACGATTCATGAAGGCAAACTCGTCGGATGGCTGGATTGAAAACCGTGCACCTGAAAAAAGGGGGATCGCGGACGTCATGAGTGGAAGTACACAGAGAACCAAAAACCTCTACGGCAAGATGGAGTGGGCGGGGGCCTTCGGCGACGTCGGCACACTGATTCCCTTTGTGGTGGCCTACATCACCATCGTGAAGGTGGAACCTCTCGGGCTTCTTTTCATGTTCGGCATTGCCTTGATGGCATCCGGCTTCTATTACCGGACGCCTCTTCCGATCCAGCCCATGAAGGCCATCGGAGCGGCAGCCGTTGCCGGAGGCATCAGCCCGATGGCGCTGTTCGGATCGGGCCTCACGACGGGACTTTTCTGGCTTCTCGCCGGCGCTACGGGGGCGATCCGGCCGATCTCCAAGCTTGCCACCAAACCGGTCGTGCGCGGCATCATGCTGGGCCTGGGGCTCTCGTTCATGGTGGATGGAATCAACCGCATGAGGACGGCGCCGGTTCTTGCGGGCATCGCCCTGGTCGTCACGTACCTTTTTCTGACGAACCCCTGGATTCCGGCCATGTTCATGCTCCTCGTCATCGGCGTCGTCTCCGCGGTGATCATGGACCCTCAACTGATGTCGGAGCTGGCCCAGATCCATATTGGCTTCAAGCTGCCGGTCTTCAGCCTCTCCGCGATGACCTGGAATGATCTCGTCACGGGGACGCTCCTGTTCACGCTCCCCCAGACCCCCCTGACGCTCGGGAACGCCGTGATCGCCATCGTCGCCGAGAACAACGAGCTCTTTCCGGACCGGAAGGTCACGGAGAGGAAGATCGCCGTCTCTCAGGGCATCATGAACCTGGTAGCGCCCATCTTCGGCGGCGTTCCCATGTGCCACGGCGCCGGCGGAATGGCCGGGCACGTCCGCTTCGGGGCCAAAACCGGCGGGGCGCTGGTGATCCTCGGAAGCCTCCTCGTTTTGATCGCCCTGTTTTTCAGTGATTCCGTGGTCATCTTTTTCAAGATATTCCCCAATGCGATTCTGGGGGTGATCCTCTTCTTCGCAGGTTCCGAACTGGCGATCGTCGTCAGGGACATCGGCGACAAGAAATCCGACTTCTACGTGATGCTGATCGTCGCCGCCTTTGCCATGTGGAACATGGGCGCGGCTTTCCTTGTGGGCGTCATTCTGGACAACTCGTTGCGGAGGGGCTGGCTTAAGATATGACACCTTTCCGTCAACGACAGGTACTCGAACACCGCACGGTGGGTGTGTTCGGCAATGACGGCGCTGATGCCCTGGTCGTTGCGGATCGCCCATTCGTGGAGGCGTTTATCGACTTCGCTGCACAGGCCGTGGTTGAGTGCGGCTATGGTCGGGTCCTTGACGCCGCAGCGCTGAAGATCGGGCCAGAAAACCGCACGATGGCTGTGGCCGGCGCGCAGCTTGCGTAGCGATCTCTTTTATCCACAATTCGTCAACCTCATCCAAGGTGTAGAATATTACACCGTTATCATTGGTGACATTTCCTCAGTATTTATGATATGGATATGCCACTGTTTATCATAGACCCGTCCGGGAAGGATTTCACAGAATACATGAAGGGGGGAATGGCGTCATGACGGAAAGCGCGAGCAATTTACTCTTCTACGGGGACAACCTGGACATTCTCCGGCGCTACGTGAAGGACGAGACAGTCGATCTCGTTTACTTGGACCCGCCTTTCAACTCCAATACCAATTACAACGTCCTGTTCGCGGAAAAGGATGGGAGCAAAGCCGCAAGTCAAATTCAGGCTTTCTCGGACACCTGGACATGGACACAGGAAAGCGAATCCGTCTTTGCGGAGATCGTGACGGCGGGCGGGCGTGTGGCAGATTGCCTTCAGGCGTTCCGGACCTTCCTTGGAGAATGCGACATGCTGGCCTATCTCGTTATGATGGTCCCGCGCCTCATGGAACTTCGGCGCGTGATGAAGCCAACGGGCAGCATTTACCTACACTGCGATCCGGCGGCGGGTCATTACCTCAAAATGCTTCTGGACGCCACATTCGGGCCAGAAAATTTCTCATCGGAAATCGTATGGAAAAGGGCCGGGGCGCACAACATGTCGCGCCGGTGGGACGCGATTCATGACTTATTGCTCATGTACACTAAGGGGTCAGATCACAAGTGGAACCAACCGTTTGAGTCTTACCCCGATGAGTACAAGGCCCGATTCAAGCGGCAGGATCCAGATGGTCGGTGTTGGCAAGACGTCGCCTTGACCGGAGGAGGGGCATCCGGAAGTAATACCGCTCGGAGCCAGATGCCGTGGCGTGGGCACATTCCTCCTCCGGGGCGGAATTGGTCTGCACCACGTATTGTCACCGACTACTTAGGCTTGCCACGGGAAATGGATGTTCTGGAGAAGCTTGAGACGATGGATAAAGCCGGATTTGTTTACTGGCCCAAGAACAGTGGTACTCCGCGGTTCAAACAGTATCTTGAGATGCTGCCCGGTATGCCTGTAGGGGATGTGTGGACGGACATACCGCCAATCAACTCTCAAGCCGCCGAACGTCTAGGCTACCCCACCCAAAAACCGCAAGCCCTGCTTGAACGGATCATCTCCGCGAGCAGCAATCGCGGTGACGTCGTTCTTGACCCGTTCTGCGGCTGCGGGACCACGATTGCCGCAGCTCAAGCGCTGGGCCGTCCGTGGATCGGGATAGACATCACTCATCTGGCGATTACGCTCATCAAGCAACGCCTGAAGGATTCCTTCGACATCGAACAGGTTGTTCGCGCCGCACCAGCGGGGAAAGGCGAAACCGCGAAAGTGGGGGAAGCGGCGGCGAAGTATGGAGAAGCGACAAAGCGGTCGTTCCATGTTGTGGGTGAGCCGACAAGCGAGCCGGACGCGGCGGCGCTAGCGGCCTCGGACCCGTATCAATTCCAATGGTGGGCACTCGGCCTCGTGGGGGCGCGACCCGTCGAACAGAAAAAAGGAGCAGACAAGGGGATTGACGGGAGGATCATCTTCCAAGGGGAGAAATCGGGGAGCTTTGAAAGCGTGATCCTGTCAGTGAAGGCGGGACATACCAATGTGGTCCACGTCCGCGACCTGAAAGGGGTCCTTGAACGTGAAAAGGCAGTGATCGGGGTTCTGATCTCGATGCAGGAAGCCACGTCCCCCATGAAAACGGAAGCGGTTACGGCGGGTTTCTATGAATCCACTCTATGGGGACGGAAGTACCCGAAGGTTCAACTTTTCACGGTAGCCGAACTTTTGGCAGGTAAGAACATTGAAATGCCGCCGATCCGGCAGGTGCAGGCGACGTTCAAGAAGGCGCCGAAGGCGATTGAAAAGCAAAGCGGGCAATCAGAATTGCCGGTGTGACCCCTTGGCGACATGAACCAATGGGACGGTATGCTCGCGTGTGTATGGAATTTTCCAGGAAAGATAGGGAGATCATTGATTCATTATTCAAGATCAATCGGCCGTCTTTCCGTTGAGAAGACGCAAGGCGTTCATGATAACCAAAAGTGAAGCCCCCATATCCGCCGCAATCGCCATCCACAGGGTCGCGATATTGGCCAGCGCCAGTCCCATGAACAGCAATTTGACACCCAGCGCAAAGGCGATATTCTGACGTATGATGCCCAGCGTGCGGCGACCGTGGCGGATCAGCCAGGGAAGCCGGGACAGATCGTCGGACATGAGCGCAATGTCCGCCGTCTCCATCGCCACATCGGTTCCTGCGGCGCCCATGGCAATGCCCAGGGAAGCGGCGGCCAGGGCGGGGGCGTCGTTGATCCCGTCTCCCACCATCGCCACGGAACCATAACGACCCTTCACCTCTTCGATGGCCTTCAGTTTGTCTTCCGGGAGCAGTTCCGCGTAGAATTCATCGGCCCCGATCTTCTCGCTGATCGCCCGCGCCGTGCCCTGATTGTCGCCGGTCAGGATGATGACTCTTTCCAATCCGGCGCGTTTCAGATCGGCAACGATGGAAAGGGCGTTGTCGCGGACGCTGTCGGCCACGCTGATGAAACCGCAGACACACTCGTCATTCGCCACAACGACCACCGAATGTCCGGCGTCTTCAAGAACCTCAATCTTCTGGTGAATGTCGCCGCTTTCCATCTGCTTTTCGTGAAGCAGCCGGTGGGAACCCAGCCAGAAGGTCCGACCGCCGATCGTCCCCTGTGCGCCCCTTCCCCTGAATTCACGGTAATCTTCCGCCGGGGCGACGGCGCGGCCGAGATGTTCGGTCCTGCGGACGATGGCTCTTGCCAGGGGATGGCCACTATGCACTTCCAGCGCCGCAGCCCTATCGAGCAGCTCTTCCTCGGTATGCCCGTTCAGCGGGATGATCTTCTGGACCTCGGGCCGGCCGTGGGTCACGGTGCCTGTCTTATCCAGGGCAACGGCCTTGAGCCGCCCCGCTTCTTCGAGGAAGGCCCCCCCCTTGATGAGAACCCCGGAGCGGGCCGCCGTGGCCAGGGCCGCAACGATACTCACCGGCGTCGAGATGACCAGTGCGCAGGGACAGGCGATCACCAGGATCACCAAGGACTCGTAAAACCAGCGTGCCCAGTCGCCGCCGAAGACAAGGGGCGGAACGACGGCAATAGCGACCGCCAGAAGAATCATGGCCGGGGTATAATAACGGGCGAATTTTTCCACCCATTGTTCCGAGGGCGCGCGCCGCGATTGCGCCTCTTCAACCATTCGGATGATGCGGGCGATCGTCGTATCCGAGGCCGGTTTTGTGACGCGAAATTCAATCGCGCCGTCCTCGTCAATCGTCCCGGCAAAAATCTCGTCGCCTTCACTTTTCTCCACGGGAATAGATTCACCCGTGATGGGCGCCTGATTGACGGAAGCCCTTCCCTTCGTGATCCGACCGTCGAGAGGGATGCGTTCCCCCGGCCTGACCAGGACCGTTGCGCCGAGCGGCACATCCTCCACTGGCTTTTCCAGGATATCGCCGTCACGAGGACAGATATACCGCGCCTGGGGCGGTGCAAGTTTGAACAGAGCCTTGATGGCGCTGCGGGCTCGCCCGATGCTCCACGCCTCGATGACGAGGGAGAACGAAAAAAGAAAGGCGACGGTCGCCGCTTCGAACCACTCGCCGATAAGGATCGCACCCACGACGGCGATGGTCATGAGCAGGTTCATGTCTGCGCGGAGGCGGCGGAGCGCGGAGATCGCCTTCGGGAAGATGAACCAGCCGCCCGCAATCACTCCGACAAGATAGAGTAAAATGGATACCACCGGGAATGCGTGGGATTCGCTTCGGCCACCCTCCGCAAGGGCATCGAGGAGGCTCCCATGTAAAAACCAGTGGGAAAGAAAACCCGCGGCAACGGCCATGCCGCTTGCCGCGCACAGGACGACGCGGCCATGCGTCGCCCAGAATCCCCCGGCAACGTGAAAAGAAACGCCCGCCTGTATATTATCGGCAGGCAGCGCGCTCATGCCGGCCCGTTCCACCGCTGCAACAATGGCCTGATCCTCAACGGCGCCTTCCACGGCCGTTACGGTCATCGTGCCGTTGAGAAGATTGAAGTCCACGCCTATGACCCCGGGCAGCGCACCGACCGTCTGACGCAGCGCATTCGTCTCTTCGGCGCAATCCATGCCGATTACCTTGAATATTGTTTCGCTCATCTACGCACTACTCCTTTCTTCTGCTATTCATGCCGTGATGATTTTATAAGTATGAGTATGTCTTCATATATAGGATACTGCCGTCCTTTGCTGGCACTTATCTTCATTTCCATGATAAGAAATATTTGGCATTGAACAGCCTGTAGCTGCTATAGAGTCAAGAAGTTTTTTGTTCAGCAAGGAGCGCTGATGAAACACAATTTAAAGATTGGCGAATTGGCCAAGAAAACAAGCTGCCTGGTAGAAACGATCCGCTACTACGAAAAAGAAGGTCTGCTTCCGAAACCGATAAGGTCGGACGGCAACTACCGGCTTTATGGAAATGAGCACGTTGAGCGCCTGCGCTTCATTCGCCAATGCCGGGCACTGGACATGACACTGGAAGAGACCCGCAGGCTGCTCAATTTACGGGACACCCCTGAAGAGAGTTGCCGCGGAGTCAATGCCCTGATAGACGAACATATCAGTTATGTCGTCGATCGCATCACTGAGCTGAAGGCGCTGCAAAAACAGTTGAAGGAACTCAGGAACCGCTGTCAGAAGGTCGAGACCTCCAAGGATTGCGAGATCCTACAGTCGCTCGCCGGACCGGCAGAATCGCCGATACCCCCCGTCGGCGGCGCGCGCATTCACGGAAATCTAAATAAGACACACAAATACTAACGTTTTTTCTCGTCATTTCCTGCCCTGAAGGCGAACAGATCGACCTTGGTCATGAGGGAGGCCAGGTCGATGAGGTGACATCGAAACAGAAAAATAGGACGAGGGCCGCGTAATGACAATGCACATTTGACGCCTTCTCCGGAATCGAATATAGGTTGAACGAGAATGTTGAGAGATTTGGAAAATTCAGGCAATGGATAAGCAACCGCTGATATACGTCCTTGTTTCCGCTGCCCTGTTCGGGATCAGTCCGCCCCTGGCCAAGCTGCTCGTGAAGAACATCCCTCCGGTCGCTTTGGCTGGACTTCTCTATTTGGGGGCATTTGCGGGGCTTTCTGCATATTCGATCGCACAGGGGATCGCTTCTCCTGAAAACGCAAGAAGCGCCAATCTGAAAAAGGAAGATTTGCCCTGGCTGTTTGGCGCGGTGCTTTCGGGTGGGATTATCGCTCCGATCTGTCTGATGCTCGGATTAAACCAGATTTCCGGCTTCGCTACCTCATTGCTGCTGAATTTGGAGGGAATTTTTACTGCGGTCATTGCCGTGGTATTTTTCAAGGAGAATGCGGGAAAGAGACTGTGGTCGGCGTTGGCATGCATGACCGCCGCAGGGGTGTTCTTGACATGGGATTCAAACCGGGGGGCGTTTAACTTGCTTGGCCCTCTATTGGTTACCTTGGCCATGGCATGCTGGGGCATAGATAATAACCTGACCCGAAACATCTCAACCAGAAATCCGATACAGATCACCCGCATTAAAGGACTGGTGTCGGGATGCGTGTCCGTCTCCCTGGCGTATGTTCTGGGGATGGACATGAAATGGGAAGTATCCGTTTTTTACGCTCTGTTGCTGGGTTCTTTCAGCTATGGCATCAGTCTCGTGTTTTTTATCAAAGCTCTCGAAGGATTAGGTTCTTTCAGAGCAGGCATTTTCTTCAGTCTTGCCCCTTTTATCGGTGCGGTTACTTCCCTCATGTTGCTTCAAGAGTGGATCGGTTGGGTCATGTTTCCTGCCATGATGCTCTCGGCCGCCGGCGTCTGGCTCATGAGCACGGAAAATCACTTACACCCCCATGTGCATCATGAGGTGACTCATACGCATTTACACAATCACAACGATGTTCATCATGTTCACGAACATGGAGGAATCGTTCATGACGCGCATGTTCACGAGCACAACCACCGTGAAGAGCAGCATGTGCATCCCCACTGGCCGGACACGCATCATAGACACGAACATTAATTGTGCAATACGCCGGGGGGCAAAGCCTGACGTCGGTATGTACTGCCTTATGCAGGTTTTGGGAACGGTGCTATCGATAAAACCGCCCTTGACATACAAGACCGCTTTTTCTATCGTAACCCCGCGTAATAACGAGCGCTGCCGGAATCCGTTTGGCGGATCGCGTCGCTGTTGCCAGAGGGGGAATCATGGGATCCACGTCGTCGGATGGCCGGTTTGAAAACCGCACACCTACAATCAGGGAGCTTAAAACGCCGTGAACACAGCGACGCCCAAAACAAAAAACCACTATAACAAGATGGAGTGGGCCGGGGCCTTCGGCGACGTCGGCACGCTGATCCCCTTCGTCGCGGCCCACATCACGATTTTGAAGGTAGATCCTCTCGGGCTCCTCCTCATGTTCGGCGTCGCCCTGCTGGCCTCCGGTATCTACTACCGGACGCCCTTGCCGATCCAGCCCATGAAGGCCATCGGCGCGGCAGCCGTCGCCGGGGGAATCAGTCCGGCGGCCCTGTTCGGCTCGGGCCTTACCACGGGGCTTTTCTGGCTTCTGGCCGGCCTGACCGGGGCGATCCGGCCGATCGCGCGGCTGGCGACCAGGCCGGTCGTGCGCGGCATCATGCTGGGGTTGGGGCTCTCCTTCATGGTGGATGGGGTCCACCGCATGACGTCGGCGCCGCTCCTTGCGGGCGTCGCCCTGGTCGTCACCTACCATCTCCTGACGAACCCCAAGGTTCCGGCCATGTTCATGCTTCTCATCATCGGCGTCGTCTCCGCGGTGATCATGGACCCGAACCTCCTGTCCGAACTGGCCAAGATCCACGTCGGCTTCAAGCTGCCGGCCTTCAGCCTTTCCTCGATGACCTGGAACGATCTCGTCACGGGGACGCTCCTGTTCACGCTCCCCCAGATCCCTCTGACGCTCGGGAACGCCGTGATCGCCATCGTCGCCGAGAACAACGAGCTCTTTCCGGACCGGAAGGTTACGGAGAGGAGGATCGCCGTCTCTCAGGGCATCATGAACCTGGTAGCGCCCATCTTCGGCGGCGTCCCCATGTGCCACGGCGCCGGCGGAATGGCCGGGCACGTCCGCTTCGGGGCCAAAACCGGCGGGGCGCTGGTGATCCTCGGAAGCCTCCTCGTTTTGATCGCCCTGTTTTTCAGCGATTCGGTAGGGATCATCTTCAAGATCTTCCCCAACGCGATCCTGGGCGTGATCCTGTTCTTCGCGGGTTCCGAGCTGGCGATCGTGGTCAGGGACATCGGCGACAAAAAATCCGATTTCTATGTGATGCTCATTGTCGCCGCGTTTGCCATGTGGAACATGGGTGTGGCTTTCCTTGTGGGCGTTGTTCTGGATAACTCGTTGCGGAGGGGCTGGCTTAAGATATGACGCACCGGGTTATGCCCATGAGAGCCGGGTCGTCAACCGGGAAGAAGCAGTCTTTCGCGAAGGGTCTTTTTTGCCCGGACCAGCAGTGATTCGACCGCCGCGACGGAACACCCCAGGATCCGGCTGATGTCATCGTAGGACAGTCCGTCAAATTTCTTGAGAACGACGGCCAGACGCTGGTTGGCAGGCAGGCCCTGAATGGCGGCGAAGATCCTGCGGCTTTCTTCGGCATCGATCAGAAGCTCCTCCGGTGATGGGGCGCCGTCGCCTTCGCCAACAGGCCCCTCTTGTTCGGCGGGACTTTGCGAGCCACCCTCAGGATGGACGAAAGATTGCCGGTAATGCGCCGACTTGACCGAATCCAGGCATAGGTTGACCGCGATGCGATAGATCCAGGTGGTAAATTTTGCTTTCGGTGTGTAGCCTTCAGCCGCTCGCCATACCCGCAGAAAAACCTCCTGGGCCACGTCCTCGGCCTGTGTGCGGTCCCCGATGGTACGATAGATCAGATTCAGAATATGCCGCTGATGGCGTCTTACCAGGATTTCAAACGCCTGCGCGTCGCTCCCGGCAATCCTGGCCATGAGCTCTTCATCCGACAATGCGTTGTCTTGGGTGTCTGTCAAATGTGGGTTCCTGGCAGCGACGTTTTTAATACCCATTCCCTTCAGGCAATGGGCAACTGCTGCTCCTTGATCGGAACAAGCGGCTGCGCCTTCAGCCTCTTAAGAATAAGGAGTTCTTGCTTCTCCGTGTAAAATTTGTGAACGACGGCCATGACCAGGAACGGCGGATAAAGGACAACAACCATCTGCGCGATATACCGGACGGCCAACAGGCGTTCGTGACTTTCAAAAAGGCTGAACATGCCGTAAAAGCCGAACAGAATCGGCAGAAGGGCGCTAAGATACTTTCCGATGATCTTGATTTCCCCGGTTTTCCTGTTGTGCCGGCGGATTCCCAGGTCATCCAGCGACCAAAGAAACGAGAGCAACAATGAGGTCGTCACGGCGACGGCCGTGGCGCTCAGAAATCGCCCCAAATGGAATTGCGTCGGGGGAAGAACGACGGAAGAGTTGATCGCCGAGCTTGTGGAGATTTGCACCAGCGTGATCAGTTTGGTTGCGATGAGCATGGCCAAACCGATGCCCTGAAAGGGTCGGATGAGCCAGATTTGCCAGGGTATGCGGACAGGATGACGCTCCTCCCGAATCTGGATCAAACGAAGGTTGCGCCTGTTCAAGAGACCCTGCATGAGGCCGCAGACGTGGGGCAGCAAAGGGATGGGAATGACCAGGATGAACGAAAATCGCAGAAAGCGCAGAAGAATCTTCCATATCGATTCCATTCCGACAGTAAAAGTAATCTCTGAAAAAAAGACAGAGATAACCACCGTCAAAAATAGAATGGTCAACGCAGGCCATGCTGCGATGACCGTTTTCTTCAGAATGTCTTGTGCGGAACGAGCAACCGGCAAAACCTTCATAACGGCCATTCCCTATCACAGCTTTACAGGTCAAGATCCTTTTTCATTTGCTGAAATTCCTCTTTGGCGATTTCTCCGGCGGCATAGCGTCGTTTCAGAATCTCCAGCGGCGTTTCCGCCGGCGGGTTCTTATGATCATCTCCCCATCCCCCATGGCAGCTTCCCCAGGGGCGGCGCAAACCCCGGCAACCGAAGAAAACGCAGAAAGCGATTATAACAACGATCATTATCATCATCCACGGGAATCCCCACATCCCGCCCCACCAATAATGTCCCGGTCCCATTTTCTCATCTCCTTTTCTCTTTTCCCCGGCGTTACACGCGGGGTCTGTTCAGTCTGAGATCGATCGGCATGATGCCACAGAACCAAATACTGTCACGCATTATACACTCATTCGCTGGTAAAATCTAATGATTTACTTTTAAAAATAATACCCTACACGAAGTTCCATCCGATAATCGTTCTGTTTTTCGCCGAATTCAGTGTTTCGCGCACCGGCGATGAACGCCGTCCGGAAACGCATTTCCCAATTGGTGAAGCCGGTATAGAGAAGCTCCGGCGTCAGGGAATAACTCCGATCGTCCAGGTTCAGGATCCAGGTCAGGGACGGGGTGAAATAGAGGATATCGAACGGCTCCTTCTGGCTGAAGCGGACGTACAGATAATTTTCCCCGGCGCTGGACCGGCCGTAGGCGCCGTCCGCCAGGTTCTTGGCGCTGGCCAGGGCGGCGACTTTCCCCGTAGACTGATAAAGATTGTAGGCCCGGTTGACAAAGGCAAAGTAATTCTTCAGCTCGTCGTCGCTGAAACCCGCGCCGTTGTGGTAGTATTCGACGATCGTCGTCAGGTCGAAAGCGGTGAGGTGGCGGATTCCGACCAGGTAGCTCTGCGCGTCGGCTTCCACTGCACTCATGTTGCCGCTTGCGTCCAGGATGGTTTTGCGGGCGTATCGGACGTAGGCGTACTCGCCGTGGATCTCGAAATTGGTGGTGACGTTCCGGGAAAAATCGCCGCCGTAGCGGTCCGGCCGGCTTCCTCCCGTCATGAACATCAGGTCGATGTCCGTGTCATAGAGGAGAAAATAGAAGCGGCCGGCGAAATTCAGCTTATTGTTGTTTCCGAAGGCGTCGTTGATGTGGTCATAGACGGGGAGGATTACCGGGGTAAAG